>Ga0172379_10002714_pt1 | contig 30448 bp, 27 predicted proteins | sample GrowelOW334metaG_FD_119756 | JGI IMG/M metagenome (GOLD analysis project Ga0172379, IMG submission 119756) | Groundwater microbial communities from an aquifer near a municipal landfill in Southern Ontario, Canada - Groundwater well OW334 metaG | ecosystem: Environmental > Aquatic > Deep...
AACTATTCCGTTCGCATCGAGGTCTGTCCGTTTCTAGAAAGCTGGTATTAGCCTCGTGGTATTTACGCGTCAGACAGAAGAAAATACCTCCACGAAATGTCGTTTAGCTCTTATACCTTGATCGACGAAATAGTCAAGATTAAAAGAGCGGTTGCCGAACGGTCAACAGGTAGCCCTTCCACTCGGGTCAGGGAATGAGTATTCTCTCAATTTTTCCTATTTCTTGAGTGTAGCGTCTGTTGAAATCCCCCGCTCCGCTATTTATAAAGTCAGGTAAGCGGAATCCCGCCCGACGGCGGAAGAAGGACTACCTGCAAGTCGTCACTGAATGAGATCCATAAACTCCCTCTCGTCCAAGACCTTGACTCCGAGCTCTCGCGCCTTCGCCGCCTTCGACCCCGGATCCTTGCCGACCACGACGTAGCCCGTCTTCTTCGAGACGGACTCCGAGACGTCGCCGCCGCGGTCCAAGACGCGCTGTTTGGCTTCGTCGCGGCTCAACGTCTCGAGCGAACCGGTAAAGACGAAACTCTTGCCAGCGAGCGGCTGTTCGGAGCGACGTTTGAGCGGCGTGACGTCAATGCCGGTCTTCAAATAGTCGTCCAACAGGTCCTGCGAATGCTTGTCCGCGAGAAATTCGGCGATCGAATCCGCGACCACCTCACCGACGTCGGGCACGGAAATCAGGTCTTCACGACTCGCGCGACGGAATCGCTCGAGCGTGCCGAAATGAAGCGCCAAATCGCGCGCCGTCTCGCCACCCACGTGCCTCATGCCGAGCGCCACGATGAACCGGTCGAGCGTTATCCCCTTCTTCCTCGAAATCTCCTCGATGAGTTTCTTCGCCGAGATCTCGCCGAAACGGTCGAGCGACGAGATGTCACCTTCGGTCAAGCGGAAGATGTCGGGCGGAGTGCGGAGCAAGCCTTCTTCCATGAACCGCTCGATCGCCTTCGGGCCGAGGCCCATGATGTCGAACGCTACTGCCGCGTGCAGGATGTTCTCCATCTCGATGACGTAGCAACGTCGGTTCGTGCAGGTGAGCGCCACTTCGCCGGGCTTGCGTTCGACCGGCGATCCGCAGACCGGACATGTCTTCGGCTCTTTCATTTCCTTCGCGCCGTCCGGTCGAAGGTTCACGAGGACGCTCTTGATCTTCGGGATGATGTCGCCGGCTTTGTAGAGGATGACGGTATCGCCGACGCGGACGTCCAGACGACGGATCTCGTCCGAATTGTGGAGCGACGCGTGGGTGACGGTGGTGCCGCCGATCCAAGTGGGACGGAGTCGCGCGACCGGCGTGAGCGCGCCGGTGCGACCGACCGACCAGTCGATGGCTTCGACGACCGTCGTCGCCTCTTCGGCCGGGAACTTCCAGGCGATCGCGGCGCGCGGCGTCTTGCCGACCACGCCGAGCTCGTCGTAGACCGCGTTCGAGTCCACGCGGATCACCGTGCCATCGATCCAATAATCGAGCTTCTCGCGCATCTCGCGCATCCGTTTCCAATAACCGTCGACGTCTTTGACGTAAGCGGCGGGCGCGGATTCCGGGTTCACGCGGAAACCCAAAAGCGGCAGGATCTCCCATTCCGCGGTATGCGTCCCCTGTCCGATGTCCGAGACCAAGTCCCAGGCGAAAAAATCCAACTTACGGCTGGCGCTCACGGCTGGATCGAGCTGACGGATGGCGCCCGCCGCGGCGTTCCGCGGGTTCGCGAACTCTTCCTCGCCCCGCTTCTTCTGTTCCTGGTTCAGCGCCTCGAAAACGTGTTTCGGCATGTAGACCTCGCCACGGATCTCGATCTCGCCTTTCCCCGACGTCAACGCTTCGACGAGACGCTTTTCGGATACGGTCGTCTCGTGTCTCGCGACGACCGCGGCGATTTCCCGTTCGGTCGGTCGGCGGAGCGCGAGCGGGACCGACTCGATCGTCTTGACGTTCGCGGTGACGTCTTCGCCGTAGTAGCCGTCGCCGCGAGTGGCCGCGACCGACAACGCGCCGTCCTTATAGACGAGGGATAGCGCCAAACCGTCCAACTTGACCATGCAAAACATGTCGAAACGCGACTCGCCCGTGAGTTTCGCGATCCGGTCGCTCCATGCCTCGAACTCCTCTGGTTCGAACACGTCCTCCATCGAGTACATCCGCGAAGGATGCTTGACTTTGACGAATTGTTTCCTGACTTCGCCGCCGATCCGCTGGGTCGGCGAGTCCTTGGTGACGAGATCCGGGAACTCGGCTTCGAGACGGTAAAGCTCGTGCTTCAGCGAGTCGAGCGCCGCGTCCGAGATCTCGACCTGGTCCAAGACATGATAAAGATACCGATGGTGATCGATTTCCTTGCGAAGCTTGATTACGCGGATTTTGGCTTCGGCGTGGGTCATAAACGGAGCGAGTAGCCAGTAGCCAGTTGCGAGTAGGGCGACGCCGACATCCGACGTCTACTGGCAACTGGCTACTCGCTACTGGCCTATTTCACTATCGTATCCTCACCGAATATCACGAAATCGAACAGTCCGGAAAGGGGCGAAAGTCGCTGCATGGTGGCGGTGAGCGCTTGACTCGTGGCGCCGTTCTTGCCGGTGGATTTGATGGCGATCCGGCTCGGGACGTCTTTCGGGATCGTTCCTGCTTCGTCCGCGAAGGCCCTGACCTCGAGATTCTGGAGAGCGCAGCCTTCGGCCTTGATCCTCATGCGATAGCCGTTGCCGGACGAGATCGTGTCCGATTTCGACCACGGCAGACCGTCGCTCGCGCGGTGGCGGAACTTCCAATGCGTCCCGGCGAAATCGCCGCCCGATCCGGTGGGCCAAGCGATCGTCGCGCCGGCCGGCCATTCGGTATAGGAAAGCTCGATCGAGGACGCTCCGGCGCAGGAGTCCGTCCAATCGATCGAGATGGACTCGATCCCCGGTGCGGCGGCGAGATCGCTCGGATCGAATAAGTTGATCTCGATGTAGTCGTCTTGCGCGAGCGCCGGCACGGAAAAGACCGGCTCGCCTACCGTGACTGCGCGCACGAAACTCGAACCGTTCGGCAAGGTCGCGCCGCCGTTCTGCGCGGCCGGGGCGGCGTTCTCGCGACGCAAAGCGTAAAGCGACTGCTCGATGCCGGATTCGGCCGAATAGTATGCGACCTGGCCGTCATCGAGCGCGCGGCCGGAACGCAAGTCCCGCAAGACGATTGCAGAGAGGGTCGTCGTCGAGATCAAAAGCGCGGACAGCACGAACAGCGAAAGCAAGAGGACGTTCCCGTCTTGCCCGTGACGCGCTTCCAAAGAAAAGTCCGTCGGACAGTCGTGTCGGTTCCTCTCCCCGCGGTGGGAGAGGTGAGGTGAGGGGGTAGTCGGTAACACCCTCCCCCTGCCCCTCCCATCGAGGGAGGGGGGTCGGCAACGAAGGACGACGGATTCCGAATCCATATCAACGCGCATAGACTCTCGGGGTGACCGCCGTCTCGGCCGCGATCCTCTGTTCGGGATGCCCGACCGGCACGAGCGACAGGACGAAGGTGACGAGCGGGCTTTCGTCCGACGCATAAGTCCCGATGCTCGGGTCGAACAGGTTCGGATCGAGCCCGGGAGTGACATAGACCTTGAAATCCTCGACCGTGAGACCGGCTGGCGTGAGCGGCGATTCGACCGGCGCGCCTCCGACCGTGGTGCCGAAAACGAGACACGGCGCCGTCGCCCGGCCGCAACGCACGGGGTCCGGCGAGACGGAGATCGTATCGACCGTCCCATCCGGCCTTCTCATCGACAAGCTCGTAGCCGGGACCGGGAACGGACTCGGGAAGAGATCGTAAGCCACCGATCCGGAACGGATCTCGCGCGCCAGGAACTCGGTCACGAACCTAGCCTCGCTCTGGACGCGCTCGTTGTCGCCGGTGCGCCGTTCCGCCCTGGACGCCAACATGAACAGGTCGGCCACGGCGACCGAGACCGTCGAGAAGACGGCGAGCACGACCAGGATCTCCATCATGGTGAAACCGGATCGGGGGGCCGTGGAGAGTGGAGAGTGGAGAGCTTGCCACGTCGCTCGCGAGCGACGTGGTGAAGAGAGTGGACGGTCAGCGCCAATCATAGATTTTCTCTTCGGAGGTGATGGAGTGCTTGCTGGTCTTGACCTTCCACGAGACCTGGACACGTGCGTCAAGACCGACTTCGGTGAAACCCGCTCCGCAGTCGCCGCCGTCCGATTCCACGACGATTTCCGACCCGCCGAGGTCATGACAGATCGGAAAAAGCGAGATCAGCCGACGGAAACCGGTGTCGACGTAACGCGCCGCGGGCGCCGCTCCGCCCGGGAACTGGCGCAGGAGATTCCTTTCCGGATCCGCGTCGCCGACGCCGCGGAAGACCTTGGCGGCCGCGTCATCGATCGAAGCGGCGTCGAAGTCGAGACTCCGCGCCGCCGTGTCCGGATCGAGCTCCAGGATCGCGGTCCGATCCGACGCCACGCCCACTAGACCCTGTTCCCAGTCCGCGCCGGCGAGCCAATTGCCGTCACGTCTCGCGCGGACGGCCTCGATCCCCTCGCGTGCCAGGTTCGAAGCGACGAACCGCGCCGCCGATTCCTGCGAGGCGTTCAGGTTCGCCGAAGCGAGCGTCATGGCGCTCATGATGCCGGTCACGACGATGCCCATCGCGATGATCATCTCGAGCAGGCCTTGGCCGGCTTGAAGATCAGAGAGTGGAGAGTGGGGAGTGGAGAGTGGGCCGTCGGCAACCGTCGGTCGGCCCCTCCTCTTCGGAAGAGGAGGTTGGGAGGAGTTCCGTCGGACGCGATCCGACAGTCGACGTAACTCACCCCAACCCTCTCTTTTGAAGAGAGGGAGCCGACCGCTGACATACTCGCCTACCCCGCCTCGGGCGGGACCCAGCCATCCTTTGACACGTCTTTGACCCGGTGGCGAGGCTGTCTTACTGGCCCGAATGTAAATCGCTTCCATGTCCTTTGCGATTACGGATTACCGACGTCAACGCGTCTCGTGAGCGGAACATAGCGCACCGCCCGTATCGCGCCGCTCGCTTCGTGTTTGAGGACGAGCTCCGCCTCGCCGACCGGAGGCGCGCCGTTGACTTTCTGGTCGAGACTCGGCACGGCCATGACGACCGAGGTGAGGACGGAGGATGGTTGTGCGCTATCCGTCACGACCAGTCCGCTTTGCGAGAAGGAAGACGACTCGACGACCTCGTTCGGCGACGGGAAGCCGCTCGAGTCCAGGTCGGCGAAGACGAGGATCTTTTCGGGATCGCCGGTGCCGAACGCGAAGCCCCACGCCGACGGCGATTCGGTGAGGGCCGTCTCGCCGGCCGCGCAAGACGCGCCCGCGGCCAGGACGCGCTTGACGCCACCGCTCGTGATGCAGACGTCCACGAGACTGCCGCCGGTCGCGCGGAAGAGGACGTTGCGCATGACGGAGGCCGCGCCGTCCGCCGAAAGCCGCAACTCGTCGGACCACGAACCGGCGCGATAATTCACGAGCACGAACCCGGTGATGACGGCGAAAATGCTCATCGAGACCATGAGTTCGATCAGGGTGAAGCCGTTAGGGCGTGAGCGAGTAGCGAGTAGCCAGTAGCGAGTAGACGAAATCGAACCAATCCGATGTCGGCCTACTGGCGACTGGCTACTGGCTACTGGCTTACGATCGCGATCACCCCCCCACATACCACCGTACGGCCTGTTCGCCGAAATAGAGCGCGATTATCGAACCGACGGACAGGAACGTCCCGAACGGGATCTTGCTCCCCCACTCCTTGCGACCGGCCGCGATCATCGCGAGACCGACCGTGGCGCCGCTCACGTACGAGACGAACAGCGCGACGAGCAAAAGTTTCCACCCGAGCAGAGCGCCCATCACCGCTCCGAGCCGGATGTCGCCGCCGCCGATCCAGCGGCCGCCCGAGATCGCGTATTGCGACCCGAAGAACCCCGCTCCGAACGCGATGCCGAGGACGAGCGTCAAAGGATTCATGCCGAGGATGAGCGAGAAGACGGACAAGATTACGAGCGCCGGGATCGTGACCCGATCGAGGATCAACCCGTGTGTCAGGTCGAAGACGAAGACGACGAGGAGCACGGCGATCGCATAGAAGTCCCGCACGAGCGTCAGAAGACCGATTTGCGCGCCGACCGGCGCTTCACCCCAAACCCATAGACGGGCGACGTAACCGAAGACGAAGAGGAGGCCGGTCGCAAGCTCGATCGCCGGATACGATTTCGCGATCGCTCCGTCGCAACCGCGGCAACGTCCGCGCTGGACGAGCCATGAGACTATCGGAATCAGCTCGAGCGGCCCGAGCGTCTTCGCGCACTTCATGCACTTCGACCGTCCGTGCGTCCACGCGTCCCCCGTCTCGAGACGCCAAAGCACCGCGCTCAAAGCGCTGCCGACGATCGTGCCGAGGATGAAGATTATTAGAAGAGTCATGAGTCTAGGCCAGTGGCGAGTAGCCAGTTGCCAGTAGATCGAATCGCCCGGTGTCGTCCTACTCGCGACTGGCTACTCGCCACTGGCTGACACCAATGATTCTACCAATTCCAGCGAGCTTTGCATAACCAAAACTCTTCCCCGGTCTGGGGAAGAGTGATGTCCTGAACTTGTGCGTTTACTGGATACCGTTAGCCGTTCCAGTGTGCGCGCCAGCAGCCAAGCTACCGACCGTTCCTTCGAGCGTGAAGGCGATCGAGTAACCGGTGCCGCTGCCTGTCTGCGTGTAAGCGTACACGGTGGTTCCCGGATCCCTCGGCACTTGACCCATGTAAACAGTGTCGGTCGCGCCGCAAGCGGCCTTGAAGCCGCCGGTGCAGAGAGCCAACGCGTCGCCGTTGCCGAGGTTCGAGGTCGGCGCCGCCGGATAGGCGGTGGTGTCGGCGTAGTACAGTTCGAGAGCCGTCTGGACCTGCTTGATGTCGGAAACGCGTTTCGCATCGCGTGACTTCATGCGCGCGGTGTTCAACGCCACCACGGCCAGGGTGGAGAGCAAGCCGATGATCGCGATGACGACCAAGAGCTCGATGAGCGTAAAGCCTTTCTTGTTGAGTTTCATTCTCTCACCCCCTTTCTATTTGTGGATGGACTTCTTCGTTGGACGTTCCGATTATACCACTTCCAGGAAATCGTGTTGCACGAGCGTGTCTGTACCGGCCTGTGGATTACTTCTTTGGAAAGCCAGTAGCGAGTAGCCAGTCGCCAGCCCCGCCACTGATTTCAGGAAGAGTCAGGAGTCGGCGGGGTCCCGCCCGAGGCGGGATAGGCCGAACCGTCCCGTTGCCGACCTACTCGCTACTGGCCACTGGCTACTCGCTGATCAAAAGGAGTTCGCCAGCGAATACATCGGCAAGATCACCGCCGCCACCATGGTACCGACGGCGACGCCCATCACGACCATGATCACCGGTTCGATCAGCGTGACGAGCGAGGCGACAGTGTTCTCCGTCTCGCGGCCGTAGAAGCCGGAAAGGCGCGAAAGGATCTCTTGCATCTTGCCCGTCTCCTCGCCCACCGCGAGCATCTGCGAAAGCATCACCGGCACGTCGCGGTTCGCGGAAAAGACGGTGACGATCGAGTTGCCGTCCGAGACCTCGCGCTTCGTCTCGAGGATGATGTCGCGATAGATCTGGTTCGAGACGATCTCCGCCACCGCTCCGAGCGCCGTGACGGTGTCGACGCCGCCCGCAAGCAGGGTCTCCATGCTCCGCGTGAACCGGACGATGTAGATGAGCTGGAACAAGTGGCCGAAGACCGGCAGTTTGAGCTTGATCCCGTCCCAGATGCGGCGGCCTTTCTCGGTCTTGAGGCCGTAATGGATCCCGAACACGGCGCCGACCGCCAAGATGATGATGAGCCACCAATAGGCGACGAAAAAGTTCGAGACCGCGATCAGGATCCGGGTCGGCAGAGGCAACTCGCCTCCGCTCTCCTTGAGCACGTCCGTGAGCTTCGGCACGACGAAAGTCATCATTATGAAACCGAGGACTACCATGTCCGAGACCACGAACGCCGGATACATCATGGCGCCCTTGATCTTCGAGTTCAGGTCGAAATCCTTCTCTTCCTGATCCGCGAGATATTCGAGAACCTGCGACAGACGTCCGGTCGTCTCACCGGAACGGACCATGTTGACGGTAAAATTCGAGAAAACCGCCTCGTGCGCGGCCATGGCGTCCGAGAGTCGCGAACCGCCGTCGATGTCTTCGGTGACGTCGGCGAGCACTTCCTTGAGGCGCTTGTGGTCCGTTTGCTTGGCGATCGTTCGCAAGGCCACGACAAGCGGCACGCCGGCCGCGATCATCACGGAAAGCTGACGCGAGAAGATCACGAGCGCTTTGGACGGGACGCGATTCAGGAAGTCCAAAGAGAGCGCCAGGATGCTCGGCTTGGCGCGTTCGACGAGCGCGATGCCGTAAAGCGAACGCTCGCGCAAGAGGTCCTGCGCGAATTCCTCGGAGTCCGCGGCCACGACGCCGTGCATCTCCTTGCCTTCTTTGGTCTTGGCGACGTAATCGAAAAGCAGCATCCGGATTTCAGGAACGTTTATCGAGCACCTTGTTCAACCGGTCGATCATGTCCGCCGGCGCGAAGTGCGCCTTGATCAGGTATTCCGCGGCGCCGAGCTTGAGCGCGCGATCCACGTCTTCCCGCTTACCGAGGTTCGTAAGCATGAGGACCGGGATATGCTTCGTTTTCGGATCGTTCTTGAGACGTTGGAGCACCTCGAACCCGTCCATCTTGGGGATCAGGATATCGAGCAAGATCGCGTCCGGCAGTTTCGCCGAGGCCGCCTTGAGCGCCGCGCTGCCGTCTTTCGCGTAAAGCGCCTCGAACCCGGAGAGGACGAGCTTCTCGGTGACGATCTTAGCCAGGAACTCGTCGTCCTCGACGAGCAAGACCTTGACCCGAGCGGGCGGTTTCTTGGCACTTTTGCGCTTGGGTGGTGACTTCATCTTCGTTGCCATATTTTTCGAAGGTGACAAGCCAGTAGCGAGTAGCCAGTCGCCAGTAGATCGAACCGGTTCGATGTCGACCTACTCGCTACTAGCTACTCGCAACTGGCCCGGGTCCTCGATTACACGAGCGGATTTTCCTCGCTGATACGTAGCACCTCCTCGACCGTAGTCAAGCCTTCGATCGCTTTGAGGATGGCGTCTTGGCGAAGCGTCAACGCTTCCACTCGCTTGAGTTCGGCCATCACTTCGGTGGGTTTGAAACCGGAAACGATGAGACGCTGCATCTCTGACGTCATGACGATCACCTCGGCGACGGCGACTCGACCGATATAACCGAGGCCCTTGCACGCGTCACAGCCTTTTCCGTGCCAGAACGGCAGTTCTCCGTCCGCGTCGATCCCCTTCGGCAGATACCGCTTAGGTATGGTCCGAATCTCCACCCGCAACTTATCGACCTGTCCTTTCGGTATCTCTTGAGGTTCCTTGCAAGCTTGGCAAGTCTTCCTGGCGAGACGTTGGGCGACCGCGGCGTTCAAGGTGGCGGCGAGCAGGAACGGTTCCACGCCGAGGTCGACGAGACGCGGCACGACACCCATCGCGTCGTTAGTGTGGATCGTCGAAAAGATGAGATGGCCGGTGAGGCCCGCATGCACCGCGAGCTCGGCCGTCTCCTTGTCGCGGATTTCGCCGACCATGATCACGTTCGGATCCTGACGCAGGAGCGACCGCAGACCGGAGGCGAAAGTGTAACCGATCTCGGGTCTCGTCTGCGATTGGTTGACGCCTTTGATGTAAGACTCGACCGGGTCCTCGAGCGTGACGATATTCAGCCCTTCGTCGTTCAGCATGTTCAGGGCCGTGTAAAGCGTGGTGGATTTGCCGGAGCCGGTGGGACCGGAGACGAGGAGCAGTCCGTGCGGCAACTTGATCTGTTTCTTGATGAGTTCGACGTGTTCCGAGCGGAAACCGAGCTGTTCCAAGGTCGGGATGCCGACCGAGGTATCGAGGATACGCATGACGACCTTCTCGTCGTCCACGACCGGGAGCGACGAGATGCGAAAGTCGATCGTCTTGCCGTCGAAAGTCTGGGTGATGCGGCCGTCCTGCGGCACGCGGCTCTCGTCCAGTTTGAGACTGGCGAGCACCTTGATGCGCGAGACGATCGAGGAGTGCACGTATTTAGGGAGCGTCAGCACGTTCCGGAGCACGCCGTCGATGCGGTAGCGGACGCGCGTCTCCTTGCCGATCGGCTCGATGTGGATATCCGAAGCCCCCTGATCCACGGCATAGCGCATGATCGTGGCCACCATCTGCGAGACCGGCGCGCCTTTGACGATCTCTTCGATATTCGCCCCTTCCTTGATGGCCGGCGCCTCGGCTTCCTCGAACTTGCTCTTCGCGACCTCGAGCGCCCGCGCCACTTCGCTTTCGAGGACTTCGTAACGTCCGAGCGCCGCCAAGTACGATTCCCTCGAAATCGAAGCGAATTTGGCGCTCTTGCCTTGGCTTTGAGCGACGAAATCGAGCGCCTGTACCGCCTGGAAGTTCGTCGGGTCGGTGACTCCGAACAGCATCTCACTCCCTTTTACTTCGAAGACCACGGCGCCGTTCGCTTCCGCGACCTCTTTCGGCATGAGCTGGACCGTCTCGCGCGGGATGTCTTGCGTCCGCAAATCGACGTATTCGGTGCCGGTCGCTTCAGCCTTGGCCTTGGCGACCGCTTCGAGATCGATCCCCGACTCAGCGAAAGCGTCGACGTCGGATTTTCCGTCATTAATCGCCTTTTCGACCTCGGTCCGTTTGGCCGAAGTCAGGACTCCTTCGCTTTCGAGGATATCGATCACGCTCTTCATATGCCAGTGGAGGTCGTCATCGGATTTTCCGGGATTGGGGCGACGACTGCCGGCTCGACCGGTGTCGGCGTCATGGTCACGCTCGCCACGTTCTCCGCCGTGACCGGCGCGAAAGGATTCGGACGGCCGAACCTCGAAGCGTCAGGCGCGAGCACGGCTCCGTTCGGCATCACGAGCGCCTCAAACCTCGGATCACGAAGAATGGACACGTCCAACTTTTCGGCCGGCACGGTCACCGGAGCGACGACCGGTGCCGAGACGCGGACCATGAAATACCAGACTGCCGCTCCAGCCACGACCGCGACCCCGAGCAGGATGAGCAGTTTGGGATTGATGCGAATGCCTTGTTTCGGAGCGTAACTCATAATCCGTGAGACTTCTGAAACGACGTTTCGTGATGATGGCTATGGCGTCACCGTCGCGCCACTCGCCTTGCGCAGATAATACGAACGGGCGCTCAATTGATAGGCGGCCGATTGCGGGCTGAATGCGATCGAAAGCACGTCCGTAAGCCGCAAATCGTGTTCGAGAACGATGAGCAGGCGCTTCAAGGCCAAGTAATCCCCGCCCGAAACGTTCATCGCGATGTTCAGCACGGCGATGTCCGGTGCCCCCTTCGGCGGGTCCTTGGCCGGTACGATCTCGAGCGCGGTCACCTGCATCCCCGACTGACGGACCATGGAATCGATCGAGGCCACGAGTTCCGGAATCCCCGGTTCGACCGGCAGTGCGGTCGAGGATTTCGTCTTGTATTCGTCGTTCAAGACATCGAAAGCCGAGATCAGGCTCTTGGCGTTCGCGGCCTGCGCCTCTGCAGTTTCGGTCTCGGCCTTGCGGCTAGCGAGATCGTACGGGCCGCCGGCCGCCGTCTGATCGAGCAAAGGACCGACGGCCAAAAGATAAGCCGCCCCGATCACGACGGCCGCCGCCGCGCCGGCCGTGAGACGCGGCTGGCGCAAAAGCAACTCGAGCGCCGATACCCTGGGTTTTTTCTGTTTCATCGCCATATCACTTCGCGGCCACGACCGGTCTCGCTTGGACGAGTTCCGGAGCGAATTTGAGCGCCACCGTGAGCCGCACGAATTTCATCTGACCGGTGGGGGCGACGACCGTGGTTATACCGCTCACTTTGACGGCGACGACTCCGGCCGCGGAACTCAAGTCCTGAACCTGTTCGGCGATCGCCCGATAGTCGAGCGCTTCGGCTTGCATCGTGACCGAATCGAGCCCCTCGGTGGTGAATTGCGTGAACGCAATATCCTTGTGCGTGTTCTTCTCGAGAAAATCGAAGAATTTAGTCCAAGTGACGTGCGTATCGAGAAGCAGACCGATGTTCTTGAGCCGCTTGGCTTCGGTGCGAGCGTCGGCAAGACGCGTCCGCATCTCGGCCGTGGACTGCACCGCGACCCTGGCGCGCCGCTCGAGCGCGGCCGCCTCGTTCTTCTTTCCGTTCACGTACCAATACGAGACCGCGTAGCCGAGGACCGCTACCGCAACGGCCGCGATCGCGATCGCGATGACGATGCGCAAACCGGTCCGGACGTCCGGAGCGCGTTCGGTCGCGGTGGGGATGAGCGAGACGCGGAGCCCGGCGCTACCGCCGGCTTCGACTTCATGCAACGCTAGCTTCGGCGCGACCGCGACAGGCTTCGGGCGCGGTGGTGCCGGTGACGGCGGCGCGACCGGTTTGATGACCGGTTTCGGGACCGCCACGGGTGTCGCGATAGGTGGAGGTATCGGTTTCGGTGCCGGAGGCGGGACGAGGACCGACTTCGGCGGCACAGGTGGCGGCATGATTGGTTTGACCGACGGCGGCGTCACGAGCGGTTTGGGTGCGACTGGCACCGGAGGCTTCGGCGGCACGTTCATCGAAACGGTGGGGAGATTCTTCGCGCCTTGAGGTGGCGGAGGCGGAGTGCGTTTGCCGAAGACCCGCGCCATGAATCCCGGACCGGCAATCCGGGTCGGCGGCGCGATCGACGGTTTGGTCTTGGACGCATCCTCCGCTCCCGGAATATGCAAAGAGACGGTCGCGGGCTTTTGCCCGGACTTCGAACGATCGTCCTCATTTTTCCGCATCTCCTCCGGCAGGAGACTGATGTCAGCCATCGATTTGAGGTTATAGCTATAGGGAATGGCGATAGGGCGACGTCGACCGATACCGTCCTATACCTATTACCTATAGCTATCTACTCGATACCTACTCGATATCCCTCATCGCCAGCCCGACCGCGACCGCGAAACGCGGGCCGATCTGGTCGAGAAGAGGGCGCAGATCCTCGGCGTAAACGACGCGAGCCCAGGGGTCACCGACGTAGGTCCTGATGCCCATGGCGCTTCCGATCGCTTCGGCCAGTTTGGGGAAAAGCGACGAACCGCCAGTGAGCACGATCTTTTCGACGCTCCCCGACCATCCTTGCTGGTTCGTGTAGAGGTTCAAGACGTATCTTAATTCGTTGACGATGTGCGCCACGATCTGTTCCATCATCTGCGGGACGTTCATCTGGACTCCGGCGCCGCTCATAGAAGAGAGATCGTGTTTCATCTGTTCCGCGGCGTCGAGCCCGAGCTTCAACTGGTCGGCGATGGCTTTGGTGAAGGAGATGCCGCCGACGTCGATCGATCGGGACATGAACGGCACGCCCTTTTCGACGACGGAAATCGAGGTCCGCACCGCGCCGATGTCCACGAGCATGATGGTGGACTTGTCGCGACCGACGAGCGACCGGACGAGCGCCAACGGTTCCGTCTCGAGCGAGACGAGTTCGAGCCCGCTACGCTTGAAGATATCCACATACTTCCGCACGAGCACCGACTCGGCCGCGGTGATGAGCACCTTCGTGACCTTGGGCGTCTCTTCGACCGTCTTGTAATCGAGCACCATGTCCTCGAGCGGACGCGGCGTGATCTTCTTGGCCTGGACCTTGATGGCCACATCCAATTCCTTCTTTTTTCCCGCCGGTACGTTCACCGAGATGACCGAACTGAACACCTGCGAGACGGGGATGCCGGAGATCGTCTTTTTCGTGGGGGTCCGCGGATCTTTGGCTTTTTCGAGGATCCGTTTGACCAAATCGGCCGTCTCTTCGATGTGTTCGAAGGGCGAGAGACCGACCTCCTCCGGCAGGCGTTCGCTCCAACCGTAAGTCACGAGCCGGGCTCTCCCCTTCTCGTTCGCGAGCTGCACGACCTTGATGCCGCCCGCACCGATGTCGACGCCGAGGTAGCTTTGGAGTTTGGATCCTCCGAACAAGGACATAGTTCGTGACACTGTTCTTCGTTCGAGAAAGATTATACCACGACGTAAGAGGAGCAAGAAGTTGCGACGGAGAGTAGAGAGTGGATAGTGGGCAGTGGGCCTGAAAAGAACGATCGATTCAATATTCCCCACTCTCTACTCTCCACTCACCACTCTCCAAATCTCAAAATCACGGCGTACTCATCCCGATCGTGGGCAACGATTTTGCGACGTCGGCGAGACCCGGAGGCGGGTTCAGATTCGAGCGCGAGTCGAAGATGACGCTTTCGGAACCCTGGGTCGCCGAAGTCGCCGCGCGCGAGAATTGGAACGTCTTGGCGAGGATCGGACCATGGACCGTAAGCCCGACGATGCCGGCGCCGGAATCGAAAGTGTTTTCCGCGAAAACGAGACCGGAGAACGAGGTCACGGTCGGCGAGATGGAGACGTTGCCGCCCAATCCAGCGGGATTCTTGACCACGACCCAGCCCAGGCTGGCCAGATTCGAGAGAGAGACGACCGGTCCGGCCGCGTAATCCACGTTCGCGTTCACGAAGAGGTCACCGCGGACGACGACCAATCCCCCGCCGCTCCGACCATCCAGGCTCGTGAGAGTCGCCGGGTTCGAAATCGTCAGATTCCCGTCGATGACCCAAATCCGTCCATCAAGGACACCGGAGCCCGGGATATCGGCCGTATCGCCACTTATGTGCGTGACGGGTCCGTATTTTCCCGCGATGATTCCGGCGAGATCGATCCTCCCTAAAGTCGTCTTATAGCTCGGGGTCGACGGCACGGTGAGCGCGGCGCCGAGCGGCGAAGCGCAAAGCTCGGAAGTGAAGTTGATGATTTGGCTCGTATCCGTCGAGATAAGGCAGAAAGTCGCGTTGAACTTGGATTGCGGCGGCGTGTGCGTACTCTGGATCCCGCCGCCGCCATAGATGTCGTTCAGGAAAGATTCGAGCCACGGGAAGATCGTCGGATTGCAGAGCGGATCGAGACCTAGCGGTCCGGGCGCGCACTGTCGATCGAAAATGCACTTCTGACCAGGTGGGTTGCGACAGATTCCGGTGCAGATCGGCACGCATGACGCGTCGGCGCAATCCATGCCCGGATCTAGCAGGTCGTTGTTGATTTCGTCTGAACAACACGTGATCGGGTCGCCGCAACTCGCGATATGCGCCTCGTCGGCCGGACACGATCCGATGCCGAAACAGTCGGAATCGGCGCAATCGAAAAGACCGTCATGATCGTCGTCGATGCCGTTGCCGCAACAGTTGCCGGTCGTGCAAGCCGTCTCGACGGCCGGACAGCCGTTCGCCGCCACTCCGGTACACGTCGAAGCGTCCGAGCAATCGACGGCGAGATCGCCATCGTTATCGCAACTGTCCTGACAGGTCGTGAGATCGTTTTCCGGCCCGCAGACGTAGGGAATCCCGCACATCGCCGGTCCTGGCTTGCCGAGACAATCGGAATCGGCGCAGTCCGCGAATCCGTCGGAGTCATTATCGAAACCGTCCGAGCAATTCAATTCCTTGCTCGCGATGCGCGACGGCGAAAAATCGATCCAGCCGACACCGGAACCGTCGCTGTTCCCGTTCCAGCCGAAACCGGTCACGGTCCCCGTCCCGAGATCGGCGTTCACCTTGTAGGACGCGCAGCCCATCTCCGCGCAGTTCAAGGAAATCCAACCGTTCGAGCCAAGGTTCACGATCAAGGCCCAACCATGGATGTCGTACGTCGAGGGGTCGATCGAAGCCGTGGGGCCGCCGCCGTCCGGCGCGTTGCCCGCGATCCCTTGGCAGGTAGTCCCGAAACACACCCACCCGACGTTCGCGGACCAGGCCCAGCCCGTGACTCGGTTCGTGGCGTCTATCGTCACGCCGTAATTGTTGACCGCGCAAGACCCGTCTTGCGTGCAGTTCATGAGGATCCAACCGGTTGTCCCCGACCAGACGCCTTTCTGCCAGACGTCGCTCACGCTGGCCCGTGCCGGAGAGACGTAAACCACAGACAACAAAAAGACGGCAAAGACAGCCGCCACATAACCGAAAATCCTGCGACCTCCAGTGCGCATACCGGAACAGTATATCAAAAAACAGCCAGTAGCGAGTAGCCAGTCGCCAGTAGGTCGATTCCGAATCGGACCGACGTCGACCTACTCGCTACTGGCTACTGACTTCACCGTCCGAGCGCCCTGTCGATCGCCGCGTTCACTTGCGCGTCCGCCTCCTTGTTGAACTCGCGACGGATGTGCTTGTAGGTCACGCGCTTGAAGCCGTGCGAAAGGTTCCAGATCTTCATGTACAAGGACGCGAGACCGGGATGCTTGACCTTGTACTCGCCGTTCAGCTGTTTGACCACGAGCTCGGAATCGAGCAAGCACTCTACTTCCTTCGCGCCCAGATCCATCGCTGTCTCGAGCGCGCGGATCAAGGCCGTGTATTCGGCCACGTTGTTCGTGGTCGAGCCTAGATATTCGCCGAACGCCGCCACCGTCCTGTCGCCGTCCTTGATGACGACGCCCAAAGCCGCCGGCCCGGGATTCCCACGCGCGCCACCGTCCGTATAAGTAGTCAGTTTTTTGTCAGGCATATTCGGTGAGGAGAGTAGAGAGTGGAGAGTAGAGAGTAGAGAGTGGGCAGTGGATAGTGGAGAGTGGATTGTCGATAATCTTTACGATTTCCTTATTCCCCACTGCCCACTCTCTACTCACCACTATCCTCGGTTCGCCCTCAAGTCTATCACTTTCAATTGCACTTCCCTATTGCCGTTCCATTCGTTCACGCCGATCGTGTAGACGGCGTCGATTTCCGTGCCTGGAAAAAGCCACTCGGCCTTCGCACCCATGCCGAAGGCGATCATCTTCTGGGATTTGCCTCCCTGCGAGACGGAAAGACGAAGATGCTTCCCGCCGACGCCGACCGGCGCCATATCCGTGATGCGCAATCTTTTCGACAGGAATCGCGGTTCCGGATTGCCGATGCCGAACGGTTCGAACAGCCTGACCGTATCGACCAGGTCCCAATCCGCTTCCGCGAGACTTATTTCGGCGTCGATCGCGAGCTCGGGTATCGGATCGGAGCCACCGAACGTCTCGCCGGCGTGCTTCTTGAGCCGCTCGCGAAGTTCGTCCACCATACCCTTCTTGACGGTAAAGCCGCAGGCTTGAGGATGACCGCCGAACTTTTCGAACACGTCGCTCATGGTCTTCATGGCTTCGACCACGTGATATTCGGGGATACTGCGGCCGCTGCCGACGCAATTCTCGCGCATCGAGACGGCGAAGACCGGACGATAGAACTCGTCCATCAGCTTGCCCGCGACGAGACCGACGAGTCCCGGCGGCCAATCCCCCGCGACGACGATGGCCGGATCCCGATCCCAACCGTTCTTCGCGATGGACGCGCGCGCCTCGGCGACGCAAGTCTCGGTCTGGCGTTGACGGTCGCCGTTCGTCGCCGAAAGACCCGCGGCCAACTCGGTGGCGCGCGCCGGGTCGGTCTCCATGATCAAGGCGAAGGCCGCGTTCGCATGATCCAGCCGTCCGGCGGCGTTCAGGCGCGGCGCGATCTGGAAACCGATCGTCGTGGCGTCGATCGCCTTCTTGGGACTTCCATCCACGCCGAAGACACCGGCCGCTTCCATGAGCGCGCGAAGCCCCGGCCGTTTCGTCTTGCCGAGGACGACGAGACCGTATTTGACGAGCGTCCGCGTCTCGCCGAGAAGCGGCACCATGTCCGCGACCGAAGAGATGGCGACGAGATCGAGCAGCCATTTTTCCGAACCGGGAGGCGTCGTGACGCCGATTTCGGAGGATCGCGAGAGTAGCGCCTTGGCGAGCTTCCAAGCCACGCCGCCGCCGGCCAAGCCGTCCCAAGGATACGTCTCGCCCGGGACTTTGGGATGGATCGTCGCGTACGGCCGCGGCAACTCGGCCGGCATGGCGTGGTGGTCGGTGACGATGACGTCGATGCCGCGAGCCGCCGCGGCCGCGATCTCCGCCGTGTTCGCGATCCCGCAATCGCAAGTCACGATCACCTTGACGCCGCGATCCGCGAGATCCTCCACCGTCCTCATGTTGAGTCCGTAACCGTCGAGCTCGCGGTGCGGCAGGAAGACGTCCGCATCGGCGCCGAGCGTGCGCAACACCGTAGCCATGATCGCGGCGGCCGAGACGCCATCGGCGTCGTAATCGCCATGGACCACGATCGGTTCCTTGTCTTTCGCCGCACGAAGCAGGCGATCGACGGCCCGTCCCATCTCGCGGAACGAAAAAGGATCGTGAAGATCCTTGTCGTAATCGGGATGCAGGAATTCGTGTATCACCGCCGCCGACTTCAACTTACGGTTCGACAAGAGTTGCGCGACGCGCGGCGAGACGTCCGAGTGAACGGCGGACGAATCCGCATCGATTTTCTCCGCCACTTTCCAGATGCGATCCATAGAGGCGAAGCCAGAAGCGTGTAGCCAGTCGCCAGTAGGCCGGTCCGACGTCGACCTACTCGCTACTGGCCACTGGCTACTGGCCCACACCGATCAAACCGATTTCTTCAAAACCGCCAAATACGCCTCCGTCGGGATATCCACCTTCCCCATTCCCGCCATGCGACGCTTGCCTTTCTTCTGTTTCTCGAGCAATTTCATCTTGCGCGTCCAGTCGCCGCCGCTCATCTTGGCGAGCACGTCCTTGCGGAACGGCGCGATGCGTTCGGAAGCGATCACTTTGGCGCCGATCCTGGCCTGGAGTTTCACTTCGAATTGTTGGCGCGGCACCGTCTCCTTGAGCGACGTCACCATGGCCCGGCCGACGCGATAGGTGTCGTCGCGCGGGATCAGCGTGAACAGCGCTTCGACCGGATCTTCGGCCACGAGGATCTCGAGACGCACTATGTCGGCGTCGCGGTAGTCGAGCATCTCGTAGTTCAAGGACGCGTAACCCGACGAGACGCTTTTAAGACGGTCATAAAAATCCACCAGAATCGAAGCGAGCGGCAACTCGAAATGCATGATCGCCCGCCCCTCCTCGCGCTTGTCGGACCGGTCTACTGGCGACTGGCTACTCGCTACTGGCTTCTCTGTCCTAGTCCCGAAATACTCGGTATTGCGGTACACGCCGCGCTTCTCGTTCGCGAGCGCCATGATCCCGCCGATGTAGCGCGACGGCGTGACGATATCCACCTTGACCCACGGTTCCATCACTTTGACGACGCGAGACGCGTCCGGCATGTCGACCGGGGCTTTGATGACGTTCTCTTCGCCATCCGAAGTCGTGACGCGGTACGCGACCGATGGGATCGTGACCACGAGGTCGAGATCGTGTTCGCGATGCAACCGTTCCTGGACGATCTCGAGGTGCAAAAGGCCGAGCAGTCCGACCTGGAAACCGAAACCGAGCGAGCCCGTGTGTTCAGGTTCGAAAGTGAGCGACGCGTCCGAAAGTTTCAACTTCTGCATCGCGTTCCGCAGACGCTCGAAGTCGGAACCCTCTTTCGGGAAGATGCCGGCGAAGACCATCGGCTTCACTTCGGTGTAGCCGGGCAACGCGACGGAGGACGTTCCGGACCGCGTGACGGTGTCGCCGACGCGGACGAGTTCTATTTCCTTGAGACCGGTCACGAGATAGCCGATCTCCCCCGCCGCGAGCTCCGGCGCGACGACGGACTCGGGTTTGAAATATCCGACTTCGAGGATCTCCGGATCCGCTCCGGTCGCGACGAGGTGCGAGACGGTCCCCGACTTGAACGATCCGTCCACGACGCGCACGAACGCCACGACGCCCTTGAACTCGTCGTACTTCGAATCGAAGATGAGCGCGCGCGGTTCCGCGTCGCGGTTTCCGGACGGCATCGGCACGCGTTCGACGACCGCATCGAGGATTTCCTCGACGCCGACGCCCGTCTTGCCCGAAGCCAAGATGATCTCCTCGCGCTTACAACCGATGAGGTCGATGATTTCGGCGACCGTCTTCTCGATCTCGGCGTTCGGCAGGTCGATCTTGTTCACGACCGGGATGATGGTGAGGCCCTGGTCGATCGCGAGATACAGGTTGCCGAGGGTCTGGGCCTGTACACCTTGGGTGGCGTCGACTAGCAGGAGCGCGCCTTCGACGGCGGCGAGCGATCGCGAGACTTCGTAGGTGAAGTCGACGTGTCCGGGCGTGTCGATCAGGTTCAGCTCGAGACCTTGGTAGGACATGCGCGCCGGCTGGAGCTTGATCGTGATCCCCCGCTCGCGCTCGAGATCCATGGTATCCAAAAGCTGTTCGCGCATCTTGCGCTTGTCCACGGTGCCGGTGAATTCCAAAAGACGATCGGCCAGGGTGGACTTCCCGTGGTCGATGTGCGCGATTATGCAGAAGTTGCGGATTTTCGATTGTTCCATGCTTCGTTAAGCCAGTAGCGAGTAGCCAGTGGCGAGTAGGTCAATACCGAACCTGCCTACTGGCGACTGGCTACTCACTACTGGCTCACCGGCTCGAATCTTACCCGTTAACCCGTAAAAAAAGAAGCCCCGCACCTGGCTTTCGGCCACGGTACGGGGTTTTCGACGTCACGCCGACGGATTCAGCCCGCTGATCGCGGAGGATTGCGCAGGAGATGCGCGATCTCGGCTCCGATCCGTTCGGCCGCGTCCTTCTGGAGCAACGGACGCAGCGAGAGCGGCGGTTCGACGTGCGGCAACGGTCCGCTCCGGCTCGAGAAGACCTCTTCGACCCTCTCGAACAGGCTGGCCGGGCTCGTCACACCGAAGGCCGCGCCACAGACGACAAGCGGCGGCAGTCCTGCCGGCGGGAATACCGACTTACGCTTCAGAGAGTCGTCCGGAAAGAGCGTGATGACCGTCGAGATGTCGGCCAACACGGAGACGAGTCCTTGCGCACCGCCCCAATCCGCGATGTTCAGATCGGAGGCGATCGCGAGCTCGTCCGCGTCGGCGGCGACCACGCTCTCGGACGGAGCGAGCCAGTTCTGCCCGACCTTGGCGATCCCGATGAGCGCCTTGCGATTCTCGTCGCCGATCTTCGGATGGAGCCGGATCGCGATACGCATCTTGCGACCGCCGGCGCCAGTGAGTTGCGTCACCGCCCGGAGCTGTCCTTCGACGCGTCGCGGATCCTCGCCGCCCGACCAATAGGTCACGAGCAAAGCGCGATCGCGCGAATCGACGTTACGCAACTCGAGCGACTTCCTGATCCGCCGCCTGATCTCGTCGCGACGCTCCAGCTTCTCGAGCGTCGCCGCCATCGAGGGCTTGCCGAAAACGTGGATCACGGTCTCCTTCCTGGCCGCTCTCGCGACCTCGTAAGCGACATAGTCCATCACGAACAGGCGATCCGGGTCGACGCCCATGACGGCCGGCCGCGACGCCGTCCCGTACATGTCCTCGATCCAGACTACCGGTATGCCGTGAGTCTTGCCGAAGACGGTCCATTCGATCTGACTCTTGACCGCCGTCGCGCTCGTACCGATGACGATCCCGTACAGGTCGTCCGGATCGCGCGGCGACGCGTCGTCGTCCAGGATTCCCGGCAAGATCTCCGTGCTCAAGCGTCCCTTCCCTTTGCCCTCCGGGTCGGCAGCGATTCTGATGAGCCAGCCCTTCTGGCCCATCGCTCTCGCCACCGGCACGACCTCCTTGGTCCCGCCGATGTCTCCGACCACGAACCTGACATAACGATCCGTCATCTCGTATCCTCCTTGTTCACGCGCAGTTCGAGTCCGATCCGAAACGGTAGGGATCGGTCGATGAAAGTAGCATCACGGAAGAACCAGGTCAAGGTTCGGACAAAAAAGACACCCCCGCCAGGGATGCCGCTATCGTTCGCCTTGCGACGTGTCCCGCGAGGTGCCGGCCGGCCGTAGCCTGCAGACGAGGAGCCAGTCGTCGGGCTCCAAGCCGGGAAAATGCTTGCCGACCGTGCTTTCGTAGGTCGCCGCCAGGCCATCGTGCGTGGCTTCCGAGAGATCCTCGGTCGTGACGCCTAGCTCCTTGATCCGTTTCCTCACCTCAAGCGCCTGCGATCCGCCGCGATAGGCCGGATTCCAGGCGACACAGTCGGCATCGAAAGCGTCGAGCTCGTCCGCCTTCACCATGAGCCCCGAGACGCAACCGAATTGCGCCAACATGATCAATCCCGACACCGTTCTTTTGAACAACGATCGCTCCTTCCGTTGGCACGAGACGAGGGTCCATGGTGCGCATGACGACATCATCGCCGGCCTACTCACCACTCTCCACTATCCACTATCCGACGATCACTGCGCATCCACCGCGTCGCCGAATCCGAGCGGCTTCGCGATCTTGAGCGCCTTCCGTCGCAGGGAACCCAAGAAGATGGTCGCCTCTTCGCTACGGACGAGCAGCGCCGAGACGAGGAAAGCGGCGACGCCGAGGACCGATGCGGACGCGGTCTGGGCCAAGACTCCGAGGAAGGTGCGATCGTCCACGAAGCGCGCGGCCAGGGCGAGTCCGAATCTCGTGACGACGAGCGCCGCCGTCGCGGCCGCGGCGGTCTTCAGGAACGACAGGGCGATGCGGCGACCGTCGATCGAACCGTATCTGACGCGCAACATGATGGCGAGCGCCACCGCCTGGACGGCCGATGCCGCCGAAAACGCGAGCGGCAGGGACAGCATCCGCAGATCGGCGATGCCCTGGAGCCGGAGGAACGAACGTACCGCCGGAAAGATCGCGCTGTCGGCCGAAAGGAAGTTCAAGAAGCCGTAAGCCATGGCGGCGTAGGCCGCGACCGCGAGACCGGAGACCGCGACCGGCACGATCGTGTTCTTCTGCGCGTAGAAAGCGCGAGAGAGGAGCGGCGTCAGACCTTGGAGGGACATCGAAGCGGCGAAGAACGCGAGCGCCGCGGCCGCGAGCCGGGTGTCGTCCCACGAGAGCCCCTGCGTCCCGATGACGAGACGCACGATATGGGCGCGCAAGACGATCGCCATGGCGCCGGCCGGCAGGAGCATGAACACTATCTGTCTCGCCGTCGCCGAAAAGACTTCGAGGAAACCTTTACGGTCGCCCTTGGCCACGGAAACGGAGAAGACGGGGAACGCGGCGATCGCGATCGGGATGCCGAGCACGCCCACCGGCACCGCCTGGATGTTATTCGCCAGATTGAAGAGCGAGACGGAACCCGAGGCTAGAGTCGAACCGATGACCGACCCGATGAGCAGGGAGACCTGCGAGATGTCGATCCCCCAGATGCGCGGGAAGAACAGTTTCCAGACTTCTCTGACCGACGGCATCTTGAGACCGAAACCGCGCACGAAGCGAAAACCCATGGCCGCGGCCGGCGCGAATTGGATCAAGGCATGGAACGCGGCGCCGATGACGACACCGTAGGCCACGGCGCGGATGCCGAAGACCGGCGATCCGAAAATGACCGCCAGGATGATCGAAAGGTTGTAGGCGAGCGGCGCGATGGCCGCGGCATAATAGTTGCGACGCGCGTTCAGCACGCTGCCGAAGACCGACGAGACGGCGAAGAGGAGCGGCGAAAACGCGGTGATGCGCGTGAGCTCGACCGCGAGCCGGAATTTCGCGCCGGTGAATCCGGGCGCCACGAGATGCGTGAACGCCGGAGCGAAGGCCAAAAGCAAAAGCGAAAGCACGCCCATCACGACCGTGACCGCGTTGAGGACGGATCCGGCGGCCTTCCAAGCTTCCGCGCGATCCCGTTCGTAGAGGCCGGCGAACACCGGGATGAGCGCCACGGACAGCGTCCCGAGGATCAGGAGATTGTACAGGAAGTTCGGCGCTTGGAACGAGGCGAAATAGGCGTCCAGCTCGTCCCCCACCCCGAACGTCCCGACGAGGATGCGTTCGCGCAAGACGCCGACGAGGCGCGACAACAGGGACGCCGTCCCGATGAGGACCGCCGCCCCGGCGATCGAAGTCAGCTCGCCGACCAAGAATTTACGCAATGCGTTCACAGTCCACGGTCACTCCTTGTCGCTCCGGCCCGATCTCGCCGCCACGACGGTGAGCGCGATCGCGCCCAGGCCGAGGCCGGACATCAAAAGCCACAAGCGCCAGTTGCCGAAATTCCAGAAACCGATCGAGACTTTCACCTCGCCTAGCGAGACCTGGCCGTCCGGCGACTTCACGCTGACTTTGACGGTGAAGTCCCCCGTCCGGCGGTATTCGTGGCTCACGATCTCCCCGTCGCCGCTCGTGCCGTCGCCGTAGTCCCAAGTCACTTCGCGTCGCACCCCGGTCGGTCCGGGCGCCACGGTGAATTCGAAACCGTTCCAAGCGAGACGCTTGGCCGCGAGTCCGGTCGGAGACGTCCCGTTCGGCAGGAACGCCGTCGCGTCGATCGCCGGCACCGTGGAGCTCGCGGTCGAGGTCGTCGAAGTCGAGACCGCGACGATCGCGACGGAATCGCCCAAGACCTGGCCGCTCGGCACGTTCGCGTTCGAGTTCGAGTTCGCGTTGACCGGAACGTTCGCGTTCACGTTCGTCTTCGCGACCGTCTTCGGGACGTTCGCGTTCGAATTCGTATTCACGACCGGCTTGACCGGCACGTTCACGTTCGTATTCGAATTCGTGTTGACGTTCGCGTTCGCGGGCGGAGTCACGACCGGCGGCGTGTTGGTGGAGTCATCCGGATACGAGTCGCAGACGTCGCCGATGCCGTCATGATCGCGATCGGCCTGATTCGCGTTCGCGACCGTCTTGCAGTCGTCGTTCGCGTCAGCGATGCCGTCGCCGTCCGCGTCCGGGAGCGGATAGAAAGTTTGGGAGATGGCGACGTCGTTCGTCGGATCCTGGTCTTGCGGACTCGTGCCCTTGATCTCGCCGCGGATATTGAAGCTCCCCGCCGGGACCGTGAAATCCACCCAGACGTCGTCGTAGGAATTGTCGGGCCGAACCGTGATCACTTGCGAGTCGCCGACGAGCGTCTCCCCTTGATAGAAGGTGACGTAACCCTGCAGGTCGAGCGTCCCGTGATTCGTGACTCGCGCGTAAATCCGGACTTTCTCGCCGGAGACAAGCGAACCTTTCGAAAAGGTGAGGTCGCGGTTGCCTACCCCCAAATCGTACGTGAAAACTTCGGCCGAGACCGCGAACGGGAGCAGGAGCGACGCGGCGACGACGATCGCGGCGGGGAGTCGCATATCGTTTTGTTGCGGCCAGTAGCGAGTAGCCAGTGGCCAGTAGATTGAAATGATTGACGACGTCATTCGAAAAATGTCGAAACGATGCCGGCCCACTCTCCACTATCCACTTTCCACTCCCCTCACCGCCTAATCTCCTTCCTCGCTATCTCCTTGCTGTAACCGAAGCGATACTTGAAGATGTCGGTCTTGACGCTGCCGAGCGTCCACATGTGAAGTTCGCAAAGCATGTAACGGGCCGCGACCCCGACGTATCCGTCGCGCTCGAATCGCCGGCTCGAGACCGGGATGCGGATGTCGCGCAAGACGCCGAAGCGCGCGCCGGCCTTGGCCGCACGCTGGGCGTAGTCGTGATCCTCGGCGAGCAGGACCTCGGGGTCGAAGCCGCCGATCGCGTCGTGACAGCTCTTCCTAGCCATGATGCAGAAGCCGTGCGCGTGCGGCATGAACTTTTGGGTCGCGTAGATCCAGGAATTGTAAAAACCGTAGAACACGGCGTCGACCGCGCTTTCCACGGGGATGGTGATGAAAGTCGTCGCCACGTCCAGCCGACGACGCTCGAAAGCCGCGACCATCTTGCCGATGAAATCCGGATCCGGAAGTTCGACGTCGGCATCCAAAAAGAGCAACAGCTCGCCCTTCGCCGCTGCCGCTCCGGCGTTCCGTCCCACCGACGGCAGTCCGCCACGGACCACGCGGCAACCGTAACTCTCGGCGATCGCCCGCGTGCGATCGACGCTCGACGCGTCGGCGACGATGATCTCGAGGTCGCGGTAGGTCTGGCGTTTGAAGGATTCGAGCAGTCGCGGCAGGAAGTCTTCCTCGTTATAGGTCGGAATGACTACAGTAAGCATATTGGGAGGGCATAGCTACGACAGGGGCCTTACGAAATTACGAAACTTACGAATGTACGAAACGACCGACTCCGCCCGTTCCGAAAATCGTCGTTCCTTGAGTATTCGTATATTCGTAGCGATTCGTATTTTCGTAGGCCTATTGCTATCGCCTCGTACCGACATCTATATCACGAAAAACCGGCGTTCACAAGCCGCGGGAACGCAACGCGAACAGTCCGATGCCGGCCGCCACCGAGACGTTCAACGACTCCTTTTTGCCCATCATCGGTATCTTCAAGATCTCGTCCGCGCGACGCAAAAGCGCCTTCGAGACGCCTTTGATCTCGTTCCCGACGACCAAAGCGACTTTGCCCTTGGCGCGCGTCTCGCCCACCGGTTTGGCGAGGGCAGTGGCCTCGAGCGCCACGATGCTGTATCCTTGCCGCCGAAGCCGATCCGCGAGCGCCGCGGCCGACTTGCGGCTTTCCCATGGGATCCAGGTCTCCGCTCCGAGCGCCGTCTTCGAGATTTCCTGTCGCGGCGGAGCGGCGGTATAACCGCAAAGATAGATCTTCGAGACGCCGAACACGTCGGAGCTCCGGAACATGGATCCGATGTTATGCAGACTGCGGATGTTCTCCAAGATGAGGACGATTTCCATTTGATACGCCGCTAATCCCCTGTCATCCCGACCGAAGGCTTCTGGCCGTAGCGAAGGGACCTCGGAGTCGGAGTCCGAACGTCCGAGGTCCCTCCGCTTCGCCAGACGCTTCGGTCGGGATGACAGGTTCGACGACCAGACCACCAGCATATCTTATGAAACTAATGACGCAAATCACCAGCAAGGTCATATCGCTCGACCACGACGGTCGCGGCACGCTTCCCTGCGGCGCGAAAACGGCGCACGTCCGCTTCGCCGTGCCTGGAGACGAGATCGAAGCGACGCTCGTGAAGCGCGTCAAAGGCGAGTTGCAGGGGCGTCTCGACCGGATCGTGACGCCGGCGCCCGAACGTGTCGCTTGCGAGTGTCCGTATGGCGGATCGTGCGGCGGTTGCCCGCTCCAAATGCTCGCCTACGAATCCCAGCTCAAGTGGAAACGGACGTTCGTCGAACAAGCGTTCCGCGCGGCCGGATTCGATTTCGCGATCCCCGAAGCGCAAGCGTCGGATGCGCTGTTCCGTCATCGCAATCGGATGGACTACGTGATCTCACCAGGCGAAGACGGCGGCATCGCGCTCGGACTCAAGGAACCGGGACGCTGGTGGAAGACGCTCGATCTGAAGACCTGTCTCATGCTCTCGGATGACGCAGTAAAATGCCTGGCGGCGACGAGAGACTGGCTCAAGAGGAACTCGGTCGTGCCGTGGGACGTGCGCTCGCACGTCGGTTTCGCCCGTTACCTCGTGATCCGCGAAGGCAAGAACACGGGCGAACGCCTGGCGATCCTCGTGACGCACGGGCCCGAATTGCCGGACGAAGCCGGACTCGTCGAAGCCCTGTCCCCGTTCGCGACCACGATCCTGCATGCCGTGAACCCGACGATCACCGACCTCTCGATCGGCGAGACGTACCGCCTGCTCCACGGCCGACCGGAATTGACGGAGGAGGTGAACGGAATCCGCTATGCCATCCCGCCGCGATCGTTTTTCCAGACGAACACCGCCGGCGCCGCCGCGCTCTCGGACATCGTCCGCGGACTTGCCGATCTGAAAGGCGACGAGACGTTGCTCGACCTGTATTGCGGCGTCGGATTCTTCTCGCTCCAACTCGCGAAATCCGCGAAGCGCGTCCTCGGCGTCGAACTCGATGCGGACGCGATCGGAGCCGCGCGCCGGAATGCCGAAGCGAACGGCGCCCTGAACGTCGAGTTCCGTCCCGAGAAAGCCGAGGACCTGTCTTGGGAAACGGAACAGCCGGACGTAGTCTTGATCGACCCGCCGCGCTCGGGCCTGCACCCCAAAGTCATCGACCTCCTGCTCGAAAAAGCGCCACCGCGGATCGTCTATGTCTCATGCAACTACAATTCGCTCGTCAAGGAACTGCCGCGCTTTTTGACAAGATACAAGCTCACGAAGATCCGTCTCCTCGACATGTTCCCGCACACGCCGCACGTCGAGACGGTGGTGGTGTTCGAAAGGATGTAGGAGAGTGGAGAGTAGATAGTGAGCAGTGGAAAATCAGGAACGACTGACATATCAGCGACCACTCTTCACTGACCACTCTCCACTCCCCCCAAAAAAACGCCGTCCCGGTTCACACCAGGACGGCTTCGTGTCGCGGCTCGCTACAGCTTACAGCTTCAGCTGGCGGGGGCGGACGGCGGACTCCTTCCCCCAGAAGACGCGACCCCGGTAGAGCCCGTCCACGGCCATGATGACGAAGGAGCGCACCTCCCCCGAGCCGGCCACCTTGACCTTCATCGAGTTGTGGTTCCTAGCGATCTCCTCGACGATTCCGGCGATCTCCGGGTTCCCAGCGTTCCTCACGGCGTCGCCCTTCCGGAAGCCGAAGTCTGGAATCCTCGTATCCGCGATGTGCTGTGGGACGTCCTCCTCGAGGTGAAACTCCGCCCCGCACACGGGGCACGGGTACAACTTCTTCGAAGCGATCGCTCGTGGGTCGACCACACGGTCGGTCTTTTTCGCGCTCCGAGCCGCACCCACGTCTGATCCGATCGCTCCGCTGAACCCATCCAACATCAACTCTCCGTGACTCATCGCTTGACTCTCCTCCGCGCAAGACGGCACATCACCGTCTCTTCAGCGCGCCGTGACGATAACATGGAAAAACGGCCGGAGTCAATGCCCGAGACTGGACAAGAGCCCGATTTTGGGCTAGTCTAGGCCGTAGTGAGTCGATTTGGGGAATCGGCAGTCGGGAATCGGGAATCGAGAAGGCGGAACGTCGTATTTCCGCATGCTCGACTCCCGACTGCCGATTCCCGATTCCCCCGATCCACTGGCCTACTCGCATACTGGCCTACTGGCCTAACGCCATGCCCCGCGCAGTCAAACCCGTCTTGCAGATCGTGACACCCGAAATCGACCCTTCGATCAAGAAGCGGTCGGGTTTCGCCGTCCTGGTCGGGCGCTCGAACGTGGGCAAATCGACGCTCGTGAACAACCTGATCGGCACCAAGGTCGCCATCACTTCCCCCAAACCGCAGACCACGCGACAGATGATCCATGGCGTCCTGCATGATCCGCGCGGCCAGATCGTCTTCGTCGACACCCCGGGCGTGTTCGAGAAGGCGCACGATCGGCTCACCAAACGCCTGAACTCGACGGCCCGCGAATCGCTCCGCGACATCGACGTCGTCGTGTACGTCGCGGACCCCACGCGGCCGATCGGCAACGAGGAACACATCGTGCTCCGCCTGCTCGACACGACCGACGTACCGAAGATCATGGCCATCAACAAGACGGATCTCCGGAACCCGCCGTTCGTCTCGAGCTATATGGCGATGGCCGACCGCTTCGACAAGGTGCTCGAGGTCTCGGGTCTCCGTGGCCGCGGTCTCAAGCCTTTGATCGACGCGGTCTTCGAACTCCTGCCCGAAGGCGAACCGGTCTATCCCGAATATCAATTCTCGAACATCGAACACAAGGCCTGGCTCGCCGAGCTGATCCGCGAGAAGGTGATGATCCAGATGCACGAAGAGATCCCCTACTCCGTCACGGTCGAGATCCGCGAGATGGAAAAGCGCGCGAACGGCATCCTGTTCATCAAGGCCGCCATCCTCACGAACGCCGAACGCTACCGCGGCATGATCATCGGCGCCGGCGGACGCAAGGTCAAGGAGATCGGCACGGCCGCGCGCAAGGAACTCTCGCAGATCATGGACTGCAAGGTCTATCTCGAACTCGAAGTCGAGACGGACGAACGCTGGGAGGATAGGTTGACGGAGACGTTGTGATCGCAGGCCAGTAGGCGAGTAAGCGAGTAGGCCAGTAGTGAAAGGACATCCTTCTCGGGATGTTTTTTGCATTGGACGAGAGGGGGGTCGGGAGTCGGGAATCGGGAGTCGGGAGATTTGAAGCGTCGGACCTCCATATTTTCGATTCCCGATTCCCCATTCCCGACTCCCCACACGACGTCACTCACGAACGACGTAGCGCAATCTAGCCCCTTACGAGCCGAACTGGTAAACTGACGTCAGGAGAACCAAACCAACCTATGGCCAAGAAAAAAGAACGGACGACGAAACCGGTCGTGACGGCGAAAAAGCCGGACATCCACGAGACGATGCAAGTCGACTTCCGTCAGGATTTCAGCTGGCGCATCTTCCGGATCATGGCCGAGTTCGTCGAAGGTTTCCAATTCATCGCCAATTTCAAGCAGACCGTCTCGGTGTTCGGCTCCACCCGTTTCCCCGAGACCGATCACCACTACAAGGAAGCGCGGCGCCTCTCCGGCATGCTGGCGAAAGACGG
>Ga0172379_10002715_pt1 | contig 30434 bp, 23 predicted proteins | sample GrowelOW334metaG_FD_119756 | JGI IMG/M metagenome (GOLD analysis project Ga0172379, IMG submission 119756) | Groundwater microbial communities from an aquifer near a municipal landfill in Southern Ontario, Canada - Groundwater well OW334 metaG | ecosystem: Environmental > Aquatic > Deep...
CAAACATTGCATTCATAAAAATTATTTGCGTTCTTTCGATTTGGGGTTTACCATTCTTTCCGGGGATTGTCCATGCTTCGCCGCCGGACAACCGCCCAGGTTCCGAAAACCATAAGGAGGTTTTAATGTCGGACAAGAAAGAAAAGCGGGGGATTTTTGATTGGTATTTTAAAACCAATCTTCTCGCCCGCATCCTCATTGGCTTGGTACTCGGCGCGATTGTCGGCATTATCCTGGGGTTTTTCCCCGATTCGGTCAAGCCCTTCGTTGACGGCTCCAGATTCTTCGGTGATCTCTTCATCAGACTTTTGAAAATGATTGTCGTGCCGGTCATACTCCTCTCCCTCATCGCGGGAGCGGCGAGCATCGACCCCGGTAGGCTCGGACGCGTAGGCATAAAGATCATGGCCTATTATCTCTTCACGAGCGCGCTCGCCGTCGTTATCGGGCTGGTTTTCGCCAACATACTTCAGCCAGGGGCTGGATTCAACGTCGTCGGGGCCGCCGGCGTTCAAGGCAAGGCAGCGGCCGCGCCCAGCGTGTCCCAGATCATCCTCAACATCGTGCCTACCAATCCCATTGACTCGCTGGCCAAAGGCGATGTTCTACCGATCATTTTCTTCGCGGTAATCTTTGGCATAGCCCTTTCCTACATCAAGGACGCGACCAATAAATCCTTGGCCAAAGCCGGCGCGACGCTTCTTGATGTCTTGAACGCCGCCGCCGAGACGATGTATAAAGTAGTGGGCGGAATCATGCAATACGCGCCCATCGGCGTCTTTGTCCTCATCGCCCAGGTATTCGCCCAGCAAGGGCCCAAAGCCATCGGGCCGCTTCTCATCGTAACTCTCACGGTATATATCGGGCTTCTCGTGCATCTCGTCGGCGTCTATGGAGGCTTCCTTTCGATCTTCAAGCTTGGCTTCCTGAAATTTCTCAAAGGCGCCAATGAAGCGATGGTGACCGCATTCGTGACCCGTTCATCGAACGGCACGCTTCCCGTCACCCTGCGCTGCGCGGAAGAGAACCTCGGCATTCCTCGATCCATTTGTTCGTTTACCTTGCCGCTCGGCGCGACTATCAACATGGACGGAACGGCAATCTACCTCGGCGTTTGCGCCATTTTCATTGGAAACGCCATTGGCCAGCCGCTTACGATGAGCCAACAGGGGATGGTCGTGCTTACAGCGACCCTTGCCAGCATTGGAACGGCGGGTGTGCCTGGCGCCGGAGCCATAATGCTCCTCATGGTGCTTGAATCGATCGGGCTCAAAGTGACGGAAGGTTCCGCGGTCGCCGCCGCCTACGCGATGATTCTGGGCATCGACGCCCTCCTTGATATGGGCCGTACTTGCCTCAACGTGACCGGCGACATTGTCGGATCGGCGATTGTTGCCAAGAGCGAGAAAGAACTCGATATGACGAACTGGAAATGATGCCATTCAGCCTCAGCGCATAATTCGGCCCAGCCGTTTCATTCGAGACGACTGGGCTTTTTTGCGCTATTTATACATAAAATATGCATAAAATAGCACAAACTACTTGATTTATTTGAATATTATGCATAAAATCGGCTTTATGCAATTCCGACTAAATTATGACTGCTTCTTTTCCTCATATTCCCAGAAGGCTCGACTCCGTCGTCGTTAATCCTGAACCTGCATCCCTTTCATCCGGCAATCTGCCGGAACGCTACATCGACATTTCAATGCAAGGAGTAAGATATGAAGAAGAAAATAGTGCTCGCATATTCCGGCGGCCTCGATACAACGGTGATCGTTCCCTGGCTCAAGGAAAACTATGACTGCGATGTCGTGGCTGTTTGCGGCGATGTCGGCCAGGAGGCGGATTGGGCGGCTATGGAAAAGCGCGCCTTGTCTTCCGGAGCGATCAAATTCATAAAGCTTGATCAGAAAGCGGCATTCGTGAAAGAGTATCTCTGGGCCCTCGTCAAGGCAGGCAGCCCTTACGAGAAGAAATACCTTCTTGGCACTTCCGCCGCGCGGCCCCTCCTCGCGAAGGGCCTGGCCGAAGTCGCCATCGCCGAGGGTGCCGACGCCGTGGCCCACGGCTGCACGGGAAAGGGCAATGATCAGGTGCGTTTCGAGCTGGGTGTCAAAGCTTTCGCCCCTGAAATGGAAGTCATCGCCCCGTGGAGAACATGGGACATCCAGAGCAGGGAAGAGGAAATCGAATATCTCGAAAAGAGAAATATCCCCGTTCCCATGAAAAAATCCGATTCCTATTCCCGCGACGACAATCTCTGGCATATCAGCCATGAAGGGCTCGACCTCGAGGATCCCGCCAACGAGCCCAAGTTCGAAGGCATGCTCAAGATGACGGTGCCGCCCGAAAAGGCTCCCGATAAGGCTGAGTATGTGACTATAGGCTTTGAGAAGGGAGTGCCCATCTCGGTGAACGGCGAAAAACTCGCTCCGCTCGCGATCGTCAAGAAGCTCAACGAGATCGGCGGCAAGCATGGCGTTGGCATCGTCGATATGGTGGAAAACCGCGTCGTGGGCATGAAATCGCGGGGAGTCTACGAGACGCCGGGAGGCGCCATCATCATGGAAGCCCACGATAAGCTCGAGCAGCTTTGTCTCGATAAAAAGACGCTCTCCTTCAAGCTCACGGTGGCACAGCGCTTCGCCGAGATCCTCTACGAGGGCGAATGGTTCTCGCCGCTTTGTTCGGCCCTCTGCGCCTTCATCGATTCAACGCAGAAGGTGGTTACTGGCACGGTGACCGTCAAGCTGTACAAAGGCTCGATCCTTTCCGCCGGGGCCACCTCTCCCTATTCCCTCTACGACGCCAGCCTCGCGAGCTTCACGACGGGACCGCTCTTCTCCCACAAGGATTCGACGGGCTTCATTAACCTTTTCGGCTTGCCGACCAAGGTAAGGGCCAGATTGAACGCCAGGATCGCTTCCCACGGTTCGGCCGCCGGTCCCGATGTGGTAAAGCCGGGCAATTCCGGATATACTGCTCCCGCGGGCGATTGAAGCAAGCTTTTGCGTGCCCGGGTTCTCGGTGCTTCGCGGCGCTGGTGGCTCGCGGCGCTTATATGAGGGGAGGCACCGGGCCTCCCTTTCTTTTTATAAGGAAGGTACGCCGATGGCAAAACTTTGGCAGGGCTCCTCGGACGGGCTGGGGCTCAACCCGGATATCGAGGTTTTTCTTTCTTCTCTCTCCGTGGATTCAAGGCTCCTTGGCGAAGACATCGAGTGCTCGATAGCCCACGCGGCGATGCTGGGGAAGCAGGGCATTCTTCCGATGGACGAATCCGAGGCAATTAGCGCCGCGCTCGTGCTGATGCTGGCCGAAGCCGCGGCGGGAACACTTCCCATCGATCCGGAAAGCGAGGATATCCATTCCTTCATAGAGGCTGAACTCACAAAGCGGCTTGGCGAAACGGGGAAAGCCGTCCACGCCGGTCGCTCAAGGAACGACCAGGTCGCCGTGGCGTTTCGGCTCTATATCGTCAGGGCTTTCGATCGGACCGCCGAAGCGGCGCTCGCAGCGATGCGATCGGCGCTGGATCTCGCGTCGAAGCACAAGGAAACCATAATGCCTGGTTACACCCATTTGCAAAGGGCTCAGCCTGTCACTTTGGCCCACCATCTCCTGGCCTGGTGCGCGGCCCTGGAACGCGACATCGGCAGGTTGCGCGACGCGCGCGCGAGGGCGGATGAATGCCCGCTGGGTGCCGGAGCCCTCGCTGGATCAGGCCTGCCCACCGACAGGGAATTCACGGCTGCCGCCCTCGGCTTCGCGCGCCCTTCGCGCAACACCATGGACGCCGTCGCCGACAGGGACGCGTGCGCGGACTACGCAGCCGCGTGCTCAAGCATCATGGTCCACCTGTCTCGCGCCTGCGAGGATATCGCCCTCTGGGTTTCAACCGAGTACGGTTTCGCGACAATCACTGATGCTGCGAGCACCGGTTCGAGCATCATGCCGCAGAAAAGGAATCCCGACCCGGCCGAGCTCATCCGAGGCAAATCCGCGAGAGTGCTTGGCGCCCTGCAGGCTCTCCTTGTCCTCCAGAAGGGGCTGCCCTACGCCTACAACCGCGATCTCCAGGAAGACAAGGAACTTTTCTTCGATGTGGAGAAGACAACAATTGGCGCCCTGCGCGCCTTTTCGGTGCTCGTCTCCTCCCTCGTCCCCAATGTGGAGAGGATGAGGAAGGCCGTGGACGAAGGCTTCCTCGAGGCCACCGACATCGCGGAATATCTCGTCCTGGAAGGCTTGCCTTTCAGGACGGCGTACCAAGCCGCCAAGGCCCTCGTGGGGCTCAGCCTCGCCACGGGCAAGCGATTCGCCGCGCTCGGCACCGAGGAAATTCAAGGCAGCCACGAGGCTTTCCGGAAAACGGGCTTTGATCGCGACGCATTCATCACCTATCTCGCGCCCGAGGCCTGCGTGGCGCGGCGCAAACAGACCGGAGGACCGGCGCCCGAGCGGACAGGGGAGGAGATCGATCGTCTTTTAGCCTTCATAGCCGCGAGCCGCGCTGAAAATGCGGGTCGGGCGGGAACCGCGCGCCGCGCCAATCATCCAGGCCGCTTGGGCGGCGCCCGAAGCTGAAGCGTTAATGGCGATGTTCAATGAGGCGGTCGGCTCGATCCCCTGCATTCTCCTGGCTGCGGGCGCGAGCGCCAGGATGGGAAGCCACAAGCTTCTCCTTCCCTTGGCCGGCGAGCCAATGGTGAGGATGACTGCCAAAATCGTCCTTGCGCGGTGCTCGCCTCTCGTTGTCGTGACAGGGTATGGAAAGGAAGGCGTGGAAGCCGCTCTTGAGGGCTTGAGCGGCATACTTTTCGTCCACAACGCGGAATGGAGGGCCGGCATGGCGAGATCCGCCATAATCGGCATAGACGCCCTGCCGCAAGGTGTCCCGGGCTTCTTCCTCCACCACGCCGACATGCCCTTCGTTTCCGCCTCCGCTTTCGATCTTCTCGCCCGTGCCGCGGCCGAACGCGAGTCATCCGGCGCGGAGCCTATCGCCCTGGTCGCCGGCAGGAAGGGACAAGGAGGCCACCCTGTCTATTTCCCGATTTCTTACAGAGCGGCCATCACGGCTCTGGGCGGCGGCGAGCGGCTCAAGAGTGTACTCGACCAGCGGGGTTTCCTCATCGTCGAGACGGGCAGCGATGGCGTACTGGAAGATGTGGACGAACCTGAAGCATATACCGCCCTCGCCGCGAAATATGGCCTACTCCGCGATCCGAAGCTATAATGTCCGCCATGGCCCAACAGAGCGATAAAACCAACGCGATCCGGCTCCTCGAAGCTTCTGGATTCGCCTTCGATATCCTCCACTACGAGGTGGACGAAGATCTGTCGGCGACCCATGCCGCGGCCAAATTGGGGCTTGATCCCGATCAAGTCTTCAAGACCATCGTTCTCGTGGGCGAAAGGGTAGGGTACTTTGTCTGCGTCATCCCCGGCTCCTGCGAGATCGACCTGAAGAAAGCGGCAAAAGCCATTGGCGACAAGGGCTGCACCCTGCTTCCCCTCAAGGAACTCGAGCCACTCACCGGCTATGTGCGGGGAGGCTGCTCGCCGATCGGAATGAAGAAGCGGCTCCCCACCATCCTCGACGAAACGGCTCTCCTCTTCGATAGAATTTCCATAAGCGCGGGGAGACGCGGAATGCAGATTTTCCTGGATCCCCGGATCCTTCCGCGGATCGTTGGGGCATCGATGGCCGACCTCATCGCATGAATAGCGATTCAGATAATTGAATAAATATACAATAAATATACATAAATACGCTAAACATCCCCAATGCCCCCTTGAAATTAATCAATCAGGACGATAGTTTATACCGACACCGCCGCAACTGCCAAGGAACGCCGAAATCGTTCCGCGCTGCGCACGGTATCGCAAGCATTGGCGGTGTCGCGCCGCCGCTGTTTTCGGAAGCCCGAACCTAGGAGCGGCGGAAGGAGACAGTCATGCATTCCAGGAAAAACACCGCGTCGCTTGTCCTCGAAGACGGCACCGAATTCCCCGGCACGGCTTTCGGCGCGCCTCATTCCTCGCGCGGCGAAGTCGTTTTTTCCACAGGAATGGTAGGCTATCCCCAATCGCTCACTGATCCCTCCTACAAAGGCCAAATCCTCACGCTCACCTATCCCCTCATAGGAAATTATGGCGTTCCGGCACCCGCCTTCGACCGTTTCGGGATTCCCGCCGAAATGGAATCGGGCAAGATCCAGGTATCGGGCCTCGTCGTAGCCGAGCTATGCGGCGAGCCAAGCCACTACAGCTCCAGGCGCACGCTCTCCGCGTGGATGGAGGGCGAGGGCATTCCCGGGATCTCCGGCATCGACACGAGGGCTCTTACTCAGCGTTTGCGGGAGCATGGTGTGATGAAGGGTCGGATCATCATGGACGGAAAGGAGCCGGAAGCCGCCCAAGGCAGGGAAGAGGAAAACCCCGTGGCCGAAGTCTCCTGCAAGGAAGTGAAGACCTATGCGGGCGCCCCGGGAGGTCCCACCATCGCCGTTGTCGACTGCGGCGTAAAGGCCAATATACTCAGAATCATCCTCGCCTCCGGCGCGAGCATCGTCATGATCCCCTGGGACTATGACTTCCGCAAGATCGCCTGCGATGGCATCTTCCTCTCCAACGGTCCTGGTGACCCCAAGGCATGCACCAAGACAATCGCCTCGGTGAGGCGGGCGCTCGCCGACAGCAAGCCGATTTTTGGCATCTGCCTCGGCAACCAAATCCTCGCCCTCGCCGCGGGCGCGGATACCTATAAATTGCCGTATGGACATCGGGGCCAGAACCAACCGGCGCTGGAAGTCGGCGGCGCGCGCTGCTACATGACCAGCCAAAACCATGGCTACGCCGTCCGGGAGGATAGCTTGCCCCATGGCTGGGAACCCTGGTTCATCAACGTCAACGATGGGACGCTCGAAGGGATCCGATCATCCCGCGGACCCTTCTCAGCCGTGCAGTTCCACCCCGAAGGCTGCCCCGGCCCCAGGGATACCCAATTCCTCCTCGAACAGTTTGTCGCGGACGCGAAACGCTATGGAGACAAGCATGAAAAAGCCTGAAAAAGTCCTCGTCCTCGGATCCGGTGGCCTCAAGATTGGGCAGGCGGGGGAATTCGACTATTCCGGCTCGCAAGCCCTCAAAGCCTTGCGCGAGGAAGGGATTTCGATTGTCCTGATCAACCCGAACATCGCCACCATCCAGACGAGCGAGGGCATGGCTGACGCCACCTACTTTTTGCCAGTGACTCCCGAATTCGTCAAGAAAGTCATTGAAAAGGAAAGGCCGGACGGCATTCTCCTTTCCTTTGGGGGCCAGACCGCCCTGAACTGCGGCATCGAGCTCCACGACGAAGGCACCCTCTACAAGTACGGGGTGGACGTCCTCGGTACGCCGGTCGAGGCGATACGGCTCACCGAGGACAGGGAACTCTTCGCCACCAGGCTCCACGAAATCGGGGTCAAGACGCCCCGAAGCATGGCAGCGCTTACCGTCGAGGAAGCCGAGGCCGCGGCGGCGAAAATCGGCTACCCCGTCATGATCAGGGCGGCTTTTGCCCTTGGAGGCGCCGGCTCTGGCCTCTGCAAAAACGCGAAACAGCTTGTGGCGCGCTGCGAGAAGGCTTTTTCCCTTTCACCTCAGGTCCTTGTCGAGGAATGGCTTGGCGGCTGGAAGGAAGTCGAGTATGAGGTCGTGCGCGACAAAAATGACAACTGCATCACGGTTTGCAATATGGAAAACTTCGATCCTCTCGGCATCCACACCGGCGAGAGCATCGTCGTCGCGCCCTCCCAGACGCTGACCGACCGCGAGTACCACCTTTTGCGAGCGGTGGCCCTCAAGGTGATCCGCTCGATCGGCATCATCGGGGAATGCAATATCCAGTATGCCCTGGATCCGAAGTCGGAGGAGTACAGGATCATTGAGGTGAACGCGAGGCTCTCCCGCAGCTCGGCTCTGGCGTCCAAGGCGACAGGCTACCCCTTGGCCTATGTGGCCGCCAAGCTCGCCCTCGGCGCCTCCCTCACCGAAATCTCCAACAAGATCACCAAGGCCACAATGTCCTGCTTTGAACCAGCCCTGGATTACTGCGTGGTCAAGATTCCCCGATGGGATCTCGGCAAGTTCAAGGAAGTCGACACCCACCTGGGCAGCGAGATGAAGTCGGTGGGCGAGGTCATGTCGATCGGGCGGAGTTTCGAAGAGGCGCTGCAAAAGGCTATCCGCATGACAGGGACGGGCGCGCAAGGGCTCTCCGACGATCCCAAGCTCATGGGCAGGGAATTCACGTCGACAAAGGAAGCCTTGAACCAGCCCACCGATAGAAGGCTCTTCGCTATCTACCGAGCCCTCACGGAAGGCTGGACGGTCGACGCCATCCACAAGCAGACGAAAATCGATCGCTGGTTCCTTGAGCGCATCGCCGCCGTGCATCGGATGGAAGCCGAACTTCGCGCCGCGGGCGCCGCCCGCGCAGCCGGCAAAACCGCGAAAAGCGCGAAGGCGGGGAGCGTTGTGGCAGGAGAGCACAAGGCGGCCAAGGCGATCAAAGGCGCATTCCCGTCGGCCGAAGACATTCTGGCCGCCAAGAAGCTTGGCTTCTCGGATGAAGGCCTCGCCACCATCCTCGGCTTGAAGGAAAGCGATATCAGGAACTTCAGGGAATCGAAGGGAATCTTCCCCGTCGTGAAACAGATCGACACGCTAGCCGCCGAATATCCGGCCGAGACGAATTACCTCTATATGACCTACTCGGGCGAGCGCAGCGATATCACGCCTTCGGGGACGGGAATCATGGTTCCCGGATCGGGGCCTTACAGGATCGGCTCGAGCGTCGAGTTCGACTGGTGCTGCGTCAACGCCATCCAGACCTCCCGCAATCTCGGAAGGCGAACCATCATGGTGAACTGCAATCCCGAAACCGTGAGCACCGACTATGACGCCTGCGACAGGCTCTATTTCGAGGAGCTTAGCCTCGAACGCGTGCTCGACATCTACGAATTCGAGCGCCCTGAGGGAATGATTCTCTCGATGGGCGGGCAGATTCCGAACAACCTCGCGGTCAAGCTCTACGATGCTGGCGCCGTGATCCTCGGCACCTCCCCCGCGAACATCGACAGGGCGGAGGACAGGAATAAATTCTCGGCTCTCCTCGACACTCTAGGCGTCGATCAGCCTGAATGGAAGGACCTGACAACGGTTGCCGAAGCGCTGGTCTTCGCCGAGAAGGTTGGCTATCCCGTCCTCGTGCGCCCGAGCTATGTGCTGTCCGGTGCCGCGATGAACGTGGCCTGGGACGAATCCAGCCTGGCGAAATTCCTGGGGCTAGCCGCCGACGTCTCGCCTGAGCATCCCGTCGTCATTTCCAAGTTCATCGAAAACTCGAAGGAAATCGAGATAGACGCCGTGGCGAAGCGCGGCAAGATCATCTACAACGCGATCACCGAGCATATTGAAAACGCGGGCGTCCACTCGGGCGACGCCACCGTCGTCCTGCCGGCCCAGCGGCTTTACATCGAGACGATTCGCCAGATCAGGAAAATTACCGAAAAGATCGCCGAAGCCCTGGAAATCACCGGACCCTTCAACATCCAATTCATCGCCCAGCACAACCATATAAAGGTGATCGAGTGCAATCTCAGGGCGAGCCGCAGTTTTCCGTTCTGCTCAAAAGTCTCCAGGGTAAACATGATCGATCTGGCCACGAAGGCCATACTCGACGCCGACACCGGGGAGATTGCCTCATCTGCCCTGGACTTGCCCTGGGTTGGTGTCAAGGCTGCCCAATTCAGCTTCTCGCGCCTCCATGGAGCCGACCCGATCCTCGGCGTGGAGATGGCTTCGACCGGCGAAGTGGGGTGCATAGGCACCGACCTCGACGACGCCTTCATCAAAGCCCTTCTCTCGGTCGGCTATCGCATCCCGAAAAAGAACATCCTCCTTTCAACCGGCCCTCTCGAAAACAAGGTGGAGTTCCTCGACAGCGCCAGAAAGCTCACCGGCATGGGATATGAGCTCTTCGCCTCGGGCGGAACGGCCAAGTTCCTGTCCGCGAATGGCGTTCCCTGCGTCCGCCTCCACTGGCCTCTCGAGAAGACCGAACCGAACATCGCTACCATGCTGCGCAACCGACAATTCGATCTCGTCATCAATATCCCCAAGAACAACAAGGAAAGGGAGCTGAAGAACGACTATTTCATCCGAAGGACGGCGATCGATTTCAACATTCCCCTCTTCACGAACGTGAAGGTGGCCAAGCAATTCATCGACGCGCTCGAGACGCAGCGCGAGAAAGGCTTCGAAATCAAGGCCTGGGAAGAGTACCGCTGAAATTTTTTTCTTGGTTCGCATTGAGTGGTTCAGGGCTCGAGTCTATAGCCGATCCCAATCTCCGTCTTCAAATATTCGGGACGGGATGTGTCCTTCTCGATTTTCTTCCGAAGGGTAGAAATATGGACTCGGAGGCTCCCTTCTTCCTCGGCAGCGAGGGGCCCCCACAGCTCTTTCAAAAGCTGGGTTTGGGTAACGATCTTGCCATGGTTCTTGGCGAGAAATGAGAGGATCGCGAACTCTGTCGGAGTCAAGTGGATTTCCCGATCTTCGACCGATACGAGACGCGCGTCGAAATCTACTTTGAGTTGCCCGCAGTTCACCACATTTTCGCGAAGATCCGGTCTGGTCCGCCTTAGCGCAGCATTCATGCGCGCCACCAGTTCCGCAACGTTGAACGGCTTGGTGAGGTAGTCGTCCGCGCCGCCATCAATAAGGGAGACTATGTCGCCCTCGAGATTGCGCACCGAGATGATCAGTACTGGTATTGAAGACCAGGAACGGATATCGGCAAGAACTTTCGATCCTTCCATATCCGGCAGGTTGAGATCGAGAAGGATGATGTCCGGTCGTACCGACTGGATCGCCTGGAGTCCTTCGAATCCGGTGGAAGCCTCATGCACGGAAAAATCCTTTTTCTCAAGGCTTATCCTGAGAAGCTTCCTGATCTGGGGTTCGTCGTCGATCACGAGTGCTCGCTTCAAGGTGAGCCTCCTACAAGTGGAGTCGCTGGAAGATCGAAATCGACCGCGAAGCCTCCCTCGGGAAGATTTTTCGCCGAGATTGTGCCTCCGTGAGCGATGATGATGCCTTTGCAGATTGCCAGGCCGAGGCCGGTTCCGCCAGGGACTGATTGCTTTGCCCGGAAGAACTTGTCAAAAATGTGTTCTATGTCGGGTTCGCGGACACCGGGTCCGTCATCACGTACAGAGAACGACACGAAACCTGGCTTCGAACTGAAAAGCAGCCTGATTCGCGCATCAGCTCCAGCGTATTGCGCCGAGTTGCGCAGAAGATTGGCGAGGGTTTGCACGATCAAGACGGCATCGCAGATTACAGGTTGGGTCATGGCGCTTTCGTATTCGACCTTCACTTCGTGCCCGGCGAGTTCGCTGTCCGCTGCCGCCAAGGCCGCCGCGACAAGGTCTTCGGGATCGGTCTCGGTCCGTTGGAGACGGATGGCGCCTGTTTCGATCCTGCTCATTGAAAGGAGATTTTCGACGATCCCATTGAGCCGGCTTACCGCGTCTTTTATCTCTGCCAACAATGATGACCGCGCCTCGGTATCGTGCATAGTATCATTGTCTTGGAGAGCCGAAGATGCGCCTTGAATGACTGCAAGCGGCGTGCGGATCTCGTGTGATACAGAGTCGAGAAGGAGCTTGCTCAGCCGCTCCGACTCTACGGCAAGAGAATTAGCCGCATTCTTTTCTGAGAGACGTTCGCGTTCGACGGCGAGCGAAATGGTTCGCACCATGATGCGAAGCAAGGCTTCCTGGTCATCGGTCCACGCTTTTCCCTGTGCCAGTTGGAGTCCGACCACTCCTTTTGTTCCCTTGGGCGTCTCCATTGGCACAAAATGCCATTCGATAACGGGAAGGGTCGAGGTGTATCTCCCGGAGCTCCGGCCAGAGGTGAAACAGACTTCCGCGGCCGATAAGGTTTTCTCGTCTAAGGGCGTCAATCCAGTTTCTGGCTCCCGCTTCAGGTCGCCTTCGCCGTTTTCCAGAAGGACGAGAACTTCTGCCTCGAATGCTTTTGTGAGTGACGCGACCCCACAGTCCATGATGGCCTTGAGATCCATGGTTCCCGCGAGTTCCGATGCGAGCTCGCCGAGCAGGCGCATCCGCGTTTCTCGCAGGAGGAGCATCCGCTCGTTGCCTCGGAGCTTTCCTGTCATAAGACCCGAAGTTGCCGCTACGAGGAAGTAGAGACCCAGCATCAGTATGTCCTCTGTCCTCGATATGTAGAAGGTAAAGCGGGGAGGGATGAAGAGGAAATCCCAAAGGAGAGCGGAGAGAAAGGCCGCTAAAAGCATGGGACCCCGCTCGAGGGTAAGGGCAAGAAGGATGATGATCGCCAGAAAGGTCACGGACGCGGCCCAATAGCCGGCATATCCGGCAAGAAATAGATTGATGCCAGTGACGGCGGCTATGGCAAGGGTTGCGGCCACATATTGCCACTTTGGCGAGGATTCAAGCTTTCTGGCGGCCTTCTTGCGAAAGACCTCCTTGATCGGGCGCTCCTGGACAACGAAAACTGGCACGTTGCCCGATTCCTTGATAAGCCTTTCCGTGATCGAGCGGCGCGAAAACAGGCGGCTCTGTTCGGGAATTCCACTTTTCCCGACGACGATGATGGACGACATATTGGATTCCGCGAAGCTGATAACCCCGGCAACGACGTCGGTATTCGGTATGCTCGTCACCTTGGCGCCGAGGTTTCTCGCGAGCGCGAAGTTTTCGGAGAGCTTATCCTTATCCACCTCGGTGAGTTCAGCCCCATTCTCGATATAGACGCAATCCCATTCCATCTTGATGCTGTACGCGAGACGTCGTGCCCAGCGGATCAGGCTTTGGCTGTTGGGGCTCGGACTTACGGCAACAAGAATTCTTTGTCCAGCGGCGGATGGTCCGCGGGGAGCTTCTGAGCTAAGTGTCTCATAAAGTTGCTGGCTCGCCATTTGGGAAGCATGACGCAATGAGATTTCGCGGAGCATTCGGAGATTGCCTTTGGTAAAGAAGTTGCGCACTGCGTCCTGGGAAGCTGGGCCTGTGTATATCTTTCCCTCTTCAAGACGATGGATGAGTTCTTCCGGCGGGATGTCTATCATCTGAATTTCGTCTGCCCGATCGAATATCGAGTCAGGGACACGTTCGCGAATGGGAATGAGGGTGAAAAGCTCAACTGAGTCGGCCCAGCTCTCGAGATGCTGGATATTGACGGTCGTCCAGATGGATATTCCGGAATCGAGCAATTCGAGGACATCCTCCCAACGCTTCTCGTGTCGCATTCCCGGAGTATTCGAATGGGCGAGTTCATCCACGAGAACAAGGGAAGGCGAACGCTTGATGATCGCGTCGAGATCCATTTCGGCAAACCGGACTCCGCGATAGGTCACGAGGCAAGGCGGCACGATTTCTATGCCCTCGAGGAGGGCATCTGTTTCGGCGCGACCATGGGATTCCACCCAGCCGATGACGAGGTCTTCGTGATGCTCAAGAAGGGATCGCGCCTCTTTGAGCATCGTGTAGGTCTTACCTACGCCGGCCGCCATGCCGAAAAAGATCTTAAGCTTGCCCCCGGCCGAAGTTTCTTCCTTCGCGATAGTGCCAAGCTCCTCTTCCTGAACAGAGCGGCTCTCTGTCATACCTTTCCCCTTGCCTACATACCTGAAACCGCGAAGAGCGGATCCGATTCTAGGCGGACATTCAATTCTACCACATTAAGCCGCGGCGATCCCAAAATAGTCGTCTTTGCCACCACAGCTTTCTTTATCTCCTCCTCGAGCGCGGCTTTCTGAGGGGCGGAGAGACCGCGGGCTTTGCTCACCGAATCGAGCTGGTCGAGGGCTGCCTCGAGGCTGATATCAGGATCAAGGCCCGATCCAGAGGCGTAGCGCATATCCTCTGGCGCCTGCCGGCTGGTAGCCAGCTGCCCAAAGGCAGCCAACCAGGCAGCGTCGCGATCCTTGATCGCTTTGTCGAGGGCGGCGTTGGTCGGTGCCATATTCGAACCAGCCGAACCAGTGTACGCATAGCCGCTTGCGGAAGGGCGCGGTTTGAAGAATCGTTCGGACTTGAATTCCTGCGCGAGGAGCCGCGAACCCCGAACCTGGTCTCCAATCACGATGAGGCTTCCATTGGCCTTTGCCTTGAACGTGAGTTGCGCGATCCCGGTGACGGCGAGCGGATACAGAACACCTGTCAGGATGGTCATCCAGAAAAGAAAAGCGATTGATGTGGGAATTTTCTTGAATAGCTTCATAACGCGCTCCTAAACAAGCCTGAGGGCATTGAGGATAAGATCGACGATCTTTATCCCGACGAAAGGGACAATGATGCCGCCGAGTCCATACACAAGGAGGTTCCGGCTGAGAATGCGTGAAGCGCCTCCCTTGGGAGAGTATTTAACGCCGCGCAGGGCAAGCGGAATGAGCGCGATAATGATAAGCGCGTTGAAGACGACCGCCGACAGTATCGCGCTTTCAGGCGTGGCGAGATGCATGATGTTGAGTATCCCCAGTGGACCAACCTTTGAACCGGAAACGGCGTAGAGGCTGGCGAAAACCGACGGCAGGATGGCGAAATACTTCGAGACGTCGTTGGCTATGGAGAAAGTTGTGAGGGAACCTCGTGTGATGAGGAGCTGTTTGCCGACCTCAACGACATCGATGATCTTCGTCGGGTCGCTGTCGAAATCCACCATGTTGCCAGCCTCGCGCGCCGTCTGGGTGCCCGAAGCCATTGCGACACCGACGTCCGCCTGGGCAAGGGCGGGCGCGTCGTTGGTGCCGTCGCCGATCATGCCAACGAGATGGCCATCCCTCTGTTCCTTGCGGATGACTTCGAGCTTGGATTCGGGCCTCGCCTCGGCGATATAATCCATGACACCCGACTCCGCGGCAATTGCGGCCGCCGTCAGCGAGTTGTCGCCGGTGATCATCACTGTCCTGATTCCCATGGCGTGGAGGCCGGCAAACCGTTCGCGGATGCCTTCCTTTACCACATCCTTGAGATGGATGACGCCGAGCACGCTTCCCCCGACCGACACGGCGAGGGGTGTTCCTCCCGACCTGGCGATTTTCTCACAGGCATTCCGCACGTCTTCCGGGAATGGTCCTCCGAGCGAGAAAACATGGTCTTCGATCGCTTTCATCGAACCCTTGCGGATACATTTCGATGGGTCGAGCTTGCCGTCGGGACCTGCTATATCGATGCCGCTCATGCGCGTCCTCGCCGTGAAAGGAACGAAAATTTCCTTAAGCTTCGCGGATTCATGCAAAGCAAGGGCGTATTTTGTTTTCGCGAAAAGGACGATGGACTTCCCTTCTGGCGTTTCATCGGGAAGGGAAGCCGCGAGGGCGGCTTCGGCAAGCTCAACCTCGGGCACCCCCGCGTGGGGGATAAATTCGCTCGCCATGCGGTTGCCATAGGTGATCGTGCCGGTCTTATCGAGGAGGAGGGTGTCTATGTCGCCAGCGGCTTCGATGGCACGTCCCGAAAGCGCCATGACATTCTTCCGGATAAGGCGCGACACGCCCGATATTCCAATAGCCGAAAGAAGGCCTCCTATCGTGGTGGGGATGAGGCACACAAGGAGAGCTGTCAATATGAGTATCGACAGCTCGTTTTTGCTGCCAGCCCGCTCCGCGATGAAACCGGCGAAAGGATAGAGGGTCACGACGGCGAGCAGGAATATGATCGTGAGAGCGGCGAGGAGGATGGTGAGGGCTATCTCGCCGGGAGTTTTCTGCCGGGTCGCGTTTTCGACCATGAGAATCATCTTGTCTATGAAGGTGTTGCCAGGATTGGCAGTAACCCGAATGACAATGCGGTCCGAGATAACCCTCGTGCCGCCCGTGACGCCGGATCGGTCGCCACCCGACTCGCGGATAACGGGAGCTGATTCGCCGGTGATGGCGGACTCATCGACGCTTGCGATGCCTTCGATGACTTCCCCGTCGATGGGAATTATGTCGCCCGCTTCGCAGACGATGACATCGCCCAGGCGCAGGTCGCTGGAATGCGCCATGGTGATCGTCCCATCGGCTTCGCGTCTCCGAGCGACGACGGCTTTTCGCATCTTCCTAAGCGAGTCCGCCCTGGCCTTGCCCTGGACCTCGGCGACGCTCTCGGCGAAATTGGCGAAGACGAGGGTAAACCAGAGCCATGCGATAACCTGGAGAGTGAACCCCGTAGGAAGCGTACCTGAGACCGCTTCGCCGATCGCGACGACCGTGCAGAGCAGGGCGCCGACCCATACGATGAACATGACGGGGTTCTTTATCTCGACGCGGGGATCGAGCTTACGGAAAGCCGAGCCTATGGCTGCCACTATCATCCGGCTCGTGAAGCCGTAACGGTTTCCTTTTTTTTTGGTATCGTTTTTCACAGAAGTATCCCTCTCACAAGCAGGAAGTGTTCAAGCACGGGACCGAGAATCAAGGCAAGGAAGTGGGTGAGTCCCGCGACTATGATGATGACCGAGAAAAGGAGAATGGCGAATATTCTCGTATCGGTCTTGAATGTCCCGGCGCTTTCAGGAATCGTTTTTTTTGCGGCCAGGCTGCCCGCGATCGCCATCATCGGAATGATGACCCCGAAACGCCCGATGAGCATGCCCAGTCCCATCATGACATTATAGAATGGCGTATTGACACCAAGCCCCGCGAAGGCTGAGCCATTGTTGCCCGCCGCGGAGGAGAAAGCGTAGAGGATTTGCGTGAGGCCGTGAGGCCCTGGGTTGGTGACGCCCGCGAGACCAGCCTTCGCCACGGTTGCGATCGCCGCGAAGACGAGAATTACAAAGTTTGGCGCGATGATCGCCGCCATCGCGAGGGTGACATCCTTGGCTTCTATCTTTTTCCCAAGATACTCCGGTCCTCTGCCCACCATCAAGCCCGCGATGAATACGGTTATGAAGACTAGAGCGAGGATGCCGTAGAGTCCTGAGCCGACACCGCCGAAAACGACTTCGCCGAGCATTATATTGATCATTGCCACCATGCCGGCCAGGGGTGAGAGAGAATCGTGCATGGCGTTGACCGAGCCATTCGATGTCGCCGTTGTGGTCACCGCCCAGGCCGCCGACATCCCGGGGCCGAATCGGAGTTCCTTGCCCTCCAGCGTGCCCCAGCGGTATTCGGAGGACATCGCTGTCCAGAGCCCGATGCCGAAAAGCGCGAACATTACGGCAAACAGCACATAGCCCTGTCGTTTTTTCCCTGCCATCCGGCCAAAAAGAAATGGAAAGCCGGCGGGTATGAGAAGGATGCTGATCATCTCAATAATGTTGGAGAAAGGCGTGGGATTTTCGAAAGGGAAGGTGGAATTCGGTCCGAAGAAACCGCCGCCATTCGTGCCGAGTTGCTTTATCGCTATCTGGCTTGCGGCCGGTCCCATCGGGATAAGATCCTGTTTCCCCTCGAAGGATACCGCGGCCACATAAGGTGAAAAATTTTGAACGACACCCTGACTCACGAGGAGGACAGCGACAATGAGCGATAAAGGCAGGAGGATGTACAGCACGGAACGTGTCATGTCGACCCAGAAATTGCCAAGCCCCGGAACGGGATCGGCGGGGTCCTTCCTGCGCGAAGCGATGCCGCGCACAAGCGCGAGCGCCACGGCCATACCTGCCGCCGCGGACAGGAAATTTTGCACCGCCAAACCCAGCATTTGCGAAAAATTGCTCGCCGAGACTTCGCCCGAATAGGATTGCCAATTCGTGTTCGTCATAAAGCTGACGGCGGTGTTGAAGGCGAGGTGCCAGCTCATGCCTGCGGTCTTCTGCGGATTGAGAGGCAGTGAACCCTGGCCCAGGAGGATAAGGAAGAGGACAGCCAGAGACGCCGCGCTGAAGGTGAGCATAGAGAATAGATACTTCTTCCAATCCATCCGCGTTTCGGGGTCGATGCCGCAAAGGCGGTAGAAAAAGCGTTCCACGGGGCTCAGGAAGGACAATGGATGCTTTCGCCCGCTGTAAACGCGTTCCATATAGGCGCCGAAGAAAGGAGCGAAGCCGAAGACCACAACCAGGATAATCGCGAGTGATACAATGTCTTGCGAGGTCATTGCCTGCCTCCTAGAATCTTTCGGGCCTGATCATGACATAGATCAGATAGCCCAAGAGCACGAGCGAAAGAGCGAGACCGAGAGTCAGGAATATCGCGTTCATTCTTCACCTCGAATTGTATAATATCCTGATAAACCTTTCTGGGGAATAAAGAAGACATTAGGGAAACGCTCAAGGTGTGAAGATAGTGTTAAGATGCCCCACCTCCTCGAGTCTTATATGAAAATGACATGTTGCGAATCAACGCGCTCTTGCTTTTTTGTATAGTTCTGCTATTATAGGATTTCTGAAGCATGAGTTCCCCGCGAGGCGCTTCACGAGGTATACAATGATTAATTTCGCCGCTAGACCCTTTCTTGCATCTCGCCCTTAAATCCATGACAAGGGAGACGAGCGTCTTCATGGTCATCGATTGCCGGGTTTCTTCTTTGGTATAAAATCTAGGAAGAAAACTCCTGAACTGAATTCGCGCTGTCTGAAGGGCATGCGCGAGATTTTCGCGCGCCGGTGCGCTATGCTGGGCCGCGCAAAATCCCTGGGCAAACAGTATGGAATCCTCAAAAAACTATAAAAAGAAACTGGTCTCCTACATAGGCCGCTATAAAAACTACGCTGTTCCCGGCCTCGCCGCGATGGTCGTCATATCGCTGGGAAGAATCGCGCAACCTCTCATCCTCAAGGAAATAATCGACAAGGCGGTTCCCGCTTCCGACACAGGGCTGCTGTTGCGTTATGCGCTCGCGTATTTGGGCATCGTCGCGGTGATTGGCGTGCTGAATTACGCAGGCAACATCCTTATGGCAAAACTGGGCCTCTCCATCGTGACCCTCATCAAGGAAGACCTTTTCACTCATTTTCTCAAGTTGCCTGTTTCTTATTTTGACGTCCACCCCGTCGGCGAATTGATGTCGCGCACGGAAAACGACACGGAAAAGGTGAGGGATCTCTTTTCCAGCCTTGTCGTCACGTTCATCGTCAACATCCTCATGATGGCGGGAATGTTTGCCGTCACCTTCGCGCTGGCTCCGACCTTGGCCTTCATAATGCTCGGAGTCATCCTCGTGTTTCTCGCCATCCTCCTTTTCTTCTTCGGCAAGCTTTTGAGCCTCTACGACGCTTCCAGGGGACTGTACGCGAAAATCATGGCCAAAGTCACGGAATTCGTCCAAGGCATGGAGATCGTGAGGGTTTTTGACAGGAAGGCCTGGGCGACGCGGTCCCTTGACGAGACGGGAAGGGCGAAGCAGCGCAACGATATCAAGGTTTCCATTTTCGAGTACTCGGCGATGTCCGCTCTCGATTCGCTCGCCGGCCCCCTCTTTATCGTGGCACTCATCTTGCTTTACGCTCCGCGCGTGCTCACGGGGGGGATGACGCTCGGCACCCTCCTGCTTTTCTTCGAATATGGCGCGTCCCTGCTTCGGCCCGTGGTGGAAATCGCCGAAAGCATCAGGCGAATGCAGCAGGCAAGAATCTCTCTGAAGCGCATAACGACCATCATGGGCTTGCCCGAGGAGCCCGGAAGGGAGAATAGGCTCGAAGCGCGTTTCGAGAAGGAAATCCGTTTTGAAAATCTCTGGTTCGCGTACAAGAACGAAGACTGGATCCTGAAGGACTTGAGTTTCTCCGTCCCGAAGGGATCGCTCACCGCCGTCGTGGGTCCTTCCGGCTCAGGGAAATCCACGACGGTGAGCCTTCTCTGCGGATTTTACCAGCCGCAAATGGGGCGCATAACCATAGACGGAGCCGCCCTGGGAAGCCTCAACCTTGCGAGCTGGAGGAAGAAGACGGGACTCGTGCTTCAGGATGTGTATCTCTTCCCCGGCTCTGTCCTGGAAAACGTCCGCGTCTACAACGACGCGATTTCGGGAGAAAAGGTCGAGACAGCCCTCGGAAATGTCCACGCGGCTGAAATGGTTAATGGGCTGCCCTTCGGAATCCAGGCTAATCTCTGGGAGCGCGGTGGGAATCTCTCCGCGGGGGAAAAGCAGCTTCTCGCCTTCGCCCGGGCGCTCGCGGCTGATCCCGAACTCATCATCCTCGACGAGGCAACGAGCAACATCGACATGGATACCGAGGAGAAGATCCGCCTCAGCCTGGATGTCCTCCTCGAGGGACGGACGGCGCTCATCGTCGCTCACCGGCTTTCCTCGATCTTAAGCGCCGATCAGATACTCTTCTTCAGCGGGGGAAGGATCATCGCGCGAGGCACGCACGCCGAATTGTTCGAAACACTTCCGGAATATCGGCTCCTGGTGGAACAGCAGTTCCTGAACAAGGAGCCCGCATGAAGCGCGCGCGCAACATCCATATCGCCTGGATTTGGCACATATGGAAGGAAAAAAAGGGCCTCATCGCCCTCTTGCTCTTCCTGACCCTCCTTTCGAGCCTCGTAGCGGTTGCCTTCCCTCTCCTGACGAAGGAGCTTTTCGACATGCTCGAGAATATCCTCACGGGCAAGGGAGACTATCCCGATCCCGCGGCGGCGCTGAAACGGGCCGCGCTGTTCTTCGCAGCCCTGGGCGTGGCCGGCTTCGTGGCGGGTTTCTTTCCCGGCATCCGCGGGGCGCTTAATATCGTGTTCGACTACATTGTCAGAAAAAAGTACTTCGCCGAGCTCACCGAAAAGGACTATCGGTTTTTCGCGGCCTTCTCCTCGGGCGATCTCGTTACGAGGCTCACCTCAGACATCAACGATTTTCCCAAGCTCGCCTGGTTTCTTTGTTCGGGGATTTTCAGGGCGGTGGAGTCCGCGAGCAAGGTGGTATTCTGCGCCGTCGCCATGTTCGCGCTGGACTGGAGGCTTGCGCTTTGCTCCGTCGCTTCCTTGCCTTTCATGCTGTATATCTTCTCGCGCACCCAGGACAAAATCTACGATAAGGTCAAGAAGAACGAGGAGGCGATTTCCCATATAAACGAGCAGCTCGAGATGAGCTTTTCCGGAGCCAGGATCATCAAGGCATTCGCGAGCGAGGCTAAATATGAGCGATTCTTCTCCGAAGCCCTGGGCCGGCGCTACGCGACGGAAATGGAGGTCATACGGCTTGATACCCTCCTCAATCTCATCTACCAGAACATCGACTACGTGGCCCAGATCGCCCTGATTTTCGCGGGAGGTCTCATGGTGGTGAAAGGATCGATAACGATCGGCACTTTCTACGCTTTCTACAACTACCTCAATCTCTTGATCTACCCGATCCTGGACATTCCCCAGCTCTTCATTTTCGGAAAGCGCGCATTCGTGAATATCGACCGTCTCGAGGAAATCAAGGATTTCCCGCGCGCCGCGGAAGCGGCTTCACCTGTGGCGATTTCCCGTTTCGAAAGGATCGACGTGGAAGGGGCGAGATTCGGGTATGAGGGCAGGGCGAAGCCTGCCGTAAACGGCGTTTCTTTTTCGCTGGAACGGGGAGAAAGACTCCTCGTCATAGGCCCGGTCGGCTCGGGAAAGACGAGCCTCTTGAAGATGATAGCGGGGCTTAGGCCAGCTCAGGCTGGCTCCGTTTGCGTCAATGGGGTGCCGCTCTCTTCGGTTCTGGGGAGTTCCTGGTCGGCCCTCATCGGCTATGTGCCTCAGGAGGCGCTGCTTTTTACCGGCAGCATCGCGGAAAACGTAGCCTTCGGCGCGAAATCCGAGCCACCCTTCCTTCCCGCGGAGCGGTTTTGGGAGCTGGCCCAAATCGCCCAGATCGACAGGGAAATCGGAGCTTTTCCCCTGAAAGAGGGAACGATGCTGGGCCAGCGCGGCGTGAGCGTCTCCGGTGGGCAAAAGCAGCGCATCGCCATAGCGAGGGCTCTGGCGAGGGAACCCGAGCTTCTCATCATGGATGACATGACCGCCAGCCTGGACACGAAAAACGAGGAACGACTTTGGAAGGCGCTTGAAGGCGGGGGGAGGACGATCATCGCCGTTTCGCACCGGCTGTCGAGCGTCCAATACGTCGACAAAGTGCTCTTCCTGAAGGAAGGCACTGTCGTGGGTTTCGGCTCTCACGCCGAGCTTTTGGATTCGAACGACGAGTACAGGTCTTTCGTGGCTTCGCATATCGGCTTGGACACGACGGAGTGAGGGACGGGGTCCCGGACGACTTTCCTGGCCCCCGGAGGACTTTTCGGGCCTGGGTCTGTCTTGCCTCGGCCGCGTTTCATTGACGCGGCCAAGCGCTTGGGATAGGCTGGGGACTATGAAAACCAATAATCGCAAAACGACAGCTCGAGCTGTCTTCGTCTTATTTTTCCTATTCCTCGCGACACTGACCGTGTTTGGGCAACAGCGGCTTGTCCTGGGCGGAAAAGCCGTGATCATGGTCGCCGACGCCGTCTACCTTTTCCCTGACGCGGGGCGGAGGGTGATCGCCGTCGCCGGGGCCGATCAGGGATTGGGCGTATTCCTTTCGTCCATAGATGGCGATTTTCCGAAAAAACCCGTCATCGATAAGAGCGCCGGGACTGAAGTCTATGCCTCGTTCAAGCCGGACGCCGTAATCATGAAAAGTTCGATGAGGAAAAGCGCCGGGCCGGCGCTCGACGCTCTTGGCATAAAGCAGCTGTATCTGAATCTCGAGACGCCCGAGGACTATGTCGCCGACATCCTGGCGCTGGGCGATTTTCTTGGGGCGAAGGCGAGAGCCCAACAGATCGTCGCGTATTACGACAAAGCGCTCGCCGATATAGCCGGCACGATAGGGAAAGGCGGCGCTGGGGGCCAGCAGTCCAAGCCCCGTGTCCTCCTTGTCCAGGCGGCGAGCCCTGCCGAGGGTGTGTGGGAAGTGCCTCCCGCCTCATGGATGCAGACGCGGATGGTGGAGCTAGCTGGCGGCCTTCCTGTATGGAAGGGAGCCAATCCCGGCGCGGGCTGGGCCAAGGTGAACGCCGAGCAGATAGCGGCATGGAGTCCCGATGTCGTCTTGGTCGTGAATTATCGCGCGAGCGCCGAGGCTTCGGCTCGAAGTTTCTCCGCCGACGCGAGGTTATTCAATGTTCCGGCGGTAAGGAAGGGGAGGGTCTATGGTTTCGCCCAGGACTTCTATTCCTGGGATCAGCCCGATACGCGCTGGATTCTCGGCTTGCAGTGGACAGCCAGGAAGTTATACCCTACGCTCTTCGCGGGTTATCCCATCATCGATGAGGCACGATCGTTTTTCTCGGTCATGTATGGGATGGACGGGACGGCTTTCAACGCGACGATAGCGCCCAAGCTGTCGGGCGATCTGGCCGAGTAAGGCTGGATATTCCGTCGTGAAACCGACTCTCGCCCTCAAAGTGTCGTTCGTCGCGGCTCTCGTCGCGACCTTTCTTCTCTATCTTTTCGCGGGGCGCTATCCAAGACCGGGTTTCACGAACCCCGCATCGCTGTTTTCCGATGAAACCGCGAGGCGCATCTTTTTCTCCATCAGGTTACCGCGCGCCCTGGGAGCCATTCTGCTCGGAGCCGTACTGGGTGGGTCGGGCGCAGCGTTCCAGACGATTTTCGGGAATCCATTGGTGGACGCGGGGTTCCTCGGCGTCTCCCAGGGCGCGGCTTTCGGCGCGGCTGCCGCCCTTGTGGCGGGATCCCTGCCAATCGTGAAAGCGATGCTCCCAGCCTTCGCCATCAATGCCTTCGTCTCCTTTGCTTCCTTTGTCATGGCCTTGGCGGCTCTTGGCGCGAGCTTGGCTCTGTCCAAGCGATTCAAGTTCGGGGGCCAAGTCCTTCGTCTCATCCTCGCCGGGCTCGCCGTTTCGGCCTTTTTTTCCTCCCTCCTCGCGGCGGTGAAGTATGTGGCCGATCCTCTCTCCCAGCTTCCCGACATCGTATTTTGGACGATGGGTTCGCTTACCGCGATGGGCTGGCAGCGGTTTTGGACGATAGCGCCTGTTTCGCTCTTTTCGCTCGGATTTCTCTTCCTTATGCGCTGGCGAGCCACCCTCCTCTCCCTGGACGATGAAGTGAGTCGATCCATGGGCTTAAGGCCGGAAATCGAGAGGGCGGCCATCGCGGTGATCGCCGCCACGGGAGTGGCCGCCGTGACGGCAGCCTGCGGAATTGTCTCCTGGATCGGCCTCGTCGTGCCCCAGGTGGCGAGAATCTACGCTGGCTCGGATGGAAGGAACTCCATTCCTCTCTCCATGGCCGGCGGGGCCATTTTCGCCCTTGCGGCCGATGGGATAGCCCGGACTCTCTTCCCCGGCGAATTGCCGCTCGGCATTGTCACGGCTCTGCTGGGAGCCATCGCCTTCGCCATCCTTTTAGCATCGCGCTCGACGGAGATGGCCCGATGAGGGAGCTGGAAGCGCGTCGCGTCTCTTTTTCCAGGCAGGGGAGAGGCTTGATCCTTGCCGATATATCGTTCAAGCTTCCCGCGGGGAAAAAGCTGGCTATCCTGGGCGCGAACGGGGCGGGCAAGACGACGCTCCTCTCGCTTCTCGGCGGCCGGCTCTCCCCCGACACCGGAGGCGTCGCGCTGGATGGCGAGAATGTTGGGACTATCGCCCCACGTTCGCTTGCCAGGAAAATCGCCTTTCTTCCCCAAATCGAAAGACTGCCTTTCAATTATCGCGTCCTCGAATTCGTCCTCATGGGGAGGGCGCCCCATATCGCTCCCCTATCGCTTCCGGGAGCGCCCGATGAGGCGATAGCGCGTTCCGCGCTGGCCGAGTTGGGATTGGCCGCCCTTGAGGCACTTCGAGCCGGTGAAATCTCTGGCGGCGAATTCCAGCTCGTGCGGATGGCGCGCTGCCTTGCCCAGGAGGCTGAACTCCTCCTTCTGGACGAGCCCACCTCCCTCCTTGATCCCGCGAACGCCCAGAGAGTCGCCCGCGAGCTCGCCGCTCTCGCATCCAAAGGGAAGACCATCGTCTTCGCGACCCATGACATAGCCCTCGCGCGTTCCCTTGCCGACCTTATCCTCGTGCTGGGTAACCATGGCGCCTTGCGCCTTGGCCCGCCCGCCGAAGTGCTCATGCCCGACTGCCTAGGCCAGGCTTTTGGCGTAGAGTTTGGCATGGAGAAGGTTCCCACGGCATATTCGGGGCTTAGCTGATGCATCGCTCGCTCTTACGAATGTGCGCGGACTAAACCGGTTCAGTTGGTCTCTGAGAGGCCCATCGGAATGAATATGCTTGCATGCAATAAAATTTATCATGAAAAAAAAATATTGACATAATAAAAAACTTGTGTAGACTGTATCAGCATACGGCAATACACCATAGGAGCCCGAAGGTGAATGCTTCGCTGGCAAAGTACATTCCTCTCGTCGACTTTCTCGCCGAAGTGCTTGGAGCCGACGCGGAAGTCGTCCTTCACGATGTCGAAGACGTGAACAGATCGGTCGTGGCGATTCGCAATGGCCATATCAGCGGCCGCAGCGTGGGATCTCCCGCCACGAACGTCGTGCTCAAGATCATGAAAGAGGGCAGGGGCAGCAAGATCGACTTCCTCGCCAACTACAAAGGCCTGGCCGCTGATGGCCGGGCTCTCCGCTCATCCACATTCCTGGTTCACGACGACAATCGGAACCTGATCGGTATCCTCTGCGTGAACATCGATACGCGCAAATTCGAACAGATCAGGGATTACCTCGACAGCATCATCAAGCCGAAAAGCGACATGGCAAGCGACGAAACCGTGGAGCGCTTTTCCAGCTCGGTCGAGGAACTGGCCTACGACAGCATTGAAACCATCGTGGGCGAAGCCGGCGTATCGCCCCAGCGAATGTCCCAGGACGAGAAAATCATGATCGTGCGCAAGCTGAACGAAGGCGGGGTATTCCTCCTGAAGGGGGCGATTTCGCGTGTGGCGGCAAAGCTCGAAGTATCGGAGCCGACGGTGTACCGCTATCTCAACTGCATCAAGAAGGGGTCTTGAATAATCATGGAAAAATGCATCTCTACAACCGAAGCACCGGCGGCCATCGGGCCGTACTCGCAGGCAGTCCGGGCAGGGGATTTTCTTTTCATCTCCGGTCAGCTTCCCCTCGATCCGGCCACGGGGCTGCTGGTGGACGGAACCATGCAGTCCAAAACAGAGCGAATCCTCTCGAACCTGAAGGCGATTCTTCGCGCGGCGGGCATGGGTCTGGAAGATGTCGTGAAAGCGACGGTCTATTTGAAGGATATAAAGGATTTCGCGGCGATGAATGAAGCGTACGCCGCGTTTTTTCCGAAAGATCCTCCCGCTCGGGTGGCGCTTCAGGTGGCTCGGTTGCCCAAGGATGCCGATATCGAGATAGAAGCGGTGGCTTTTGCGGCGGGATTAGTTGACAACGCTCGTAAGCTATGAATATTTATGCATAATTATGCGGGGCGGGGAGAGCAAATACCCCGCGCCGGAGGATGGGAGATGAGCGATAGGATTCATGAGATGAGCTGGGTGGAATTCGATAAGCGCCGAACGATGACGGATACGGTCATCATCCCGACTGGCGCCGTTGAAATTTACGGCCCTCATTTGCCGATGGGAACGGACAGCATCGTCGCCGAGGCTATCGCGACAAGGCTCGCCGAGCTCACCGGGGCGCTGATCGCGCCGGCGATCACGATGGGGGATTCCTCGATGCTTATGGATTTCCCGGGCACGCTTACCTTGCGCAAATCCACCTATGAGGCCGCCATGGATGATCTTTGCACCGGCCTGATAGGCTACGGCTTCAAGAACCTCATGTTCATCAACGGACATAGCGGCAATGTGGACATGATCAACTATCTCGCGAGGCGCTATCAGCGCGACCACGGCGTAAAATGCGGACAGATAGACTGGTGGCGCTTCGCCGCCGCCAATGGCAATGACATCTTCGAGCTCAAAGGCTACATGGCCCACGGCCACGCCAGCGAATGCGGCACCTCGGTCATGCTCCACCTGAGGCCGGACCTCGTCGACATGTCCAAGGCTACGAGGGTCGAACCGGCTTCCGATGCCTACCAGGTGTTCACGGATGTGATCCGCTACCTGCCCTTCAGCGCCAAGACGGCCAACGGTACGATAGGCGACGCGACCATCGCGACGGCCGAAAAGGGTAAAGCCCTGCTGGACAAATGCGTCGAAAGGATAGCCGCTTATATGGCTCATGAATTTGGGATAGAGAGGAAAATCTGACCGATATTTTTCGAAAAGGAGACCCAGGAGACATGAAAGGAAAAGCGTTGGTTTTAGCGATCGCCCTCGCGCTCATCTTCACGGTTGCTGCCGGGGCGGCGGACAACAGCGGGAAAAAGCTCAAGGATACCTTGAGAATAGCGACCTGGGAGGATCTGAAGACGATGGATCCCCAGGCTTCCAACATGGTGAGCAACTGGATGGTCCAGCTCAACATTTTCGACAAGCTCGTCTACGAGGATGCCGAAGGCGAAGTGCATCCCCGGCTTGCCACCTCATGGAAATTCCTCGACGATCTCACCTTGGAGCTTAAGCTCCGCGACGATGTCTATTTCCATGACGGCGGGAAGTTCACCGCGGCCGACGTGCTCTTCTCCATTCAGCGCGGCAAGGCCAACTCCATCAGCGCCTCCACCTTCGCGCCCTTCGATACCGACAACACCGTGATCGTGGATCCCTACACCATCCGGCTGAAGTTCAAGACGCCCTACGCGGCGGTATTCAACACCCTGACCACCGGTCGCGGAAGCATCGTGAGCAAGGCCGCTATCGAGAAGATGGGCGCCGACGCCTATGCCCGCAGCCCGGTCGGTACCGGCCCCTACAAGCTCGCCAGGTGGAAGTCCGGCACCGAGATAGCCTTGGTTCGGAACGACAGTTACTGGGGTGAAAAGGCGATCACCAAGAACGTGATTTTCACCATTATTCCCGAAGCGGCCAACCGCGTCATCGAACTCGAGACCGGCGGCGTGGACGCGGTTTTTGAAGTCGCGGCGAACGATGTCAAACGAGTTCAGTCGATGAAGGGCGCCCATATCCTCATGGGAGATTCGAGCCGCTACATGACCCTCACCTTCAGCATGAAGGATCAGCTCCTCTCCAACAAGGATGTCAGGTACGCGCTCTCCTACGCCATCGACAAGAAATCCCTTGTGGACGCCGTCTATGAAGGTACCGCGACAGTAGCTGACGGAATGTATCCTCCGACCGTATTCGCGTACAAGAAAAAGGGCGTGATGCCCTACGATCCAGTCAAAGCCAAGGAGCTTCTCGCCAAGGCAGGCTATCCCAACGGCTTCACGATGAACTTCCTCATCGAGAACCGCGAAGCCGACATCAGGCTGGCCGAAATCATCCAGAACATGTGGGCGGCCGTTGGCGTGAAGGTGAAGCTGTTTACGATGACCGCCTCCACCTACACCGCCCAGGGCAACAAATTCCAGGCAGGGATGAGGGCGGGCAACGTCAATGAGCCGTCGAACATCCTCATCATCTATGATTCCGCGTTCAAGGAAAGGATTGAGCCCAATGACCCCTGGCTGGACAAGAAGCTCGCCGAGGCGAAGACCATCCTTGACAGCAAGAAACGAGCCGCGGCCTATGGCGCGATCCAGGATTACCTGTACGATATCCGCTACACGGTTCCCTTCGCCTTCACCTCGGTCATCTATGCCCTTAGCGACAAGGTGGAAGGCTGGGCATGCGATCCCATGCAGCAAGTAGAGATGAGCAAAGTCTCTGTCTATCAGTAAAAGCGCCTAAGAGAGACGAGGAAGACGTCCGCCAGCGGTAGATTATTTCCGACGCTGGCGGGCGCCCCGCCCTCGTTGCCGCGCATCCCGACGCACTATCCGAGCAAGGAGAAAGAGTCTTGATCAAGTTCATAATCAGAAGGCTGTTGATGATGATCCCCGTCCTGATCGGCGTATCCTTCGTCATCTTCAGCATGCTGTATTTCGCGCCCGGCGATGCCGCCGATGTCATTCTCGGCGACATGGCCACCGTCTCCGACAAAGCGCAGTTCAAGTCCCAATACGGGCTGGACAAGCCCTTTCTCGTCCAATATCTGCGTTACATGGAAGGCGTCGTCCTCAGGGGAGACCTCGGAACCTCCTATGTGACAAGGCAGCCGGTGACGGTGGAAATCCTGGAGCGTTTCCCAACAACCCTCCAGCTTTCCGCGATGAGCGTACTCCTTGCCGTCATCATTGGCATTTCGGTGGGTATCATATCGGCGACGCGGCAATACTCCTTTATCGACAACCTGGCCACATCGCTTTCGATGGTGGGCGTCTCCATGCCCAATTTTTGGCAAGGTATGATGCTCATCATCATCTTCGCGGTCTGGCTCCGCTGGCTTCCGCCATCGGGCTTCAGCACGCCCCTTCATTGGATTTTGCCGGCGGTCACGGTTGGCACGAACTCCTCGGCCAACATCATGCGCATGACCCGCTCCAGCATGCTCGAGATCATCCGCCAGGATTATATACGGACGGCCCGCGCCAAGGGACAGACCGAGGCCGTTGTCATTTGGAAGCACGCGCTCAAGAACGCTCTCATCCCGATCATCACCGTCGTTGGTCTGTCCTTTGGAAGGCTCTTGGGCGGCGCTGTGCTGACGGAATCCATTTTTTCCATCGCGGGAGTCGGCAAACTGATGGTGGACGCCATCAAGCTGAAGAATTTCCCGATGGTGCAGGGCGGAGTCCTCTTCATCGCTTTCGTCATGTCGATCGTGAATCTCATCGTGGACGTGCTCTACAGTTTCGCCGATCCGAGGATACGCTCGATGTATACGAGGCCCAAGGCCAAGAAATTCAAGGCTGTGGCGGCGAAGGAGGCGGCCTAACATGTCCGGAAATGAAGCGATCGCCGTCACCATGAAAAAAAGGGGCCAGTTCAAGGATATCCGGCGCCGCTTCGCGAAGAACAAAGGGGCCATTTTAGGCCTCGGATTCATCGTTATCCTCGTCGTCTGCGCCCTTATCCCCTCGGTGATAGCCCCCTACGGTTTCGACGACCAACAGCTCTCGCGCCGATTCCAGTCCCCGAGCTGGAACCACCTTTTCGGGACCGATGAATACGGAAGGGACATCTTCAGCCGGGTCGTCTATGGCTGCAGGATATCCCTCACCCTCGGGCTGGTATCGGTCACCATATCCTGCGTGCTCGGAATCATCCTCGGTTGTATTTCCGGGTATTACGGCAAGGTTGTCGACAATGTCATCATGCGCGTCATCGACATCATGCTCTCGATCCCAAATATCCTGCTGGCCGTCTCCATCGTCGCGGCCCTTGGCACGAGCTTTTTCAACCTCATGCTCGCGATTGGAATCGGCGCGGTTCCGGGCTATGCCCGCGTTGTGCGCGCTTCCATACTCTCGGTGAAGGAGCAGGAGTACATCGAAGCCGCCCGCTCCAACGGCGCGAGCGACTGGCG
>Ga0172379_10002716_pt1 | contig 30429 bp, 27 predicted proteins | sample GrowelOW334metaG_FD_119756 | JGI IMG/M metagenome (GOLD analysis project Ga0172379, IMG submission 119756) | Groundwater microbial communities from an aquifer near a municipal landfill in Southern Ontario, Canada - Groundwater well OW334 metaG | ecosystem: Environmental > Aquatic > Deep...
AGGAAGATTTTTCCCGCGCTGTTCGATCTTTTCGTCGGAGGCATCCTGCCCAAAGAGCTCGTCATGGTGGGCTTCGCGCGCAAGCCCCTTGACGATACCGCCTATAGGGCAAACCTCAAGCAGGGCTGTTCGAAGTATGCCCGGCAAGGAAATTTTTCCGATGCCCAATGGGCCGAGTTCGCGTCAAGAATCTTCTATCTTCCTTCCGATTTGGATGACATAGCCGGATATCGGCGTCTCGCGGACATCATCGAGGGGCGCGACGCCTCTTTTTCCTCTCGGGCTGGAAGCGCTTCCTGTCCGCCCAACGCCCTTTTCTACCTCGCGGTCGGTCCCGAATATTTCGGGACGATCGCCGAGCGGCTGGGGCAGGCGGGCTTGGGTACAGCCCAGGAAGAGGCTGGCGGAGGCTGGCGGCGGCTCGTCGTCGAGAAGCCTTACGGCCGGGATGGAGAAAGCGCCAAAGCATTGACCTCAATCCTCCACAACAGCTTCGCCGAAAAGGACATTTATCGAATCGACCATTATCTGGGCAAGGAAACGGTCCAGAATCTGCTCTATCTCAGGTTCGCCAACTCGGTATTCGAGCCTGTCTGGAACAGGAATCATATTGAATCCATCGACATCTCCGTATTCGAGACGGAAGGCATAGGCGGGCGAGGCGGCTATTACGATACGGCGGGCGCTGCCCGCGACATGCTCCAGAACCACCTGATACAGCTCATGTGCCTCACCACGATGGAGCCGCCCGCGGGTCTTGATCCCGAAAACATTCGCGACGAAAAGGTGAAGGTGCTGCGCTCGATCTCCCGGTACAAGCCGGAGGACATGTTCGCGAGGTCGCGGCGAGGCCAGTACGTCGGAGGCGTGGATGAGGCCGGGAGAGAGGCTTGCGGATATAGAGAAGAGGCTAAAGTGCGGCCTGATTCGACGACTGAGACCTTCGTCGCCCTCCGCGTCGAGCTGGACAATTGGCGCTTTTCGGGGGTTCCCATAAGGCTGATGACCGGCAAAGCCTTCTCCTCGAAATTTAGCCACATTGTCATCCATTTCAGGCGGCCGCCGGTGGCTCTTTTCGCGGCCCAGTGCGGCGAGGCATTGATCCACAACGCCCTCACGATACGGATACAGCCCGACGAGGGCGTGTGGCTGAGGTTCAACGCCAAGGTGCCCGGCGTGCCCGCGATAAAGGCGAGCGAACTCCACTTCTCCTACAGGGAGGTCGCCGATTATATGCCCGAAGCCTATGAAAGGCTCATCGCCGATGCCCTTGCCGGGGATTCGACGCTCTACATACGCGCCGATGAGTCCGAGCGTGCCTGGGGGATCGTCGATACCCTTGAAGCGGCATGGAATTCCGCAGACGCGACGGCTTCTCCCGAAAATGGGGGGCTCCTCCTCTATCCCGCCGGCTCCCCGGTCCCGGACTTTTCCGCATGATCGACCGTGCGCTGCGCTTTGGCGACGAGGAAGCCTGGCTGAGCGCGATTGTCGCCGATTTCCTCTCCGCCATCCAGGCGGCGATCGACCGCGGCCAATCAGCCTTTCACGCCAGCCTCGCCGGAGGCGGGACGCCCGAGCCCGCGTATAGGGCGCTGGCGGCTTCCCCCTCCTTCGCCGAGCTCTGCGGGCGCATCGATATCCATCTCTGGGTGGGCGACGAAAGGGAGGTGCCCGCCGATAGCCCGGACCGCAACGGGCGGATGATCGTGTCGGCTTTCGGTGGGGAAGCGCTGGCCGCGGGAGGCGAAGCGGCGGGGGGCGCGCCTACGAGGAGCCGCGCCCCCGTTATCCATACATGGCCTGAAGGCGATCGGCTCGCTGCCTGCGCCGCGTATGCGCGGGAACTAAGAAAGGCGCTCGGTCCCTTGCCCGTTTTCGATCTCGCTCTGCTCGGGATGGGAGCGGACGGCCATACGGCCGGCCTCTTTTCAATCGCCGATATAGAGGCGAGCGATGGACCGCCTTCCCTCGAAGCCGCTGGCGTCCCTCTCGGAATTCCGCTCATCGCCATAGCGACAACGGCTCCTTTTGAGCCGCGACGGCGCATGACGCTTGCCGCTTCCGTGCTGAAGCGATCGCGCGCCGCGATGATCCTGGCCCGCGGGCGCGAAAAAGCGGCCATGCTCGACGCCCTCGCTAAGGGCGGCCTTTTCCCGATCGCGCTGGCGACCGGCCCGAATGCCCTGTTCTATTATCTTGAACGCTAAGCGCGATGGAGCTCCAATGGAGGATCATCGATCGGCCGCGGCAGGGGTTTTATGGATTTCTCTGCTCTCTTTCCTTTTGGCATGGTCGCCGCTACGGGCCCAAGGACGCCTCCCGATGCAGACACTGACTTTTTCCGCGAATACATGGATCGTTCGCCAAACACAGGAGCCTGAAGGCCCGATGGACAATTATTTTGGCGGCCGCGATCTTTCGGTCCTCCTCAATCCGGACGGCTCCCTTACCCTCCGCCTCGCGCGCGAAGAGGGGGTCTGGCGTTCGGGGGAAGTCACCATGCAAAAGCGGACCGGCTATGGAACCTACCTCTTCAAGGTGCGGACCTCGCCCTCCACGCTGGACCCCAATGTCGTCCTGGGCCTTTTCACCTATTCATCGGCCAGCGCCTACAGCCACAGGGAGATCGATATAGAGTTTTCCGCGTGGGGAGTAAGGGATAGCCCCGTTCTCGGGCAGTATGTTGTCCAGCCCTACGAAATTCCAGGGCAAGTCAAGACCTTCCCCATTTCGGGGATCGATGGGCCAGCGACCTACTCCTTTGTGTGGTCAGAGGGGAAGCTCGACTTCGCGTCCTGGCCGAGCTACGGATCGCGCCCCGAGCCCGGCTCTCCACAACTCATCGCCGCCTGGACTTTCATCGATTCGAAAGCGGTGCCGAAGCCCAGCGCCCAAGTTCACATGAACCTCTACCTTGCCCATGGGGCGGTGCCCCCTTCGGGACGAGGCTCCACCGCCGTCACTATCGACGCCTTCCAATTCATCCCGGCAAACTAGCGATCGCAAACCTCCGGCCGTACCTTGCTCTTCGCCACGATTTCGCAAGCATAAAAAAAAGCCGCCCTGATTGGGCAGCTTTTTAGAGTGGTCGGGCGCGATCGTTTCCGGAAAATCCGGAAGCGGCCGGCGAAAGCTCAATTCTCGGCGATGAGCAGGGACTTGGCGTCCAGTTTCAGGCTCAGATCGCGGGGGTTCAGGCGCTCATGATCCTTCACGACCTTGAAATGGATGAAATCCCGCATCGGCTCGAGCACGACGAGAACGGAAATCAAAGGCAATAGCTCCCTCAAGAGGATGGGGACGTTGTTTTTATCGAAGAGGGGATCCTCGCCCGAAAGCGTGCAGGAGTACCAGGCTTCGAGCCCCATTTCGCCTAGGAACTCCTTCACTTTCTCGAAACGTTCCACCGTTCCGCGCGAGAAGTCGAAGCCATCGACGATAATCGTCTTGGCGCTGAAACCGCCGTCGACGATCATGGCTTTGAGAGAGCGGATGATCTGATCCACCGAAACGCCTTCCTGGGTGAAGTTCATGATAACCCGGTTGCGAACCAGTTGGTCCTTGAGGTCGCTTATATCCTCGAGGTTCTTCCGCCTGGCGATTTCATCGAAAATATTCTCATACCAGGATATGACATAGCTTGTGTGCGCGTTGAAGGAAACGTGGATGACTTTTTCGCCTTGGATGAGCTTGTCAAGCGCCATCTGGACGAGTACCGAGGTCTTGCCTATGCCCTTCCTGCTGGCGATTATGCCGATGTTGCCGGCCCCGAGGCCGCCCTCGATCGACTTCTCCAGTATGCGCACGGGACTTTTCGAGATGAATTCTTCTTTCAGCATGTGGTCTCCTTTCGGCGATCGCGAGGTCTCGCCCCGGCGCTCGCCCTGGTGTTGGTGCACCGGGGTGCATGCTCAACCCTTAGTATACCCGCAATTCCCGCGGGTGGGCAAAAGATTTATCCGAAATGCTACTTCTGGTGTTCCTTTCTGCGCTTCTCGATATAGTCCTTTTTCAGCTGATCGGAAATCGACGCGGGAACCTTGCCGTACTTTTCGAACTCCATCGTGAACTCGGCCTTGCCTTGGGTCAGCGATCGTATCACGGTGGAGAATCCGAACATCTCGGCGAGGGGAACTTCGCCTTCGACGCGGCAGAAAGCCCCATCCTCGGTGCTGGCGGTGATGATGCCGCGCCTCTGGTTGAGGGAGGCGAAGATGTTGCCCTGGAATTCGTTGGGGCCTTCGACCGAAACCTTCATGATGGGTTCGAGGATGGCCGGCTTGGCCTTTTCATAGGCTTCCCTGAACGCGCCAATGGCCGCGAGCTGGAAGGCGATGTCGGAGGAGTCCACGGGATGGCTCGCGCCGTCGTTGACAAGGCAGCGGATGTTCACGATGGGGAAGCCGATGAGGCTGCCTTTTTGCGTCGCGGCTTTGAATCCCTTGTCGCAGGAGGGGATGAACTCAAGGGGAATGGCGCCGCCCTTCACCTGGTTGACGAACTCATAGTTTTGCTCGGCACAGGGTTCGATGTAACCGGCTACGCGGCCATACTGGCCCGAACCGCCTGTCTGCTTCTTATGCGTGTAGTTGAAATCGGCCCTCTGGGTGATAGCTTCGCGGTAGGCGACCTGGGGAACGCCAATTTCTACCTCGCACTTGTACTCGCGGCGCATGCGCTCAACGTACACTTCGAGGTGGAGTTCGCCCATTCCCTTGATGATAGTCTGATTGGATTCGGGATCGACATAGGTCTGGAAGGTAGGATCTTCCTTGGTGAAGCGGTTGAGCGCCTTGCCCATTTGGTCGGAAGATTTCTTGTCTTTCGGCTCGATCGCGAGGGAGATGACCGGTTCCGGAATATACATCGAAGTCATCGCGTAGTTCAGGTCGGGATGGCAGAACGTGTCGCCCGAGGCGCATTCCACGCCGAAGAGGGCGACGATGTCACCACAGTATCCCTCGGAAATATCTTCCATGGAATTGGCGTGCATGCGGACAAGCCTGCCCACCTTGAATTTCTTGCGCGCTCTGGTGTTGTAGAGCTCGTCGCCTTTCTTGAGCTCACCCTGGTAAATGCGCACATAGGTGAGCTGGCCGTATTGGCCGTCCTCGAGTTTGAAACCGAGGGCTACGGGTTTGGCGGCCGGGTCGGAGAGAAGCTCAACTTCCTTTTCGCCATTGTCGAGGTCGAGCGCTATGTTGCGGACTTCAGTGGGGTCGGGGAGGTAGCTCGCGACGCCGTCCAGGAGGAGCTGGACGCCTTTGTTTTTGTAGGCTGAACCCACGAAGACGGGGACGAATTTCTCGGCGATGCATCCGGCGCGAATGGCTGACATCAGCATCTCGTTGGTAAAGTTGCCGTCGAGGTAGGCTTCGGCCAGCTCATCGGAGAACATGGCGGCGGCTTCCGCGAGTTCCTCGCGATAGCGCTCGGCGTCAGCCTGGAGATGGGCGGGAATATCGGCATACCTGATGTCCTCGCCGGAGGGACCGTCGAAGTAAACGGCGCGCATTAAAATGAGATCGATAACGCCTTCGAGCTTGTCCTCGAGGCCGATGGGAATCGTGACGAAGGCCGGATTGAGCCCCAGCTTTTCCTGCAACTGCGCCTTGACCTTAAAAGGATTGGCGCCGGTGCGGTCGCATTTATTGATGAAAGCCAGTCGGGGGACATGGTAGCGCTTGAGCTGGCGATCCACCGTGATGGACTGGGACTGGACGCCGGCGACCGCGCAGAGCACGAGAATCGCCCCATCGAGCACCCGCAGGGAGCGTTCCACCTCGATCGTGAAGTCGACGTGTCCCGGCGTATCGATGAGATTGATGTCGTATTCCTACCACTGCACGTTCGTGGCGGCTGACTGAATCGTGATGCCGCGCTCGCGCTCGAGATCCATGGAGTCCATGGTCGCGCCGGCGCCATCCTTGCCCTTCACTTCATGAATGGCATGAATCTTCTGACAGTAAAAAAGAATACGCTCAGACAGCGTTGTCTTGCCCGAATCGATATGAGCGGAAATTCCAATGTTTCGCATTTTGTGAATGTCTATGGACATCTTGAGCCTTCACCTCATCGCAATAGAATGGCGGACGCCTCAAAGCGCCGTTCGCGGAATCGGAGCTGTACATGGCAGCATTGTTGATTACGGTGCGGGAGATTGTAGAAAAACCTGCGGTTTGTTCCCATTTATTAGAAAATCAGCTACCTGGCTACAGTATAGTAAAGAAAGTACATTTTTTCAATACCCGGACGAGGCAAGAGGGGCGGCTTGAAATTGAGCCGCCCCATGATTGCTTGCCGTGTCAGATGTATTCTATGTCCCACTCGACCGGAGCAGTATCCCTTAGCATGGCGCTGACGCCGCAGTATTTTTCCTGGGAGAGCTGACAGGCTTTCCTGACATTCTCAGGGTTGAGATTGTCGCTTTTCTTGAACTGATACACCAGCTTGAAATGAATGTATTTTTTCGGGTGCTCTTCCCTGCTTTCCGCTTCGGCGCGCATCGCGAACCAGGTGCAGGGCTCCCTCATTTTTTTGAGGATCGAAGCCACGTCCATGCCTGTGCATCCGGAAAGCGCTGCCAGAAGCATGACTTTCGGGCGCGCCCCAAGGTCATGCCCGCCATCGGCCTCGGCGGCATCCATGACAATCACGTGACCGCTCACCTCGGATTCGAAAGCCATATCGCCCTTCCAGATCGTCTTTACCTCGTTTTTCATAGTGCTCCTCCCGGCTGCATGCGATCGCATTTGGAAATTCTCTCTAGAACATAGCAAAATTCCCGGCGCTTCGCAAATGGGTATCGGCGCGCCGGCGAAATTTAGCCTTCCCAAAGCGCCCCTCTTCGTTGCACATGCGACGCCTTCCGTATATATTGTATTCACATCATGGAAGCTTGGGTCAGATCATTCAACGCGCTCTGGATCGCGCAGCTTTTTGCCATCATCGGTTTCTCGACCTCCAATCCAATAATTCCCTTGTATTTAACCGAACTTGGCATCCGCGATCCCGCCGCGCTCAACTGGTGGACAGGGGCCATCAACGGCATATCGAGTCTGGCCTTGGCTATTTTCGCGCCTCTATGGGGAGCCTTGGCTGATAACTATGGCAGGAAGATCATGCTGCTTCGTGCGATGGTTGGGGGTTCCATCATCATTGGATTGCTCGCCGCAACCAATTCCCCCTGGCAAGTTCTTTTTCTAAAAACGCTCCAGGGCTGCATCACCGGAACGATCGCCGCGGCCACCGTCCTTACCGCTTCCATCGTCCCCGCTTCTCAGGTTGGATATCGGCTTGGCCTCATTCAGATGGCGGTATTCATCGGGAATTCTCTCGGACCCATGCTTGGGGGCATGATCACCGACCTCGCGGGCGCGAGAGTGAATTTTCTCGCCACCGCCGTTCTTCTGGCCGCTTCAGCTTTTATCGTCCTGAAAAACGTGAAGGAAGAATTCGTTCCCGTGCCGAAAACAAAATCGATTTTCAGGAATGCCATTCCCGATTTTTCCGTCCTCGCCTCCAGCGGGGAGCTTTTTCCCTTGATGGTGGTTATCTTTTTCATCCAATTTTCCAATTCGGTTGTTGGCCCCATAATACCCCTCGTTGTCCTCGATATGACCAATGCCCTCGAGGGGGTTGGTTCGCTATCGGGGCTCATCATTGGAGTCGCTTCGATAGGTGGAGCTCTTGGATCGGTGCTGGCGGGGAAAATCTCGGGAAAACTAGGCTATGGAAGAGTGCTTCTCTTCTGCATAGCCGGCGCTTTTCTCTTCTATATTCCCCAGGGTTTCGCCACCGAGCCCTGGCAGCTTGTGCTGCTTCGATTCGTTTCGGGTTTTTTCATGGGCGGAACCATGCCAACGGCGAATGCATTGATCGCCTTGAAGGCTGAAAGAAAGAAGCAGGGCGCGATCTATGGTCTCTCTTCGGCCATGTCCAGTGGAGGGAATGCGATCGGTCCCGCTTTCGGGGCATTAGCCGCGACGATGATCGGGTATCCGGCGGTGTTTTTCACGACAACGATATTATTGGGAGCCTTGGGGATTGGCTTGGGAAAACAAGTGCTGGGGGCGAGAACTCAACACATCGATCCTGAATCGGCTGGAAAATAAGAGAACGAATCGCCTGCTGTTAGTTCGCTGATACCGAGAACATCAGCTGGTCGGTGTAGAAGCCGCTCGCCGCTGTCGGTGGGACGCTGGGGATGCTGATGGCGACTTTGAGCGGCGCGTTGTATTTGGAGGATTTGCCCGAGGCAACGAAAGAGAACATGCCGCCGCGAGCCGACGAGATCGCCGCGCCAAGGCGGAGCTGATAGGGGATGGCGCCGTTCGCGTCTCCCGAAGCATCGCGGAGAGTGCCGCCGTTGGCGGAATAGACAATGATCGAGTACGATGAAGGCAGATTGGAAAAGATCTGGGCGTTTCCAAGTTCAAAGCTCACGCCCGACTTGATCTCGAATCGGGAACTGGAATTCTTGCTGTAGCTGACATTGCTGCGAAGCGTTTCGGCGCCGGGAATAAATCCGACAACCTGGGTGGTCCCATTCTGGGAAAAGTCGAGGGAAAGGCGCAGAACGGTCGGTACGACGGCCACGATCTGGATGGTCGTTGACTGACTGGAAGTCCCTTTCTGAGCGTAGGCGCCCGCGATTGCCGCGAGTGCCAAAACCGCGAGAATGGACTTCTTGGCGAATCCTTTCACTTTTCCCTCCTCTTTCTGTTGATACATCAACAATACTATGGGGAGGGATCCCGCTCATGATTCAAAGCCGCTGTTCTCGGCTTATACCGGCTCAGCTAAAGCGTTTTTTTGGAATTTTTCCGGCTTATTATCTCCAAAATCTCCATTCGATATAGTCTTTCGGGCTAAATTGTTGAAACGACCAAAATCTCCAAAACCTCCAACAGGCCTTACTAATACCACAAGGAAAGTAAGGAACTAAAAAAAACGGCGCGACCAAAGCCGCGCCGGTGTAATTCATTTCGCGATGGCCGTGAGTTCTATCTCGAAAACCAGGTAGGCGTCCGCGGGGATGACGCCGTTTATCCCCGACGCTCCATAGGCCAGTTCCGGCGGAATCACGACAAGCCTCTTCTCCCCTTTTCGCATCGTGGAGACGACTTTGTCCCATCCTTCTATGATTTCTCCCGTGCCGATCTTGAATTTTAGCGGACCGCCGGAGAGCGCGGATTGATCGAAGACGGTTCCGTCTAGGAGCATGCCCTTGTAGATCACCGAAACGGTGTTGCCTTTCGCGGGAAGGTCCCCAAATCCTTTGCGGATCACTTTTTGGAATATGCCGAATTCATCTTTGACAGCGTCGGGCCATTTGGTGGCGATGGTGGCCATGTCGGCGTCGCGCTTGGCCTGGGCACCCGCCTTGAGCGCAGCGTAGGCAGCGCTCAGCCTTTCATCCCAAGCTTTTTGCGAAACGTCGAAGGCCTTGGCCGCCGCCCCGAAGCGCTCGATCCGCACTTTTTTGATGGTGTCGCCCACGACTATCGAATTGACGACATCCATGCCCTCAACCACCTTGCCGAAAACCGAATGCTTCCCGTCGAGCCAAGCGGCCGGCCCCAGGGTAATGAAGAATTGGCTTCCGTTGGTGTTGGGACCCGAATTGGCCATCGAAAGGACGCCGGGACCTTCGTGTTTGAGTTCGGGGGAAAATTCGTCGGGAAATCTATAACCAGGGCCGCCCGTGCCATTGCCGAGAGGATCACCGCCCTGAATGACGAAGCCGGGCTCTACCCTATGAAAGATGCTGCCATCGTAGAATGGCTTTCCTTTTGTCGTATCAAGCTTGCCTTCGGCCAAGCCGACGAAATTGCCGACCGTTAGCGGGGCTTTTTCGAATTCGAGGGAAAGGACGATATTTCCCTTCGTGGTTTCGAGGATGGCGTAGAGTCCATCCGGCCTTTCGCTCGTCTGGCAAGACGCCAAGCTCGCCGCCGCCGCGAAAAAGACCAGGGCGAATATACCTGCATTAATTCTTTTCATTCCTTCCTCCGCGTCAAACGAACCTACCATATCAGAAAAGCGAGGCCTGTGAAAGATCTACCGCGGCGGGATTGGATTTTGCGGGACGAGGGCGGCGAACCTTGAAGCCGGCGAACCTTGACGGCGGCTCTCCGCCGGGCGATGATGCATCAAGAAAAGGCAAGGAGCGAGTGATGGCTGAAATTGAATACACGAGACCCACCTGGGATGAATATTTCATGGAGGTCTGCAACGCGATCGCGAAGCGCGCCACCTGTGACAGGGGCAGATCGGGCTGCGTGATAGCCAAGGACAACCAGATTCTGGCGACGGGCTATGTAGGGGCTCCGAGCGGCCTGCCGCACTGCGATCAAGTTGGGCACCAGATGAAGAAACTGATCCACGAGGATGGGACAGTGACCCAGCATTGCGTACGCACTGTCCATGCCGAGCAGAACGCCATCTGCCAGGCCGCCCGGAGGGGGGTCGCGATTCAGGGAGCCACGTTGTATTGCCGCATGACGCCCTGCCGAACCTGCGCAATGATGATCATCAACTGCGGCATAGCAAGAATAGTCTGCGAGAGAAGATATCACGATGGCGCGGAGAGCGAAGAAATGTTCAGAACAGCCGGCGTCGCCTTGGAATATGTTTTCGACGAAGTCCAGAAGTACAGCAACCAGTGAAGGGTTTTGTGGGCGCGCCCGCCATCGACTCCTGATTGAATAAAGCCTCGGCTTCCCTGTAAAGTAGAATACGTGAGCATCAATGTCGTTTTCATCGGCGAGATAGTCGGCAAGAGCGGCGTCTTCGCCCTAAAGTCCTCCCTTCCCGAAATCAAGGCTCGCTATTCCCCCGATTTTATAATCGCGGGCGCTGATTCGGCCACGGGCGGGGCTGGCTTGGGCGTCCAGCATGCGGTCTATCTCCGCAAGCTCGGTGTCGATTGTCTCACGGTCGGCGATTGCGCCTACTATAAGATTGACATGACGGAATTCTACCCGAAGGCCGGCTGGGTGCTTCGCCCCGCGAATTACCCCTACGAAAACCCCGGCAGAGGCTGGAGGGTGTTTCCGACCAAGGCCGGGAAGATCGCCGTTGTCTCCCTGCTTGGCCAAGCGGGATTCCCGCGAGTGCACGCTGAGAACCCCTTTCCCACTATCGACCGCGTTCTCGAGCGGATAGGGGCGGATACGAAGGCTGTCGTCGTCGATTTTCACGCCGCCACGACCGCCGAAAAGCTAACACTCTCGAGTTACCTGGATGGAAGGGTGTCCGCCATCATTGGCAGCCATTGCAAAGCGCTTACCGCCGATGCCCGAGTGATGAAAAACGGGGCGGCCGCCATTACCGATTGCGGTCGGACCGGTAGTATATTATCCGTAGGTGGCATGGATCCCGATGCCCGCGTGAAGGAGTTCATGACGGCAGTGCGCGTGTGGGAAGGCGATGGAACCCTTGGGCTGGAAACGCAGGGTTGCTTTTTCCGCATCGGCGATTCAGGGCTGGCAGAGCATATGGAAAGCTTCAGGATGCCCTGCAAGGAGATGATGGATGAAAGAACTGGGAACGGTCAAGAAGATAGAAGGTAAATTCGTCAGCGTGGCGATAGCGATGCATGACGGCTGCGAATCTTGCATCAATGGTTCGTGCAAGGCGGGACGGAGCGCTCTCAAAACCTATAATTCTCATGGTATCGATTTGATCGAAGGCGATGAGGTGGAGATCGAAGTGAGGAGCGCCGAACAGGCCAAGGGAGCGTTCTGGGTATTGGGATTGCCCCTGGTCGCCCTCTTTGCCGGTTACGGGCTCGGCAGCATTCTCTTTCCTTCGGCTAGCGAAGGTCCGGCGGTCGCTTCGGCGGGAGCGCTGTTCGCGATTGCCCTCGCGGTCGGATTCCTTGTCCAGAAAGCTCGAAAAAACGATTCCCTTCCCGTCTTGACGAGGAAATGCGGCTGAAAAAGGCCAGCGCTGGCTGAGCCATCCGGGAATTCGCTTTCAATAAAAACGTTTCTTCATCTAGAAATCTGCGTTTGACTCCACTCTTAATCGGTGGAATAATGAATGGAGCCAGCTTTGCTGGCGAGGCCAGCGTCGCTGGCATTTCCAGACATTCTGGGGCAAATGGAGATAGGCGGATGAAACGATCATTATTCTTCTGTCTTGCGACGGTGTTGCTTTTCTCGGCGGCCATCGCCGGAGCGGCGCCGAAGTCTGAGGACTTCTATTCGGTGTATTCAGGAGAGCTGACGACGCTGAACTACCTTGTCGTCGCGGCTGAAAATGAGCATTCCGTCATCGCCAACGTCATTGACGGACTCGTGGAATACGACAAATACGGCGTACTCGTTCCTTCTCTCGCCACGGATTGGTCCAATTCCGCCGATGGCAAAACCTGGACTTTCACGCTCCGCAAAGGCGTGAAATGGGTGGATACCAAGGGCAAGGATTACGCCGAGGTTGTTGCCCAGGATTGGGTTGACGCGGCGAAGTATCTCTTCGACAAGAAAAACGCCTCCCTTACCGCCAACATCGCCTACGCGGTCATCAAGAACGCGAAGCCTTATTTCGAGGGCAAATTGACGGATTTCAGCCAGGTTGGCGTCAAGGCTTTGGATAAATATACCTTGCAGTACACGCTCGAAAAACCGGTTCCCTATTTTTTGAGCATGCTCACCTATGTCTGCTTCCTGCCGGTCAATGGCGATTTCCTGGCGAAAGCCGGCGCCCGATTCGGCACCGATAACAAGAATATCCTTTACAATGGCGCCTATATCGTCGACAACTTCGAGCCCCAGGTGGGGAGAAGGCTCGTTCGAAACGATAAATATTGGGATAAGGACCATGTTTATATCAAGAGGCTCAATTACAAGTACAACAAGGAAGCCAGCACCCTGGGGCCGGAACTCTTCCTTCGCGGCGAGATTTCATCCGTGGCGATTCCCAGCTCGCTCATCGATTCGTGGATGAAAGACTCCGCGAAGAAAGCGATCGTGAGGCCGGCTGAGACCTCGTCCTATACCTATTTCTACGCTTTCAACTTCAACCCAAATTTCGAAGCGCAGTACGAACCTGACAATTGGAAGGTCGTGGTCAACAACAAGAATTTCAGGGAAGCGCTCTTCCACGCGTTGGACAGAAGGGCGGCGATGATGACCGCCGAACCCTACGCTCCGGAAAGAAGGCTGCAAAACACGATAACCCCCCGCAATTTCGTCAACGCGGGTGGCAAGGATTATGTGGATATGGCCGATTTGGCCAAGTTCGCCAAGACTGATTCATTCAGCAAGGCGCTTGCCCTCGACTTCAAGGCCAAGGCCATGGCCGAACTCGCCGGAAAGGCGAAGTTCCCCGTCAAAGTCATGATGCCCTACAATGCCGGATCGACCGATTGGACCAATAGGGCGCAAGTCGTGGAGCAGCAGCTCGAGAATCTCCTCGGCAAGGATTTTATCGACATCCTTCCTGTTTCATTCCCGGCCACGAACTTCCTCGGGGCCACCCGCCGCAAGGGCAATTACGCCCTCCAGGAATGCAACTGGGGCCCGGATTATGCCGATCCCGAGACCTACACCGATCCTTTCGTGACCGGATCGAACTACAACTGGCCAGAGAAGGCGGCGGGATACGCGCAGGCAAACGGCAAGACGACCTACGAGAACATGGTCGACGCCGCCAAAGCCGAAGTGGTCAACATCGCTAAGCGTTACGACCTCTTCGCCAAAGCCGAAGCGTATTTTATCGGCGAAGCCTTCGTTATTCCCTACGCGATCGGCGGCGGTGGTTTCGAAGCTTCCAAGCTGGAGCCCTTCTCCTATCCCTTCGCGCCCTTTGGCATGTCCTACCTTAAATTCAAGGGGCAGACCGTCATGCAGAGGCCTCTCTCCACGGAAGCGTACAACAAGCTGAAAGACACATGGGAGTCTGAGCGCGAAGAAGCCCTCAAGAAATCCAAGTTCTAAGACGATAAAAGAGAGACTTTGCAGACTCGACGCAGGCGGGGGAAACCCCGCCTGCGTCGGATTTAGCGCGGCGGAGCGTCAATGATCAGATATGTCCTGAAGCGATTCCTCCAATCCATGATAACGCTTTTCATTGTCGTATCCATGGTGTTTCTGCTGATGCGCCTCCTCCCGCTCGAGGGCTATTTCGGCGATGGCTACGACAAGCTTAGCGCCGTGCAAAAGACGGCAGCCCTCGAACGCATGGGTCTCCTCGACCCCTGGTATAGCCAGCTCGGCCATTTTTATCTAAAGCTCGCCAGGGGCGATCTGGGCACGTCCATCATCTACCGCAGGGATGTCCCGGTGACGGAAGTGATCGCCCCCCGCATCCCCTATTCCATGTATTTCGGAATCACCGCCACGCTCATGGCTTTGGTTCTCGGCTTGACGCTCGGCGTCTTCATGGCGCGAAAAAAGGGAAAGACCCTGGACAGGGCGGGGACCGCCTATATCGTTCTCATCAACGCCGTTCCCTCGGCCGTTTATCTTCTTTTTATCCAGCTCTATGGCACGAGCCTCTTCAACCTTCCCATCCTTTTCGACCGATACCGCGTGAAAAGCTGGATATTGCCCGCGATTTCGCTCTCGCTGGGGGGTGTCGCCGGCTACGCGATGTGGATACGCCGTTACATGGTCGACGAACTCAACAAAGATTATATAAAGCTGGCGAGAGCCAAAGGACTGCCGGAAAAGCTCATCATGATCCGCCATGTCATGCGCAACGCTTTCGTGCCCATGGCGCAGTATCTCCCGGCGGCTATACTTTCGACAATTTCCGGCTCCATCTACATTGAATCGCTCTATTCGATCCCGGGAATGGGAGGGCTGCTTGTCGATGTCATTCAACGTCAGGACAACCCGATGGTGCAGGCTCTCGTCCTCATCTTCTCCTCCGTGGGCATCATCGGACTATTCCTCGGCGATATCCTGATGGCGATTTTCGACCCGAGGATAAAGCTCGTGAAGGGGGAGGGCGCGCGATGAGCGACAGACTTCCCGAAGCCATCGATCCATCGCTCTTCGAATTCGCCGAATTCGACGAAGGAGCGGGCGAGAGGATCGGCTATTCCGATTATTCCTATTGGAAATCCACCTTCAAGGTTTTCCTCAAGAACAGGATGGCGCTCCACCTTTTAATCGTGCTCATCGCCTTGCTTTTGTTTACGTTTGTCCAACCCCTGCTGCCCGGGCAAAATTCGCCCACCAAAATCAACATCGATCCAGCGACGAGCGTCCAGATGCGCAACAAGCCTCCCGATTCGACCTTCTGGTTCGGCACTAATTCGATCGGTCAGGATCTCTGGGCGCGCATTTGGAGCGGCACGCGAACGAGCCTCCTCATCGGGCTCATCGTCGGTTTCTTTGAAATGCTGGTGGGAATCATCTATGGAGCGCTCTGGGGATACGTGCGCAAACTCGACCGCGCCATGACGGAAGTGTATAATGTCCTCAACAATATTCCCACGACAATCATCCTCCTCCTAATGGCCTACATCCTGAGGCCAGGATTCAGGACAATGATTATCGCGATGTGCCTGACGGGCTGGCTGGGCCTCGCCCGCTTCGTGAGAAACCAGATCGTGATCATTCGGGACAGGGAGTACAACCTGGCGTCGCGATGTCTCGGCACGCCGACGAGAAGAATTATCGGAAGGAACCTCCTGCCTTACCTCGTCTCCGTGATCATGCTCCAGACAGCGCTTTCGATTCCGGGAACGATCGGCTGGGAAGTGTTCCTCACCTATATCGGGCTGGGCTTGCCGGTGAGCATCCCCTCGCTTGGCAATCTGGTCAACGAAGGCAGGCTTATCATGATGTCGCCGGATTTGCGCTATCAGCTCATTTTCCCCACGATCGTGCTGTCCATCATCACGATATCCTTCTATGTGCTGGGCAACGCGTTCGCCGACGCGTCCGATCCCCGCAATCACGTGTAGGGGGAACGATGGCTGATATCGCCGAAGAGATCGTCCTTGATGTGAAGGATATCGTTATAAAATTCAATTTGAGAGGCCAGGCGCTCACGGCCATACGGGGCACCAGCCTTGATGTGCGAAAGGGCGAAACCCTCGCCATCGTCGGCGAATCGGGCTCGGGGAAATCGGTGCTGACGAAATCCTTTCTCGGGATGCTGGACAAGAACGGCTGGGTGGATTCGGGTTCCGTCCTCTTCGAAGGCCAGGATCTGGCGGCTTTCCGCGATGAAAAGCCCTGGCTGTCGATACGTGGCAAGAAAATTTCTATGGTGTTTCAGGATCCGATGACTTCCCTGAATCCGCTGAAGAATGTCGGCGCGCAGATAGCGGAAGTCTACGCGCTTCATCGCGGCTATGGCGCGAAACAGGCGACCGCCGCGGCGATCGAGCTATTGGATCGCGTCGGCATTCCCGAGGCGGGAAAACGGCACAGGCAATATCCGCACGAGTTCTCCGGCGGCATGCGGCAACGCGTCGTCATCGCGATCGCCATGGCCTGCGCCCCGCGCATCCTCATCTGCGACGAGCCGACCACCGCCCTCGATGTCACCATCCAGGCGCAAATTCTGGACCTGATACGATCACTCCAGCGGGAATATGATTTCACGACGATTTATATCACGCACGACTTGGGAGTGGTCGCCAACGTGGCCGACAGGGTGGCCGTCATGTACGCGGGGAAAATAGTCGAATGCGGCAGCGCCGAGGAAGTCTTCTACGATCCGCGCCATCCCTATACCTGGGCGCTCCTTTCATCCTTGCCACAATTGGGAATCAAGGGCAAGCCGCTCTTCTCCATAAAGGGCACCCCGCCCAGCCTCTTCAAGACGATCGAGGGAGACGCGTTCTCGGCCCGCAATCCCTACGCCCTCAAGATCGATTTCTTGCGCGAGCCGCCGAGATTCCAGGTGAGCCCAAGCCACTGGGCAGCGACATGGCTGCTTGATCCGCGGGCCCCGAAGGTGGAACCACCGGAGATTATAAGGAACCTGCGGGAATCGCGGCAGGCTCAGGATGCCTGGTTCTCCGGCTCGAAAGCCTGATCGCGGAAAGGGAACGACGATGCGCGATATTGAGAAGATACTCGAGGTAAGGGATTTGTCCGTCGACTTCAAAGTGAAGGGCGGAACGTTCCGCGCCGTCGATAAGGTGAATTTCTTCATCCATAAGGGCGAGACCTTCGGCCTCGTCGGCGAATCGGGCTCGGGAAAGACGACAATTGGCCGCGCCATCGTGAGGATCAACGAAACCAGCGGCGGCGAGATCCTCTACAAGGGAAGACGGATCAACGGCCGGATCCCGGCGGAGCTCGATAGGAAAATCGTCCAGAAGATCCAGATGATATTCCAGGATCCCATGGCGTCGCTCAACGAAAGGGCGAAAATCGACTATATCGTTTCGGAAGGCTTGTACAACATCCATGGATTCTCGAGCGAGGAGGAGCGAAAGGCGCTCGTGCAGAAAGCCCTCCTCGAAGTTGGCCTGCTCCCGGAATTCGCGAGCCGGTTTCCCCACGAATTCTCGGGCGGCCAACGTCAAAGGATCGGCATCGCGAGGGCGCTCATAATGTCCCCCGATTTCATCATCGCCGATGAGCCCATTTCCGCGCTCGATGTATCGATCCGCGCCCAGGTGCTGAACCTGCTTTCGCAGATTCAGAAGACAAAGGGGCTTTCGCTGATGTTTATAGCCCACGATCTTTCCGTTGTCCGGTTCATCACCGACAGGATCGCGGTGATTCATCTGGGGAAGATAGTAGAGTTGGGCGACACCGAAGAAATATTCTCGAAGCCCCTCCATCCCTATACAAGGGCGCTACTATCGGCCGTTCCAATGCCCGACCCGCGAAGGGAAAAAGGCAAGAAATCGACGCCCTATGATCCGGCCTGCCACGACTATGGCGAGGAAGCCCCATCCTGGCGCGAAGCTTTTCCCGGGCATTTCGTGTATGGCAATGAGTCGGAACTGGAGGATTGGACGAGGCGCTTCGCTTAGACTCGCGCGCCTACGCCGAAGATGAAATAGAGAATGAGCGAGGCCAGGAATAGAAAGGCGGCGGCCGCAAAAAGCACTGTCCGCGCGCGCTTGCCGGATCGCGGGGAAGGCTCTTCTTCGGCTCCTTTTTCGCCGACGCGTTTCATAAAGGCATCGTCCTTGAGATAAAGAAGCCAGGCGACGAGGAGAAGGAATCCCATGGCGGATACGACCAGCCATTCCACATAATACGGATTTCCGATGAGCTTCAGGCCGGCCATAAAACTCGCCCCGAGGCAGATGGCGCCGATAGCCGCGCCGAGGGCAAGATCGCCGGGGATGAAGCCTTGTGGCGAAGGAGCGCGGCCGTGATGCTTGTCGGTTCGATGCTTCATCGGTGGCATTGTGAAAGCTTCCTCCTGCCTTGTCAATGTTCGGGAGGCGGGAGAGGGGGCGAGGAGGCATGCTTTGAATAGCGTGATGGATGATGCGCGCGGCGCGGCGATCGGCGGAGAAGCGTCCCTTAGGCTCAGGCGGAAATGCGGCGAAGCGATGGAAATTCCTGGCAAGCCGCTTTCGGGTCTGGCCGTCATCCTCCTGCGCGACGGCCAAACCGCCTGGGAGGGGTATTTCGGTTCGCGGCGGTTCCCGAGCGCCGACGAAAACGACGCCTTGCCGGTCGACGCCGAAACGAGGTGGAGAGTCGCCTCGCTTTCCAAGCCCGTGACAGCCCTGGGAGCGATGCGTCTCGAAGCGGATGGCCTCCTCGACCTCGATCAGGATATTTCCGCATATCTGGGCTATCCCCTCCGCAACCCCCATTTCCCGGGGAAGGCTATCACGACAAGGATGCTGCTCGGCCATACGTCCAGCCTCCGTGACGCCGGCTTCTACTATCCACCCCTCGGCCACGCTATCCGCGATCTCCTCCTCCCCGGCGGAAGATATTACGACGAAGCTGGGCATTTCGCCACGCCCGATCCTTCGGCCGACCGATCGCCGGGAGCATTCTACGCTTACTGCAACCTTGGCTACGCGATACTCGGCGGCATCATGGAGCGCCTCACCGGGATGCGTTTCGATCTTTACATGAAGAAAACTATATTCGACCCCCTCGGCATCGATGGCGGCTTCAATCCCAAGCTCCTGTCCGAGGAAGGCTTCCGCAACCTTTCGCCGATTTACCGAAAATGCCGGCCAGAAAGCGAAATTTGGGACGGCGGCGGCCCTTGGTTCGCTCAGATCGATGACTACGGCGGGATTCGGCCCGCGCTCCCCGTTCGCGTGCCGGCAGGGCAGGGCCAAGCTCCCGACCTCGAGGCGTACGCGATCGGCGAGAACGGGGCGCTTTTCTCCCCCCAGGGCGGAATGCGCGTCCGGGCGCGCGACCTTGCGAAAATCGCCCAATTCTTTATCGAAGGGGGGAAGGTGGGGGAAGTCCGCATCGTGCCGGAGTCTGGCGTGTCGGCAATGATGAGGCCGGGCTGGCTGCGGCGCGAGGATGGCGCTAATTGCGAGGAGGAGCATAGCCCCGTCTACGCCACCGGCCTCGGACTTATGAGGCCTACCGGCCCAGGCGGCGGTCCCGCCCTATGGGGGCATCGCGGCAACGCCTATGGCTTCCTCGGAGGAATGTTCATCGATCGCCCGAAAAGTCGCGGCTATGTGTACATGATCGGGGGAACGGGCGCCGATCCCGAACGCAACAGGGATCCGAAAAGCGGCTTGAGCATTTGGGAAGACGCCCTGGGCGGAGCCATCGAGGAGGCGCTCAGCTCGACTTGAATCTTCTTCGCACCTGCAGCTGTTCGGGCGGTGCCTCGGAGATTTCCGCCATGCGCTTAACCCGTTTGTAGAGCAATTCCTGGGCGGATTCGGATTTCTCCCCCTTTGGGGCTTTTACCGATTTCCAGGAACCATCTGGAAGCATGCGGTACGCGTGTTCGGTATCCCGAAAATACATGTCGAAAATTTCCGCGCAAGCCCTCTGGAGCTTTTCGTCGAGGACGGGAAACATAAGCTCGACTCTTCGTTCCAGATTCCTCGGCAGGCAATCGGCGCTCGACAGGAAGACTTCATCCATTCCGCCGTTGCGAAAGTGGTAGATCCGGGAATGTTCGAGATATCGCCCAAGCACGCTCCTGACCTCGATCGTTTCCGAGAGGCCGGGGATGCCTGGAAGCAAGGTGCAGGCCCCCCGCACGTTCAGCCTTATTTTCACGCCCGCCCTCGAAGCCCTGTAAAGGGCGTCGATGATGTCGGAATCGGCCAAGGCGTTCAATTTGGCCTCGATCAGGCCCGGCGACTCGGGCGAGGAACGCTGGATTTCCCGCTCTATGAGCGCGAGAATCCTTTTCTTGAGATCGAAGGGCGCCACGGCGAGATGGGTGAGGGGCTGAATCGTGGAATAACCGGTAAGCATATTGAAAAGCGCCGAGGCTTCCCTGCAGAGATCCTCATTGGCGGTGAACAGCGATAGGTCTGAATAGGTTTTCGCCGTTTTGTCGTTGTAGTTGCCGGTTGAGAGGTGGAGGTATTTTCTGATCGAGCCGTCCTTGGTTTTGCGGATCACCAGCGCGGCTTTGGCGTGGACTTTTAGCTTCGCCACCCCATAGGTTACGATCGCGCCGGCCTGTTCGAGCGTCGATGCCCAGGAGATGTTTCTTTCCTCGTCGAAGCGCGCCTTGAGCTCAACCACGACGGCGACTTGCTTCCGGTTGCGCGCCGCCCGTATCAAGGCCTTGACGACGGGCGAATCGCCCGAGGTCCTGTATAGCGTCATCTTGATGGCCAGGACCGTGGGATCGTCAGCGGCTTCGTCCAGGAAGCGCTGGATGACTTCGAAGGACTCGTAGGGAACATTGACCAGCCTATCGCCGCCCTCTATTTCGTCCCAGACGCTCGCTCCCTCTGGACCTGGAAGGACGATCGGAGGCCAAGGCTTGTCGCGAAGCCTGGATCCCGCGTCACCGCTGGACCTTTCGCCAAAGGTTGCCAATTCATAAAATCCCGCCAGATCGATTGGGCCGCTCAGGCGGTAGGTATCGATTTCGCCCAGTCCCAGGCCTTTCTGAAGCAGCGAAACGATGGAGGGGGCTTTGCCGGAAATGTTCAGCCTGACGGGGGTAGAGTTTTGCCTACCCGCCAGGACTTCCTCCATGGCCGCGAGGAAATCTTCCTGCCTGTTTTCATCGACGCCCGAGTCAGCATCCCTCGTCACCTTGAATACCAGGGAACCGTTTACCTTGTGGCCGGGAAAAAGCCGCGAGGCGAAGCTTGTTATAAGGTCTTCGATGAGGGAGAAGCGCAGGCCCTCCGGATCGTCCTCATCTTGTTTCGGAAGGGGGATGAAGCGTCCGGAATTCTTGGGCACCTGGGCGACGGCATAGACTTTGGCGCCGCCTTCGGTCTCGAGTTCGAAGGCGCAGTGGATCTGCAGGTTGCCGGTGGAGGGAAAGGCGTCATCCTCGATGCGCAAGGGCGTGATTAGGGGAAATATCCGCTCGTTGAAGTAGGCTTCCAGATAGCGCTTTTCGGCGGGATTCCAGCTCGCGGGCGATACGATTTCCAGTCCGGCGGCGGCGAGCGAAGGAAGAACATCCTCAATGAGACAGCGGTGCTGCCGCTCGGCAAGGTCTCTCACCCGGGCCGATACCAGCTCAAGCACTTGCCCGGGCGTCAAGCCCGTGGAATCGATCGTGCGGTCCTCGCGGCCGATCGCGGCCTTGAGTCCGGCGACGCGCACCATGAAGAACTCGTCAAAATTGGATGAAACGATCCCCAGGAATTTCAGGCGTTCCAGGATGGGCCAGGATTCTTTCAAAGCCTCCTGAAGCACCCGGGCGTTGAACTCGATCCAGGATAGCTCGCGGTTAAGGACCGGATAATCGCTCATAGCGGCCTCACAGTATCGTCGGGACGAGGCCGAAAACGTCCTCGAAGAGATCACCCTTGTCGGCGAGCGAAAGCCTTTCCAGGGAGAAATCGAGGTTTTTCGCAGACCTGATGATGAACTTGTCGCTGTTCTTCTCGAAGGAAGCGTCGACCACTCTTCCCGAATGATTCCTGTCGAGGGCGTCGGCGATGCGGAGTATGGCTGAAAGCTTCATGACGATGATCCTGTCTTCCCTTGGCAGGGAAATGTAATTCACATGGGTGGGCGCGGGGGGGGTGCGGCGATGATATCGGACGACATTGGATATGATATTGATGTCGCTCCTATTGAGTCCGAAAATTTCCGAGTTCGATACGATATATTCCCCGTGTCGATGATGGCCCGAGGAACGGATATAGGTTCCGATATCATGGAGGATGGCCGCGGTCTCAAGGAGCAGTCTTTCGTGATAACCGAGCCCGTGCTCATTCGAGAGCGCGTCGAATATGGCCAGACTCAGCCCGCTCACGCTTCGCGCGTGCGTTTCGTCGTAGTGATAACGCTTGCCCAAGGCTTGGGCCGACGCTACGACCTGCCGCTTCAGTTCTTCCTCGACGGCGGGATCCAGGCCCCGCACTTCCGCGAGAAGGAGCCCCTCCCGTATCGAGACATTGGGTACGACGACCAGTTCCGCGCCTGTCCTCGCCAAAAAGAGCGATTCGATCGCCAGCCCGGGAGCGAGACCTTCGGCTTCGGTCCATGGCAAATGATAGGTGGCGATGCATTCCTCGATGGAAAGCCGGGAGATGGAATCAGCGAAGGAGATGAATTGGTCGCGCTCGAGTATGGAATAGGCGCCGTAGTTTTTGCCGGATATGCAGTACGCGGCGAAGCGCGCGTCCGAACCGATCACGATGAAGGATTTTACCGATTCGAGCGGGATTTCCTCGGCCATAAGATCGCATGCCGTTTTTATATTGCTTTCGAGATATTCCTGAAGATAATTCTTCGAGGCGCCCGCCTCTCGCATCTGCTCATCCAGCCTGAGCGTCCCGATATGGAGGCTGTGGCTCGATACCATTTTGCCTCGACGAAGCAGCATGATTTCCGTCGTGCCTCCGCCTACTTCCAGGATCATCGAGTTCGAGCGCGACAGCAGCTTTCGCTCATCCTGAAGCGCTTGCTGGACAGCGAGATACATGAGGTGGTTTTCTTCGATGTCTTCGACTACCCTGATCCTGAATCCGGTCTGCAGGGTAACCCTGTCGACGAAGGTGTCCTTGTTGGTCGCCTCGCGGAGGGCGCTGGTCCCTATGACCTTGGCTTCATCGGGCGAAATGCCATAGCCATGAAGCAGCTCGCGGAACGACGCGAGCACGGCGATGCTCTCCCGGATGGCGTCCCTGCCGATATTCCCCTGCGTGAATACGTCCCGGCCAATTCTGCTCGGCTTGCCGGCTCTGTCCAGCACTTTGATGCCGCCCGAAGCGTCGATCGACGCGATCAGCAATCGTATCCCCGTCGAGCCAATTTCTATGGCGGCGACTGGATTCGCGGCAGAGACTGCCTTCGCGTCGTCTCCCTTCATGTGCCCATCTCCTTCGAAAATCAATTCAGACATGATACCACAAATACGGCGATTTGCTACCGCCGATCGCGCCTTTACCAAAAACCTCCTCGCGGTGTACACTTTCGGCGAATGAAAACAAGGGGAATTTTTTCGTTATCGCGTTCTGCGCGGCGCCGGGCGCTATTTTTTGTCCTCGCCGCCTCCGTGCTTTTCTCCCTGGCGTCTTGTTCACCCCGCATCGGCTGGGGCTTCGTCCTTTGGACGGTAAAAGGAACCAGCGCGAAAGCGGGAAGCATTGTTCCCGTCTACCTGAAATCCAATATCACCAAGGTTTTCGTGATCGGTTTGGGAGATGGGACCAAGGAGCGATTGGAAGTCCCGCTCTGGCAAATCGAGATGTTCGCCTCGAAGAGCGCCGCCGCGAAACGAGCCGCCCAGATGGCCGATTTGGCCTCCCTTTATCTGATTGCCGACCGCGATGGTCTTCCGGTAAGGGATGCCCCCACGAATTCGGGCAAGCGCGTCTATCGGCTCCGGGAAAGCGAAATGGTCAAGGCCTTGAAACGGGTCGATGGGGAAGCGGTCTATACGGGATCGGAGAAATTGCCGGGCGACTGGTATGAAGTCCTAACCTTGGATGGAACGCGGGGCTACGTTTTCAGCTACACGATGCGCATGTTCGATGAAAATTCCGGCAACGCGCCGGACCAGAAGGCGGCGCAGACGGATTCCGCGGCGGTCAATGCCATTTTCTCGCGCACGTGGAGGCCTGCCTGGTACGCCTCGATGATCAACGACTCCACCGTGGACTTGGACTATTTCTCGCTCCGCTTCGGGCTCTTCGGCGATGCCATCAACAAACAGGTGCGCGTGGAGTTGCCGGCCATATCCAAGGTTTTCCCGTACTCAGCCATCTCCCAGGAAGGGGATTGGACGGTATTCGAATCGACCGACCTAAGGATCAAGCTCGAGAGCGAGAGCAGCCTGCTCGCCTCATGGGGCCCCACGAGCGAGATATCGCCTGAGGATTCAGCAGGCTGGAAACCAGGCGATAATTTCATCCGCTTTATCGTCGTCGACAAGGATATCCGCGAGGCTATCCGGCTAGAAGAAGCCCGACGCGCCGATGCCTCGAGAGGTTTTTTCGCGATGGCCGCGGCGAACGGCACAACGAAAGGCGGCGGAACGGGTATCCTGAACTACTCGTCTCCCTCGGCTGGGACGTTGGAATTATGGCCAAGCGGTCTTTATTCATGGAAGGATACCTTGTTCCTTCCCGCCGGCTTCCCTCCTTCGGCCGATGACAGCGCGCCCGAGCAAAAAGGCACGATCACGTTCGGCCTCAGGCTATCGGGGGATCTGGCGAAACTCTGGCAGGGCGGTTTTTCGCTGTATCCCGACTCGACGGGACAAAGATCCGATTATGTCTATCGACTTGATGCGAAAGGATTAACGCTCGCGCGAGCCACGCTTGCGCCTCCAGGACAGCCCCTGAGCGATATCGACAAAAAGCTGGGGATGGCGAGCTTCAATCTCCCCGGAAATCAGTAGACCAGGGCGGAATCGAATGGCCTTCGTGCAATTGAGCAACATAAGTGTGGCCTTCGGGGCCAGGGATCTCATCAAATCGGCCACCCTCACGCTGATGGAAGGCTCCAGGGCGGCTCTTGCCGGCCCGAATGGGGCGGGCAAATCCACCCTCATGAAGATAGCGGTCGGCCAGTTCAAGGCCGATACCGGCGAAATAGCGATAACCAAGGGCGCGAGGATAAGCTACCTTCCTCAAACCAACGTCGTCCTGGGGCGCGGCACGGTGCTCGAGGAAGCGGAAACAGCCTTTGTCCACATCGCGGACATGATTACCCGCCAAGAAGACTTAGGTCACAAGCTCCAGGCGAAGGACATCGATGAGAGGCAAACAGGCCGCCTCCTCGAGGAGTTCGACGAAATTGGGCGCGCGGTCGAGTCATCAGGCTACTTCAGGCGGGCCGAACGCATCGCCGAAGTGCTCAGGGGCTTGGGCTTCTCCGATCGCGATTTTTTGAAAAAAACCGGGGAACTATCGGGCGGCTGGCAAATGCGCCTGGCCCTCGCCAAGATCCTCCTCGAAGATCCCGATATCATGCTCCTCGACGAGCCCACAAACTACCTCGACCTGGAGGCCCGCACCTGGCTCGAGAATTTTCTCCGCGACTACAGGGGCGGCGTGCTTCTCGTCTCCCACGACCGCTATTTTCTGGATGTCACGATCAACGAAGTCTACGAACTTTTCAACGGCAAGCTTTCACGCTATCCTGGCACGTATTCGGGCTATGAAAACCGGCGTTCGAAAGAACTTGAGGCTATTTTTGAATCCTGGGAACGCCAACAGGAAGAGATTCAGAAGATCGAGGACTTCGTCCGTCGATTCCGCTATAAGGAATCAAAAGCGGCCCAGGTTCAGAGTCGCATCAAGATGCTGGAGAAGATCATCCCGATCGAGATACCGGAGGGGATGAAGCACATCCATTTCAAGTTTCCGCCGGCTCCCCGTTCGGGCAAGATTTCAGTGCGCATTGAAAACCTCGGCAAATCCTATGGGGAATTCCGCGTCATCGACAAGCTCTCGCTCGAGATTGAACGAGGCCGCAAGATCGCATTCGTTGGCCCGAACGGCGCGGGCAAATCTACCCTCATGCGCTTGATCGCCGCCACCGACCGGAATTTCGAAGGCTCCATCACCCTGGGATCGGGCATAGAGATAGGCTATTTCGCCCAGGATTCGGCCGAAAAGATGTCTTCAGAGCGGACGGTGGAAGAGGAGGCGGAAACCGTCTGCCCCAACGAACTCAACCCAAAGCTCAGAAATATGCTCGGCGCCTTTCTGTTCAGGGGCGATGACGTCGAAAAGCCCGTATCGGTGCTTTCGGGTGGTGAGCGCTCGCGCCTCGCGCTTTTGAAAATGCTTCTCCATCCGGCTAACCTCCTTATCTTGGACGAGCCCACCAACCATCTCGATCTAACGTCCAAGGATGTCCTGCTGGAAGCCTTGAGAAGCTTCGAGGGCACCGTGCTTTTCGTGTCGCACGATCGCGGCTTCATCGCCGAACTCGCCGACAGGGTCCTCGAACTTGAAGCGGGCACGACGCCCCGGCTCTATTACGGTGATTACGCCTACTATCTCGAGAAGAAAGCGGCCTTGGCCGCGGCCGCCTCCTCCCCCGGCCAAATTCCGCCCGATCCCGCGAGAAGCGGGGCGAGCCTGGCCCCTCCCCAGCAGTCCGCGTCCTGGGAAGACGAGAAGGCGAAAAAAGCCCGCTATCGAAAATTGAAAAAGCGCGAGAAGGAGATACTCGGAAGGCTCATGGCCGTCTCCGCCGAAAAGAAAGGGCTGGAAAACGCCATGGCTCTCCCGGATACCTATTCCGATGGACTCAAGGTGAAAAAAATCCTCGCCTCAATCGCCGGACTTGATACCGAGGCTTCGGCGCTGAACGAGGAATGGCTGGAAATAGCTGACGATCTTTCGAGTCTTGAATGAGAGGGGCTTGATCGCGGCGCGAAGCCCTGGCCGCGCCGGTTTTTCAGGCCTTACTTCGTCGCGGGTGAGGGAAGTTTCGCCATCACTTTTTCCGCCAGTATCTTCCAAGTCTGCGGCAAAGTGGAGCCTTCGGGGGAAGCATATTTCTCAAGGACGGCGGTGAAACCCGCCCTGGCTGTCTCATAATGACCCTGCTTGTACTCGATGAAAGCCAATTCGTACATGGCCGTCACCACGAGGGTCTGGTCGTCGGGGAATTTCTCCAGAAGGGCCTTGTAGTAATATTGAGCGCCCTTCCAATCGTTGAGATCGGATCGCTCCTGAGCCTTCTGGATTATCTCCGCCGAACTGATAGTCTCGGGGATGGGAGGGAGCTTCGTCGCGCAGGATACCGATAGGATAACCGCGAAAAACAAAGCGGCGACAGTGGCGCCCATCGCGCGGTATCGTTTGGCGTCCTTGGGATAAACGTGAAATTTGCTATGCATAGTCTCCCCTTCCAGAATTCGATTATGCTATACTTCCGCGGCCGGGGTCAACCATGAAGGTTTCCGCATGACCTCCGCGGAAGGTGTACAATGATCGCCACTGTCATCAATGCGCTCGCCGTCATCATAGGATCCATCGTGGGCCTCATCCTCAGAAGAGGCTTGAAGGAGCGCTATCAGAACATCATCTATGCCGCCTCCGGGATCACCTCGCTCACGATTGGCATCCAGATGGTCCTGAAAACCACCCATCTTTTGGCCTTTGCGATCGCCCTTATCCTGGGAGGGCTCGTCGGCACCTGGCTCGACATCGAAGGCGGCATCATGAGGGTGGGCGAACGGCTCAAGCAACGCTTCGATAAGAAATCAGAAGGCTCCACCTTCGCGGCGGGTTTCCTCAACGCCTCGGTTCTCTACTGCGCGGGAGCGATGGCTATCGTCGGATCCTTCAAGGCTGGCACCGAAGGCGATTACTCAATCCTACTAACAAAGAGCGTCCTCGATGGTTTCATGTCCATCATCTTCGCGGGAGCGATGGGGCCCGGCGTCATCTTTTCCGCCTTCACCGTGCTCATTTACCAGGGAGCGCTGACGCTCTTGTCGGTATGGGCAAAACCCTTCGTTTCCAACATCATGCTCGCCGAACTGACGGGAATTGGCGGAGCCCTCGTCCTCATGATAGGCCTTGGCCTTCTCGACTTGAAAAAGCTGAAAACGGCCGACTTTCTGCCGGCCCTTCTCGTGATGATCATGCTCGTACTTGTGTTTCCTTACGTGCCGTTCCTATAATTGATCATGGCGGTTGACAAGAGCCAGCGTTTCATCCACACAAAACAAGTCGATGAGTCGGGAGCCTGGTACAGTCTCGACAACGCGGGCGTCATCATGCCCGCCGTCACCGATGAAATAAGCAGCGGCCTTTTTAGGGTCGAAGCGAGTCTCGATGAGCCAATCGACCTGGTTCTCCTGAATCGGGCTCTCGCCGAGACCGCGAACCGCTTTCCCTATTTCAACGTGAGCCTGAAGCGCGGATTCTTCTGGTACTATCTCGACCAATGCCACACGAGCCCCCAAGCCTTCCCCGACGAAGGCAGTCCATCCCAGCGCTGGAACATTAATCGGCGCGGAACGCGAATGTTCCGGGTTCGCTCCTTGGACAATCGGATCGCGGCGGAATTTTCCCATGCCCTGACCGATGGCACGGGAGGGATGTCCTTTTTCAAGACCCTCCTCGTCAGATATTTTGCCCTGAAAGGGATTGAGCCCGGAGCGGCCATAGGCGAGGGGGACTTTTCGGACATTTATCCGATCGAATCACCTCCCGACAATGAAGAATACGAGGATGGCTATCAGAAGCATTTCCCAGGGAAATTCCCAATTCCAGAGCCGAATCCCCGGGCATGGCATATGCGAGCGCCGCGCTTGCCCTCGGGCCAATACCGGGTCATCACCGCTCGCCTCGATCTCCAGGCGGTTCTGGGCGAGGCCAAGAAAAGGAATGTGACCATCACGGAGCTGCTGGGCGCCGTGTATCTCGACACGTTGCAGAGCCTCTGGCTTTCCCAGCCCAAAAAGCCCCGCGACCACTTCATCAGCGTCGAGATACCGGTCAACCTGAGGCGATTCTTCAAGACCAAGACGAAAAGGAATTTCTCCCTCTTCATCCTGCTGCGCGAGAATATGCAATTGGGCGCACGAGGCTTCGACGAACTCGTCAAGCGCGCCCATTATCAGATGAGGCTCGAGAACGATCCGCGCTCGCTTGCCCGCCAGATCGCCCGCAACGCCGGGGGCACGAGGAATCTCCTCGTGAGGGCGGTCCCTCTCTTCATAAAAGACGTAGCCGCGCGAATCCTCTTCGCGAAGCTCGGCGAGACGATGCTGAGTGGTTTCATATCCAATATCGGAACGCTGCGCTTGCCGTCCGGCATCGTGCCGCACATCGGAAGCATCGCCTTTATCCCTGCGCCCAGCAAGACTACCTTGACGAATGCCTCGGTCATTTCCTGGAAGGATGACCTAATCATCACGTTCGGAAGCTTGACGCGTTCGCGCGAGCTTGAGCGGCTGTTCTTTCGCCGTCTTAGAAGCTTGGATCTCGCGGTCAGCGTCCGCTGCCGCGGTGACGAGGAGTAAATCATGCCCTATTGCCCCGATTGTGGCGTCGAAATCGGAAACGCCCCGGTTTGTCCCCTTTGCGGCGCTCAAAACCCCAGATCCGCGGCCGCGTCGAAGCCCGACTGCCCCGACCTGAACCAAGGTGGCCAACCATCGCGACGGCAGGGTTTTCTCGGCGAGGTGGCGGAAGCCGAATCCCTCACGATTATCGAAAAACGCAAAATCGCCTGGGAAGTCCTGTCCGTCGCCTTCGCCATCGCCATCCTCGCGCTTTCCCTGATCAATATCCTCGTGGCGGGCAAGCTCTCCTGGTCACTCTATCCCGTCTCCGCATTCTTCTTCGTCTGGGTGGTCGCCACGGCCTACCTCGTCATGAAAGAAAGCTCGCGTTTGCGCTATGTCCTCGCCATTCTCGACATGCCGGTCTTTCTCCTCGCGCTCGGTCTTTTTACCGGAGACATGTCCTGGGCTTGGCGATTGGCGGTGCCGATCGCCCTCTTCGCGGAAATCGTCGTGGCTGGCGTGGCGCTTTCGGTGAGGAACGCCAAGCGGAAAGGCCTCAACATCCTCGCGTTCATTCTCGTCGGGGCCGCCCTCATCTGCCTCGGAGTCGAGATTTTCGTCGATCTTTTCGCCTTTGGGAAGATCAACTTGGGATGGTCGGCGATCACGGCTATCGCCCTCATCCCGATCGCGGGCTTTCTCATCTACCTTCACTATCGCGTAGCGAAGACGACGAATTTGCACCGGCTTTTCAAGCTCTAGCGCGCGCTTTTGCGGCCGTGGCTCTCCCTCAACTATTTCCGTCTATTGACATTTTTTGCAGTTTTCTGTAATGTATTGTCAACACGACGCAGGGTAGAGCAGTTGGCAGCTCGTCGGGCTCATAACCCGGAGGTCACAGGTTCGAGTCCTGTC
>Ga0172379_10002717_pt1 | contig 30424 bp, 21 predicted proteins | sample GrowelOW334metaG_FD_119756 | JGI IMG/M metagenome (GOLD analysis project Ga0172379, IMG submission 119756) | Groundwater microbial communities from an aquifer near a municipal landfill in Southern Ontario, Canada - Groundwater well OW334 metaG | ecosystem: Environmental > Aquatic > Deep...
GTTGATAACGTGGTTGGCGAACCATGCGTTACTATAGCAATGGACGTTGGAGATCACTTGCATCTGAAGATTTTTGACTCTCACCGGCTCAGCCGGTGGTAGTTTTGCCCTGAAGGAGGACAACACAATTCATAATCCGGTCAAATATTTCAGGCAAAACCTTTTCCGGGGCATAATTAGAGCTGTTTGCATCACTGCCTGAATGAATTCGCTTCCCTTGACTGAGTTCTATTATAGTATTCGCCATTTTATCCAGATCCAGATACGGCACGGCAATGTAAGCATCATGGCTGGCGTATTCAGTCCAGCCAATAACGTTTTCGAAGCAAAGCACCGTTTTGCCAAGAGCGCTTGCTTCGGCGGCAACAAGCGAAAAGGACTCTTCACGCGAAAGAAGCAGTAAAATATCAAATTCAGCCATATAGCTTAATGCATTCGGGGTTTTTCCCGCAAATCGCACCTTATCCGCAAGGCCAAGTCTTTCCAGGTCATATTCGAGTATTTTCTGATATTGGGGGCATGTTTCGCCTACCCATACAAAAAATATTTTGCCGTTACCACTATTTTCTGATATTTTTCTAAGCAGCGGAACCAGTAAATCCATGCCTTTATGCCAGCTCAGAGTGCCGCATATGCCAGCAATAAATGCATCGGCAGGCAACCCCGGCGTCTTTTTCAGGTCGATTCTCTCCGTGATATTATTCGCTATCCGGCGGCTGACAGGCGGTATAACCGAAATCTTGTCTTCAGGAATGCGATAACGTTCCATTAAATTACGTTTTACGGCATTTGATACGCCAATAAAGTGTTTTGCAAATGGCACACAGGCCTCGAATGGTTCAGCGCTGCCGGAATTTTTAATTCCGGATTCCAGCTCATGCACATGCAGCAAAAAAGGGCAGGCCAACATCGATGCAAGCGACTTCATTACTCGGCAGGATGCTGCTGAATTGACATAACATAAATCATAATTATTCCGCTTCAGCGCGGACATGATTAATTTCGAATGAAATTCAGGATATAGTTTATTGAGTATCTTTGTGCAAATATTGGCCGGGTTGTAATTCCAGTAATACACTTTACTGATATGAGAGAATTCGATGTCCGGTTTGGTGCGGCTTAATAAAAGGATGTCAAATTCAATATTCTTATGCTCACGTTTAAGCCATTCAAGCAGCCCCAGTATAAAAAGCGGCGCTCCAGTCCTGTCGGCCTCATGTATGACAAATAGAATTTTCATTGCTTCATTCCTCAAAACGAGCTGTACTGCCGCTCATGATTTCCGCCTGGATGACATGCCGGATATTACTGTTCGAGCCCACAATAATGGGCGAAACCCGTGATTGTGCAAATATCGCATAAATGTAAAACCGTGAATTCGGCAATATTGTATAAATGGAGACGAACCCCATGGATATAATTTTATCGCGGTTAAAAGACCGAAAAACTTCTTATTGACCAGGAACCGGTCTCGCAGGACTAATCGCGTTTTTGCCGTCTGGCTGACGCCGCCCTGCCTGACATTCAGCAGCGGATGATCAATGTAGTGGAAGTGACATCCCTTCCGCCACATATACAAAATAAATTCATAATCCGGAACGACATTTGAAATGTCAAACTGAAAGTCTGACATCGCAGCAGTCCTGATGCTCATTCCGGCAAAGACTAAACCGGTCAAATAGCCCAGTTTGATGTGCCTGAGAATTGAATCATCGTGTTTATTCAGAGAGAAAAATAATTTATTGTCGTTGGTGGATGATGAAATGAATTCCTCAGTTCTCCGGTCAATGACATTAATGTTGGAGAAGAGCAAGTCAATATGCGGATTTCCAGCGAACTCATTTGCCATTTGCTCCAAAGCGGTGTTGTCAATATAATAATCATCTGCCCCGAAGAAAGTTATTATATCGCCGGTAACATATTTCAGTGCTTTATTTGTGCCATCGGCGGGACTTGAATCCTTTTCGCTTATCCATGAATGAATGCTGGAATTATATTTTTTTATAATATCGACAGTATTATCCGTGGACTTCCCGTCAACTATTATAAGCTCAAAGTTTTTATAGGTCTGATTAAATATCGACAGAAGCGCCTGTTCAAGGAATTCACCACTGTTATAGGTCGGAATTATTATAGATAATTTAAGCATAATATCAGGTTGAGTCAATTTATTTGAATGGTCTTCCAGTCCAGACGTGGTCTTACCGCGCCCAGCCAGGGGCCGGTGGTATGTTCCTGTCTCATCAAACCGGTATCATTCACATTAAATGTCAGGACATCTCGGATAAAAAGGATATTATCGCTTGCGCCAGTGACATTTATATAGATTGAAACACTGTGCAATCCATCATTTAATAAAAGTCCCGGTATCGTACAGGATGTACGAAATTCCCCGCAGGGATAACGGCGGGTATTCCATGGATCCGGAGTCATGCACATGGATGGCATATTGGACGAGGTAAAGACGGTAATGCCCATGGCATTGACTATATGAAAAGATATCAGGCGTCGCCCGTTTGGCTCAAGATTCGAATAATCCGCTTCAATCTGAAAAGCTTTGTCAATATCTACGTCGCCGGTAACTTTACCGTCGCTGACGATGCGGACAGACTTTAGTCTGACTCTTGAATCTCCAGGCGCGGATTCCGGATGAGCCCAGATAATTTCTCCAACTTGACTTTTGCCGGAATTTAAATAAGTATCCACGACTTTGGAAATTTCACCATCCGCCTTTACGGTTCCCGATTCAAGTAAAACGCCGCGGGAACACAAAAGTTTAACCGCGATCATATTGTGACTGACAAAAATCACGGTTCTTCCTTCTTTGGCGATATTCTCCATCTTGCCCAGGCATTTTTTCTGGAATTCGGCGTCCCCGACGGCAAGAACTTCATCCACGATCAGGATTTCCGGGTTGAGATGCGCGGCCACGGAGAAGGCCAGCCGGGTGTACATGCCGCTGGAATAGAATTTCACCGGAGTGTCGAGGAACCGTTCAACGCCGGAGAAATCAATAATTTCGTCAAAACGTTTTTTGATTTCAACATTGGTCATGCCCAGCAGAGAGCCGTTCAGAAAGATATTTTCACGTCCGGTCAGTTCAGGATGGAACCCGGTGCCGACTTCGAGCAGGCAGCCGACGCGCCCGAACAGTTCGACTTCGCCTTCGGTCGGGGTGGTGATGCGGCTGAGGACTTTCAGCAGCGTGCTTTTGCCGGCGCCGTTGCGGCCGATAATGCCAAGGACTTCACCTTCTTTAACGTCAAAGGAGACATCTTTGAGCGCCCAGAACTCTTCGCGCTGGTCGAGGGCTTTTCCGGTGAGCATACTTTTAGTCATTTTCCATGGGAACCGGACTGCGGTCTTAATGGATTCGACCAGGCTGCGCTGGGGAAGCTTTTCACCGATATGATACTTTTTACCAAGTCCGCGTACTTTGATGGCAATATCAGACATATTTATTTCCCTATATAGTCAGCGAAGACTTTTTCACGGCAGTGGAACCAGATGGCGCCGGAGATGAAAGTAAAAACGGAAATACCCAGCGACAGGAAGAACAGTTTACCGGGGGCGTAGGCGTAATCAAACAGTGACCAGCGGATGCCTTCTATCACGCCGGTCATCGGATTCAGAGCCACGATCCACAGATATTCATTGGGAATGATGTTCACCGGATAGACCACCGGAGTGGCGAACATCCAGAACTGGACCAGAAACGGCACTATATAGCCGACATCGCGGTATTCGATGTACAGCGCGGAAAGCCAGAATCCGATGCCGAGTGCGGTCATCATCATCAGAATCAGGAACAGCGGCAGAAATACGATATTGGCCGTCGGCATCTGACAGTAGAATATCATCATGGCCGCCAGTCCGGCAAAGCCGATCAGAAAGTCAACAATCCCGGCGAGGCATGACGCCAGAGGAACAATCATACGCGGGAAGTATATTTTTGAGATCAAATTTTCATTGGAGAGCAAACTGCCGGTTGTGGCAGTCAGCGTCCTGGAAAATAACTGCCACGGAAGCAGCCCGGCAAAGGCAAACAATGCGTAAGGAACTTTCAAATCCTGTTCAAGTCTTGCGAATTTTCCGAATACCACCGTAAACAGCAGCATCAGCGCCAGCGGCTGAATCAATACCCACAATACGCCGAATACGGTCTGCTTGTATTTTACTTTGATATCGCGCCAGGTCAGGAAATAAAGCAATTCCCGGTAGCGGAAAATTTCCATGAATTCTGACAACCGGAATTCTTTAACTGGCCGGATTAATAAATGATGTTCGGAATTAATCTGTTTTTTTTCTTGCATTGCGCAGTATTTCTGACCTTAAATTAAGCATTTTATTTAAAATGTTTCCAAGCGTCGCCCCGTCACTTCCGTAAAGGTAAAGCAACACAGGACTTATTATACCCTATTCTCGCCGTATTTCAAAGGACGGGCAGGGAATCCGTTGTGAATTGATTATGATTAAGAAAAACGCAAAGAAATCATAGAAAATATCGTCTGCAGGCTTTCAAGTTTCTTCAGACAGGATTATTTTGAATAAGGTTTATTTTTAGGATTTGGATTTTAAAATGAATATTAATTATCGGATAGCTGTTGTCTGGTTATGTCTTTTTCCCGCGATGCTGAGTCGCGGCTACGGGCAGGGCAATGATCTGCCCGTCAAAATGCCCGATGCCGTTTCTTATGAAAGCTTTAAGATAAACAACCCGATTGACAGTTATGTAATCGCTCAACTGAAAGCAAACGGCATTCCGCCTTCAGCAACCTGTACCGATGAAATTTTTGTACGGCGAGTATATCTGGATGCTATCGGCACCCTGCCGACGCCGGCTGAAACAAGGCAGTTTCTTGGCGATCAGAATCCCCGCAAAAGAGCAAAATTGATAGATGCGCTGCTTGAACGGCGCGAATTTGCCGATTACCAGGCACTGAAATGGGGGGATCTGCTGCGCATCAAGGCGGAATTTCCCAGTAATCTCTGGCCTCAGGCGGCACAGGGATATGACCGCTGGGTTCGGCAGAATTTGCTGATGAATACACCTTATGATCAGTTTGTCCGGCAGTTGCTTACCGCTTCCGGAAGCAATTTTCATGTTCCGCCGGTTAATTTCTACCGGGCGTTTCAGGAGCGGGGACCGCGGCAGATTGCCGAAAATGTCGCACTGGTGTTTATGGGAATCAGGCTGAACAGCAAGGATTTTACGGAAGAGCAGATTCTGGGAATGGCCGCTTTCTTTGCCAAAACAGGGTATAAAAATACTGACGAGTGGAAGGAGGAGATTGTATATTTCAATGAACAGGGGAAACTGCTGGACAAGAAAACCAATCTGCCGGTTAAACCGGCCCCGCTGAACGGGAAACAAATGGATATCCCGCCGGATAAAGATCCCAGAGTCGTGTTCGCCGAATGGCTGACCGCTCCGGACAATCCATGGTTTGCCAGGAATGCGGTAAACAGGGTTTGGGGTCGGCTTACAGGACGCGGAATCAGTGACGTTGATAATATGTCAGCCCCGGGTGCCTGCCGGAGCCCTGAATTGCTGACGTATCTGGAGAAGGAACTGATTACAAATAAATATGATATTAAGCACATATTCAGGCTGATTCTGAACTCAAACACTTACCAGTTGTCCGCTAAAACAAATTCTTATAACGCGGCTGACGACAGCGGTTTTTCACATTACCGGATCAGGCGTGTTGAGGCCGAGCCGCTGATAGATGCTATTTGTCAGATAACCGGCACTTCCGAAACGTATAGCAGTAATATTCCTGAACCCTACACATTCCTGCCGAACGGAAATCGGGCGATCACGCTTGCCGACGGCAGTATTGATTCTCCGTTTCTTGAGCTTTTCGGCCGTCCGCCGCGCAATACATCTTATGAATCGGAAAGAAACAACACTCCGTCCTGGCTTCAGGCCCAGCATCTGCTTAATTCATCCCATATCCAGCGGAAAATTGATCCGGGACCGGTGATAAAAAAAATAATAACTGATAAAAAAGGCAATCCGTACATAGTCAGTGAACTGTATCTGCTTATTCTGTCGCGTTTTCCGACGGAGGAAGAAAAAAACATTGCTTTGAACTATATGAACTCGCCCAAACGCAAACAGAACGATGCCACCTGCGATCTGGCATGGGCGCTGATAAATTCCAAAGAATTTATCTTGAAGCATTAACTGAAGGATTAAAATGAATTACATTCTTACAGCAGGACTGAAATACGGTTTGTCTGCCGCCGTAGCGCTTTGCTGCCTGAATATTTCAGCCGTCGAGACTGAAGTAAAGAAGCCGACTGCAAAGGCCGTCATTCAGATATGGCTTGCCGGAGGCTTGTCGCAACTGGACACGTTTGACCCCAAACCGAATGCGGGACAGGATTATTGCGGGCCGTACAATAAACCGATTCAAACTAATATTGAAGGGATTCAAATTTCCCAGATGCTGCCGCTGATGGCAAAACAGGCCGATAAATACGTCATTCTGCGCGGCATGACGCACAACAACAACGGACACGAAACCGCAGCTTACCTGGTTCAAACCGGCAGAAAACCGGTTGAAGGACTGATTTTTCCCGGCGTGAGCGCCGTAGTTTCCTACTTCAAGGGCTACAATGGCGGCTACACCGGCATGCTGCCGCCGAGTATTATCATTACTTCCCCTCTGGGGCGCTTTTCTGAAACAGGATTTCTCGGTTCCCGTTACAAATCATTTGCGACAGGCAGCGATCCCATGAAACAGCCGTTTGCGGTGGAAGGAATCATTTCTGAAAAGATTACCATCGAACGCCAGCGCGACCGCCGGGAGTTGCTTAAATCGCTGGATTCTTTCGGCAGAGAGATGAATCAGTACCCGGCCGTTAAAGCTATAGATGCCTGCCAGGAACAGGCATATGCGGTAATTCTGGGCGACGCCGGTAAGGTATTTGACCTTTCTGAAGAGAAAAAAGAACTGAGAGAGAAATACGGGCTTAATAAATTCGGACAGTCCTGTCTTGTTGCCCGGAGGCTGGTTGAGCACGGTGTGCCTTTTATCACCATCAATGTTCCAGGCTGGGATACGCATAAAGATCATTTTCAGGAAATGTATAAGAAACTGCCTGAACTGGATAAAGTACTGGCGGCACTTCTGCAGGATCTGTCCGACCGTAATTTGCTGGACAGTACGATTGTCTGGGTTACCGGGGAATTCGGCCATACCCCTAAAATTCAAATGGAATCGCCCTGGAACGGCGGCAGAAGCCATTACGGCAAGGCATTTTCCGCATTAGTTGCCGGCGGCGGATTCCGCGGCGGCAAAGTAGTAGGTAAAACTGATGAACGCGGCGAAACTGTTGTGGAACGCCCGGTTTATCCATGGGATTTAACTGCAAGCATTTATATTCTGATGGGGATTGACCTTAATTCGCAGTTGCCCCATCCGGACGGAAGGGGCATCGCGGTTTCGCCGCTGAAGACCAAAGAAATTCCGGAAAAAGAAACCGGCGGAATTCTTAAGGAAGTTATGCCGGACGGAGCAAATTGAGCATGAACATCAGTCGAATATATGTCATTATTCTATCAGTCATCTTTGTCGCGGTTATGGATACTGCGATTGCGGCAGCCGAACTTCCTCATATAGGTTACGTATATCCTGCCGGAGGTAAGCCGGGAACTGAGTTTGAAATAAAGGTTGGCGGCCAGTTTATTTATGGCGCAAAATCAGCGTGTGTCAGCGGACGGGATGTCACAGTGCAAGTAATTGATTCCAGGGAACCTGAAAAAAAGAAGCCGAACAGCCAGAAGAAGGCGATTGAGGAGATTGTCAAATTAAAAGTTGCGATCTCCGGCGATGCCGCAGCCGGCGACCGCGAATTGTGCCTGATTACCGACACCGGGATTTCAAATAAGTTGACATTCAATATCGGTCAGTTGAAAGAGATCATGGAAACAGAGCCGAATGACAGGCGGGAAAATGCCGTCAGCGTTCCTGAACTGCCTGTTTTAGTCAATGGACAAATCATGCCGGGCGATGTTGATTTTTTTAAATTCAACGCAAAAAAAGGACAGCATCTTGTGATCGAAGCATCGGCCAGGGCGCTGATTCCGTATATGGCGGATGCCGTTCCAGGCTGGTTTAAAATCTGTCTGACACTCTATGATGCTAAAGGCGGAGAACTGGCTTTTGCTGATGACTTCAGATATGAACAGGACCCGGTGCTGTTTTACAATATTCCGGCCGATGGTGATTATTTTCTGGCTGTCCGCGATTCTATTTACCGCGGGCGGGAGGATTTTGTTTACCGGGTAAAAATCGGAGAGCTTCCGTATATAACTAATATTTTCCCGCTCGGCGCGCCATCAGGTAAAAATCCGGTTTCAGTAAAAATTTACGGTGTGAATCTGCCGGTGAATTCGATTGATGCCGATGTTGATAAAAGCGCGCCTGATATTCAGAAAATCAGCGTAAAGAATAACGGGCTTGTTTCAAACCAGGTTGCATTTTCGGTGGGAGGACTCCCTGAAGTTTTTGCAGCAGACTCCTGCAATGCACGAAAGACTGCGCAAAAAATTGCTGTTCCAGTAATAATAAACGGTCGAATCATTAATAATGGAGATAGAAACTATTTCTGTTTCGAAGGCAAAAAAGGGCAGACTATCTCTATCGAAGTTTATGCCCGGCGGCTTGGCTCGCCGCTGGATTCGTTCATTACTCTATTTAACAGCCGGGGAGAAAAATTGAAGGAAAATGACGACCGGAAAGATTTGAGTGAAGGCTATATTACTCATCATGCTGATTCCGGTCTGACACACATACTTCCGGAAAATGGAATTTATACTGTTCAAATCTATGATACGCAGGGTAAAGGCGGAACAGAATATGCCTATCGTCTCCGTGTCAGCGCACCAGAACCTGATTTCGCTTTGATTGCCGCCCCGGCGAGTCTGACCCTGTCTAAAGGGGGGACCGCGATGCTGACGGTTTATGTGGTTCGCAGGGAAGGCTTCAACGGCCGAATCGCGCTTAACCTGAAAAATAATAATTCCGGACTTACGCTCCGCGGCGCGGTTATCCCGGAGAACTTTAATAAAGTCCGTATTACAATTTCAGCTTCCGCACAGAGTCTCCCGGGGATAACTCTGCCTGTACTGGAAGGCACTGCGTTAATAAATGGCAGGAATGTCTGTCATGCGGCCACTCCGGCGGAAGACGAGACACAGGCATTCAGTTCACACCACCTGGTTGACTCCGGCGAAGAAACAGTTCTTATCAATGATTCCTCGCCGTTTACTATTTCCGCTGCTATTCCGCCTGAAGGTTATATCGAACTGGCTCAGGGAAAAGAAGTTTCCATCCCGCTGGAAATTATCCGGAAGCCGGATTTAAAAATCCCTGTTTCCATTCAGCTTGTCGATCCGCCGAAAGGCATTTCAATCAAAAACGGCTTTATTCCCGCGGCCAAAGATAAACATGCTATACTTTTAAGGGCTGAGTTCAATGCTGCGCCAGGCATTACGGACAACCTCATTCTGACCGGCACCGCTTATATTGAAAGGGAGGAACCGCCAATGCCGAAGAAAGAGGACAGCAAGGAATCTCCTAAAATACAGGAAAAGAAAGAAAAAGAAAATACTGCCGGCAATAATGTTGCCCCGAAAAACGTTTCTATTAAAGAAGCGCCTAAAATAAAAAAAGAAAAAGTAACAGTTATGCTGCCGGCGATTCCGTTTAAAATAATGAAACAACCGGACAAGGAAGACAGGAAGATTTAAGAATATGGGAACCATGACTATAACAAACAATGACAAGTGCAGTATTTCAGCTCTTACACTTCATGACAGAACAGAATACTGCATTACCTCCTGCGGCTGCGATAACGTGAAAATGAACTCTGCGCTGCAAGGTTTGCCGGCTGAACAAGATTCTTTAATGCTGAACCGTTTTGTCTTTGCCGGAATCCGGCACTATGCCGGAAATAAAGCTGCCGGACAGACCGTGTGGCTGCAGGGCGATGCCTGCAAGGACGGGACTGTATCCTCCAGTCAGGTCTTCGCCATTTCCGGGATCAGTCCTGTTCCAGTCAAATACAATTCTAAAACAGTCGGCTTTATTTACGAAGATAAATATGCCCGGTATTGCAGTTTAAGCGGAATCAGTCCTGAGAACATGCAGGCTTCACGTGCAGAACAAACACGCGAAGTCCTGGGAATCATTGCGTCAACGCTGAAGTGTCACGGTTTTCAATTCAACGATATTGTCCGCACCTGGTTCTTTCTTGACCAATTACTTGAGTGGTATGAAGAGTTTAATTGTGTCAGAACTGCTTTTTATAAAGAAAGCGGGATATATAAAAAGCTTATCCCCGCCAGTACCGGGATTGGCGCTGCAAATCAATTCGGGGCCGCTCTCATCTGCAATATACTTGCAGTTTGCCCAAAAACGGATGAAGTCAAAATTCAACAGATTGCCTCTCCAATGCAGCAATCTCCGTTGAACTACAAAAGCACATTCAGCCGCGCGGTGGAAATAGTTTTTCCCGCTCACCGTAATCTGATGATTTCAGGAACTGCCAGTATTGCTCCTGACGGTCGGTCCGAGCATGTCGGAGATCCTGAACTCCAGATTGACCTGACTATGCGTGTAGTCCATGCAATCCTGCAATCTCGTCAAATGGACTGGAGCGATTCATCCAGAGGAATAGCTTATTTCAAAAATATCGAAAATAGAGAAATATTCGACAAATATTGCCGCCGCCATAGCATTCCAGTTTTTCCGCTGGCTGTCGCTCATGCTGATATCTGCCGCAATGATTTACTTTTTGAAATCGAACTCGATGCCAGTAAATCTCCATAAAATGCTGACTGTAAAGATTATTCCGGTTGAGTAACAGCCGCCGCCGGCAGTGCGATTTTTACAGCGGTGCCAGCTCCTTTTCTGGACTTTATCTCCAGTCGGCCTTTATGTTCTTCCATAATCGAGGAGGAAATTGACAGGCCGAGACCTGTGCCGCCGGAATCGCGCCTGGTGGTAAAAAACGGATCCATAATATGTTTTAAGTCTTCTTTTTCTATCCCGCAGCCTTCATCTTTTATTTCAATGACAACCTCGTTGCTTTTTTTGACGAAATAGGTAGAAACCTTTATCCCCCGATCAGGCGAGGCTAAAGACTGACAGGCATTTTGGAGAATGTTAATGATTACCTGTTCCAGACGCTGCGGGACTCCGTTTACCTGGGGAATATTTGCGTCGCGGTTCAAGCTGAACTTGCCGGTGGATTTTTTTAAAAGATTATTCAGCAGAAAAATTGATCTGGCAAGGGCGTCATTGACCGAAAATAGTTCAGTCCTGTCAGGCGGCGTTTCCTTGACATAGCCTTTCAGATTGTCAACAATCGTCATAATCCGTTCAGAACCCTCTTTTATCCCGTCAAGCAGGGTTTGAATGGAATACTCAATTTTGGCTGCTGGGATTCCGCCGAAAGACTGTTTTTTATTTTTATTGATTTCCTGATTGAGCGCAGGTTTGAAATCGCGCCAGATCTTGTTCAGGACAGATATGTTTATTCCGATAAAATTATTGGGATTGCTGATTTCATGGGCCACCCCGGCAACGAGGACGCCGAGAGACTTCATTTTATCCGCCTGAATCAATTGCTGCTGATGCAGTTTGGCTTTGTTTTCCGCCTCTATTCTTTCGGTAATGTTAATGGCGGCTTCCGCCACCAGGTTGATTTTCCCGCTGCGATCTTTTACCGGATATGTCCATACCTCATAAGTCTTTCCATTTGCAGCATTAACAATTCTCTTATCAGTTTTACCATTCCCTTTGAATGCTTTTTTAATGTAAGAGTCATTTTTGGGGGAGGTCATGTCGCCAAACCATATTTCCTGCCACTTTCTGCCGATGAATTTTCTACCGCCTGCCGCGAACGTATTTCTGGCGGTGCGGTTGCCCCATTGCAAATTTAAATTAACATCAAAACACATGATGATTTCCTGCATGGCATTGAAAGTCATATTTAACCGTTGCGTGATCTTGCGCAGTGTGACTTCGGCTTTTTTGATATCGGTTATGTCAGAAACCACGCCTATGACATACTGCGGTTTATTACCATATCCGGTCAGTACGGACTTATGTTCAATCAAAAGTCGTTCTTCATTATTGGCGCCGACGAATTTAATTGTTGTGGATTGACTCCCGCCGTTCAGTATTAGCTTTTTTTCGCGCTGGTCAAGTATTTGAGCCACTTTCATATTATTTCTTGCCTGGAATACATCAAATACGGTTTGCCCGATCAGCGGACAAGATATATGTTTTTCCGCAAATGTTTTAAAAGCTATGTTATGACCGATATATCTGCCATCCATATCTTTGTAAAATATCGGAATCGGAATGCTGTTGATCATGCGCTCAAGCAATTCCAGTTGCTCCTTCATTTTGTCGAATCGCATGCTTTCGGTCAAATCCTCGACACAGCCGACAACCCGGACCGGCTCTCCTGAAATATCTCTGATCAGCACCGCCCGGCAGAGTACCCAGACAAATTCGTCATTCCGGCGTTTGCTCCTGAAGGACGTGTTCAGGCAGGCGCTTGTTCCTGAAAATAGTTTGTAGAGTTCATTTCGAACCCTGGTTCTGTCTTCAAAATGGATGTTTTCAAAAACCTCCTGCTCATTAAAAACCGTTTCAGCCCTGGAATAGCCATAAAAGAGCGCCAGTGATTCTGAAATGGTAAAACGCCTGGCGACAGGTTCATATTCCCACTGGCCAACGCTGATGGCTTCAAGAATTGAACGCAGATTCTGTTCGCTTTGCCGAAGATTTTCCTCGACCAGTCGTTTTTCAGTTACATCCTGATTGATCCCGACAATCTTTACCGGTTTTCCTTTATTATTAAAAAATACTTTCCCGGAGCAGTGGATATAACTTAATCCGCCGCGCAGCCGCATTATCCGGAAGTCAAGAGAAAATTCATTATTACTATCAACATATTTATGGATATTAAGGACTTTCTTCCGGTCCTCCGGATGCAGAGCGTTGAAAAAAGTGTTCAGTGAAAGCGTCTCGCCTTTCTTTTCATCAATGCCGAGTATTTTCATAACCAGCTCGGAATGTTTAAATTCGCCTGTAATCAGATCATGATGCCAACTGCTTAATTTGGCAATTGACTGAGCGTTGCGCAGTTCAGTACTCCGCTCCCGCAGTTCCTGCTCGGAAGCACGTTGTTCGCGAATATCTCTGAGTACGGTTACGACATAGTGTTTATCGCCAAATAAGAAGGGCTTGGAGCGCAGTTCACATAAGATCGCCTGGCCGCTTTGGGATATTATCTCTGCTTCATATATGGCTTCCTGGCTTTTCATCAATCTAGTGTTAACCTGGATTGCGTCAAAACCGGCAGCAAATATTGAAGTTACGGCAAGATGACGCATTTCAGCCATGCTGTATTCGAATAAGTTGAGTGCGGCGGGGTTGGCTTCCATGATGCTGCCCCATCCTTGATTTTTCTCATCAGTATTGCTGATAATCAGGCCGTCATATACGGCGTTGAAAACTGCTTCATGCTTCTGTGCGGAACTGCGCATGAAGAGTTCCGCCGCTTTGCGTTCGGAGATTTCTCTGAGGAGTTTTTGCCGGGTTTCATCAAATGCAGCAGAATTCTCATTGAATTTATTCATCAAATCGCGGAATTCCTTCTTCAGCCCGGAACTGCGAGGCAGCCTGGAGATTAACTCCTCGAACTTGTTAAATAAATTAACACAGTTTTCAGGTTTTGTTTTCTCTGCCGGCATTGCTTTATCCTCTATTGTCAGGGTAGTCTTTGACAGACATGCTTAATATAATATGAATAATCGGGAATAACAAGGTAAAAAAACGCGTAATTTTTTGAGGCAGTACGATATTTCTCTTGAAAAAGGTGGAAATAAATTTATCTTCAATGTCAGGGGAATTGTTGATTTTTTACTATAACGTTTTTTAATATAAAGGCGGCAGGAAAATGGTTGCAGTTTGCGGCGCGGATAATCTGTCACATTTTTACTACGGAGGGGGCATGAAGTCAATAAGTATTTGCGGGACAATATTTTCATTGATGCTGTTTTTTGCGGGCTGCAAAGAGCCGCCCCCGCCGCCTGCGGTAATTCCGGCGGTGATGGCAATGCCGGCAGTCATTGGATCAATCTCTCCTCATTCCACAGAGGTTGGACAGGTTATAGCCTATGATAATGTAAGGTTGATGGCCAGGGTAAGCGGCTTTCTGGTGAAAAAGAATTTCCAGGAAGGGCAGACAGTAAAAGAAGGTACCCTGCTTTACATGATTGAACAGGCCCAGTATATCGCCGAAGTAAAATCTGCCCAGGCCGCACTGATGATGACCCAGGCTAATCAGAAAAACTCCGATATAAACTATATCCGGCAAAAGGAGTTGTACCAGAAAGACGCGGTTTCTCAGAAAGTCTATGATGATGCGGTAGCTAAAAAGATGGAAACAGACGCCAGCGTTCTCGGAGCACAGGCTAAACTGGATCAGGCTAATCTCAATTTGAGTTATACTGAAATCAAAGCACCGTTTGACGGCAGGATCGGCCTGGCAACTTACAGTGTCGGCAATCTGGTCGGACCGGACAGCGGCATGCTGGCGGATATTGCCAGAATTGACCCGGCCCGCGTACAATTCAATCTAAGTGAAGTTGATCTGCTCGCGTTCATGCGCGACAAGGATACTCTCAAAAAAGATTTTCTTGTTGTAAAACTGTTTTTTCAGGATGGCAAGCAATATGATCAGCCGGGCGAAATAACGTTCTGGAATAATCAGGTGAATTCTTCGACCGGAACCCTGCTGATGCAGGCAACATTTCAGAATCCGAAATCGCTTTTGATCCCGGGCATGTATGTCAAGATCAGAGTGGAGATTAAAGAAGCGACCCGGGCGGTAATGGTTCCCAGAAACGCCGTTATTGAAGACCAGACCGGTAAATATGTGCTGGTTGTGACTAAATCGGATGTAGTGGAAAGACGCAAAATCGTTACGGTTGCCGACCAGGATCCGCAGGATATGAATATCGGGCTGAAATCCGGACTGGAAGCCGGAGAAATGGTCATAGTGGACGGTATTCAGAAAGTTCGTCCGGGCATAAAAGTTAAAGCCGAAGTCATGGCTGCTCCAAATCTGCTTGATGCGGACGGATCTGCGGTATCCGCGGGCGACAGCGCCGCCCCGGCCGCCAGCCCCGCGCTATTAGTCAAATCCTCAAATAACACGTTGCAGCCGAAGCTGGAACTGCCTAAACCGGAACCGAAGACGGAACATAAATCAACCAGACGCTAAAGGGGCTAACATGATCAGCCGTTTTTTTATTGAACGACCGAAATTCTCATTCGTAGTTTCAATTGTCATTACCATGGCCGGTTTTATCGCGATGCTGGCGCTGCCGGTGACCCAGTATCCGGATATTGTGCCGTCGCAGGTACAGATTACCTCGGCGTATCCCGGCGCGGATGCCATGACCGTGCAGCAAACGGTGGTCGAGCCGATTGAAGCTCAGGTCAACGGCGTCAAGGATATGCTCTATATGTCTTCGACCAGTTCTGATTCAGGCGCGGCGGTCACGACGGTGACTTTCGCCCCGGGTACCAGCGGGGACATGAATACTGTTAATGTCCAGAACCGGGTGAACTGGGCCAGCGCCAATCTGCCGGACGAAGTCCGTCGGCAGGGCGTGATTGTGAAAGAAAAATCCAGCAATATGCTGCTGGTAATTTGTATTTACTCCCCCAAAGGAACTTATGATTCGCTGTTTCTCAGCAATTATGCCTCTATCAATATTGAGGATGAGATCAGCCGCATTCCGGGGATCAGCGATGTCTACATGCTGGGAGAACAGAAATATTCCATGCGCATCTGGCTGGATCCGGACAAAATGGCCAGTCTTAAAATGACCACTGAAGACATCAGCAATGCCATAAAATCCCAGAATATCCAGGTCTCCGCGGGGGCTATCGGCGACCCGCCGTGCAGCGACAAACAACTCCTGCGGCTTACGGTTCAAACTCAGGGCCGGTTGAAAGATGTTGAAGAATTCAAGAATATCGTTATCCGGCAGGCCCAGAACGGCGGCAGTGTCAAGATCAGGGATGTCGCGAAAGTGGACCTCGGCGCGGAAAATTACAACTCTGTCGGCTGGCTGAACGGCAAACCGTCATCTCTGCTGGCCGTATATCAGTTCAATGACGCCAACGGACTGAGTATTGCCAAAGACTGTATCGCCAAGCTGGAGGAACTTAAAAAGCGCTTTCCCAATGACCTTGATTACGGCATCAAATACGATACCACCAAATTTATCAAGACCTCCATCGAAGAGATGATTATTACGCTTTTTGAAGCAGTTTTTCTGGTCATCCTGATTACTTTCATTTTCCTGCAGGACTGGCGTGCCACGCTGATTCCGACTATCGCCATCCCGGTTTCGCTGATCGGCACTTTCGCGGTGCTGCTGGCCGTTGGCTACACCATCAATCTGATTACCCTGTTCGGCCTGATCCTGGCTATCGGCATTGTGGTTGACGACGCCATTGTGGTTATTGAAAACGTCAACCGGCTGATGACCGAGGAGAAGCTGCCGCCCAAAGAGGCCGCAATTAAGACGATGGAGCAGGTAACAGGACCAGTCATCGCGACAACAATGGTGCTTCTGGCTATGTTCATCCCGATTTGTTTTTTGCCGGGGATCACCGGTGAAATGTACCGTCAGTTCGGCGTAACCATTTCCGTTGCGGTGCTGATTTCCTCGATTAACGCGCTGTCGCTCAGTCCGGCATTGAGCGCGCTGATTCTTCGTCCGCCCGGAGCTGTGCCTAAAAAGAAATTTTTCTTTTTCCGCTGGTTTGACTTTGTATTCGGCAAAATATCCGGAAGTTTTGCAGTAATCGTCAGTACGCTGGTAAGGAAATCTGTATTGATATTGTTAATGTATATGGTGATGATGTTTGTTTCTTATAAACTGTACGGACTGCTGCCGACCGGATTTATCCCGGAGGAAGACCAGGGGGCATTCTTTATCAACGTTCAACTGCCCGACGGTTCAGCGCTGCCCCGTACTCAGAGAGTGGTTGATAAAGTCACCGAAATGGCTAAAAACACCCCTGGGGTCAGCGACGTGATTGTCACTTCCGGATACAGCATTCTGACCGGAACTGCCGCTTCAAACAACGCCATGGTTATCGTCATCCTGGATGACTGGTCCAAGCGTAAGACGCCGGCTTTGCAGCAGGATGCGATCCTGAATAAATTGCGCGGCGAACTTTATCAGATTCCCGAAGCCATGGTCATGCCTTTTACCGTTCCGGCGATTCCCGGACTAGGCAGCTCCGGCGGTTTTTCTTTCGTCATCGAAGATACTACCGGGACCAATCCGCAGCGGCTGGCCGGCGCGGCGAACGATCTGATTGTCAAGGCTAATGAATCCCCGGAGATGGCCGGTGTCTTCTCCACTTTCAGAGCTAACATTCCGCAGATATATGTTAAAGTTGACCGCGAAAAGGCGTTGAAAATGGGGGTCGCAATTCAGGACATTAACGATGCGTTCCAGAGTCTGCTCGGATATTCCTATATCAACGACTTCAATAAATTCGGCAAAGTTTATAAAGTTGAAATTCAGGCGCAATCGCAGTTCCGCTCTGACATTACCGGCCTTTCTTCAATTAAACTTCGCAACCGGAACGGCGAAATGGTGCCGCTGGATACGCTGGTCGAAGTTGAAACCAGATTCGGTCCGCAGTTCCTTACCCGCTACAATATGTATTCTTCACTGACGGTAAACGGTTCCGCGGCTTCCGGACAAAGTTCAGGACAGGCGATGAAAGCCATGGAAAAGTTGGCGGAGAAGACGCTGCCGTCAGGAATGAAATATGAATGGACCGATATGTCATATCAGGAGAAACTGGCAGGCGGGAAAGTTATATTTGTTTTTATCCTGGCGCTGATTTTCATTTATCTGTTTCTGGTGGCGCAGTACGAAAGCTGGATGATTCCGATTGCGGTTATGCTGTCGGTGCCGATTGCTTTCATTGGCGCGCTGGCCGCGCTGTTTACGCGGGGGATTGACAATAATATCTACACGCAGGTGGGATTCGTTCTGCTTTTCGGGCTGGCGGCAAAAACTGCAATCCTGATTGTCGAGTTTGCCAAGGAATTGTGCGAAAAAGACGAAAATATGTCTCCTGCTGATGCCGCGATTCACGCCGCCAAACTGCGATTCCGCGCTGTCGTAATGACCGCGATTTCATTTGTCCTGGGGGTGCTGCCGCTGGTTACAGCATCCGGCGCGGGGGCTTTGAGCCGCCGTGCACTGGGAACTACGGTTTTCGGCGGAATGGCTGTATCATGCATATTGGGAACCATCCTGATTCCGTCATTTTTCGTCGTAATCATGCTGGTCGTAGGCAAAAAGAAGCGTAATAATAAAGAGACCGCAAAGTCGGTTTCCGAGTAAACATAATTAAACATTAATGAATTTTACGATGGAGGAAGGTATGAGATTTTTCTTGACGGCAACTATAATTATGTCCGTTTTCTGCACAATCCAGGCGACGGATACCGGCACGTCTGCAAAATCTGAAGCGCAGGACAAATCAACTCCGATCCAGGTTGGCTTCTGGTTTGACACGCCGGAATGTACCAGAACTTCCAATGTCTACGGATTCAAAACCGGTCAGATTGTCAGTTCCGGAATCGGCCGCGTGTACGGACTGGAAGCTTCATGGCTTATTTCCGCCACAGAGAACATTGGCGGCATCCAGACTGCCGGCATTGGCTGTACCAGCAAAAAACTGGACGGAATCCAGGCGGCAATCCCATACTGCATAAACAATGAAGAGCTCAACGGACTTCAGGCCAGTCTGGTCAACTTCGCTTGCAGTATTAATGGTTTTCAGCCGGGCGCAGTCAATGTGGCCGGCGGCATCAACGGGCTTCAACTGGCAGTACTCTGCAATGTTTCCCAGGATGTCTTCGGCATGCAGTGCGGCGTTGCAAATTATGCCAAAGACCTCAGCGGGGTTCAGTTGAGCGTGGCTAATGTCGCCGGCGGCGGAGACGGGATGCAGATCGGGCTGGTCAATGTCGGGTTCCGGCGCGGCATTCAGTTCGGGCTTATCAATTATATCCGGGACGGCTGGTTCCCGTTCTGCCCGTTCGTTAATTATTCGTGGAAAATTGTCCGGCATCTGGATTGATTCTATAAGCCGCGGCTCAGGCGACTGTTCATGCCGTGTTTTCCTTGTTTTCCTGGCTGACTGCCTTTCTGAATGACGATGGCGGTTTGCATGTAAGGCGATGGAATTGACGGGTGAAATAGTTGCTGTCATTAAAGCCGCATTTTCCCGCGATTTGACTTATGTTTAATGCGGTTGTCCGCAATAGTATCGTGGCCTGATAAATCCGCAAATGGAGCAGATAATTGACCGGCGTAGTGCCGGTGGCGATCTCAAACAGCCGGATCATATTCCGCTGTGACATCCCTGCCTTGCCTGCGAGCGATTCCAGGCTGATCTTTTCAGCGTAATGCCGGTTCAGATAGGCAATTACATTGCCGATACGGTTTTGTGTTGAGGCCGGTTTCCGGCTCTTACTCCGTTCATAACTTCTGGCGAACACCAGCATCAGTTCCATAAAGAATGCCTGGCAGGCAAATTCATGTCCGTAAGTACATCCATCATGTTCTTTCTCCAGTATCCGGCACAAGCGTCGCGTTTCGGCCAGCTCGTCCGCGTCTAAATGCACGATAGGGACGGCAAGATTTCTTTCTGCCGGGATTTTGTTGTTGATGATCATTCCGTAAAATTCAGAAGATGCAATATCCAGTCCGGAGATGCCCAGACGTGAGGGTAAATAAAGAATATTGATCAGTTCCAGCGCTTCTGTTTTGTCATAGCCATGAGCAATTCCCGGCGGAATGAATAGCACGTCTCCAACTGTGATCTGGGAATAATTACGGTTGCATTCGTGTACGCCTTTCCCCTTTATAATGACCACTATTTCGCAAAACTCATGATTATGCGCCACTGCTGATGGTTGCTGGTGGGGATAGACAATGAGCGGCAGATCGAAATACTGGAAAAACCTTTCAGCCGGCATGTCATAAGATTTTATTCTGTTTGCTGCTTTTGTCAATATAATGCTATCCGATGTCAAAATAATTAAGGTTTAAAACAAAGTTTAAAGTTAATTTAAAGATAACCGTAAATTATTTTTTTGCAATTTTGTTAAGATTTTTAATAAAAACATGGAGTGCAAATGAAAAAGCAATTGGTCGAGGATGTGAAGAATCCGTCCGCTGAATACCGCGGCACATTATTCTGGGCTTTGAACGGCAAGCTGGAGCCGGAAGAGATGCGCCGCCAGATACGTTTGATGAAGCAGATGGGGCTGGGCGGTTTTTTCCTGCACGCACGAGTCGGGTTGAATACTGAATATCTTGGCGATGAGTGGTTTAAATGCGTTGATGCCGCCGTTGACGAAGCCTCGAAGCTGGGCATGAAGGCGTGGTTGTACGATGAAGACCGCTGGCCGTCCGGCGCCGCCGGCGGACTGGTTACACAGCACCCGGAATACCGGATGCGCAAGCTCTGTTTTACGGAAATAACCGACTTGCGGAAGACCCCGATCCCGGACGATGCGCAATGGCTTTTCCTGATCAAAAAGCGTGACGAAGAAAAATATTCCTATGAAAAACTCAGCCGCCGGCAGATTCCGGGCAGCCTGAAAAAAAATGAAATGATTCTGGCGTGCAACATCAAGCTGGATGCCCCCAACAGTTGGTTCAACGGCCAGACCTACCTTGACACCATGAATCCGGATGCCGTTAAAAAATTCATTGAAGTGACCCACGAGACCTATCTGAAGCGATGCGGCAAAGACTTTGGCGGGGTAATTCCCGGGATATTTACTGACGAACCGGAGCATGGTCAGATTTTTCCGCAAAACCAATTCACCTGCCCATGGACCGGGCGATTGCCGATGGTATTCAAACAACGTTACGGCTATGAATTGACAGACCGGCTGCCGGAACTGTGGATGGGCCATCCGGACGGTAAAATGAACCGGATCGCATATCATTACTGTGACTGTACCACCACGATGTTCGTCGAGGCTTTTTCCAGGCAGATAGGTGAATGGTGCGAGAAAAACAAACTGCTTTTTACGGGGCACCTGATGTGTGAGGATTCGCTGTCTTTTCAGACTTGTTACGTCGGCGCATGCATGCCGCATTATGAATATATGCAGGCCCCCGGCATGGATGAACTGACTGAATACTGGCGCATCTATTCCACCGTCAAGCAACTCAGTTCCGCCGCCAGGCAGTTCGGGAAGAAATGGCGGCTGAGCGAGACCTACGGCTGCACCGGCTGGGATTTCCCGTTCAAGGGATATAAGGCACTTTCAGACTGGCAGGCTGCCCTCGGCGTCAATCTGCGCTGCATGCATCTGGGGTGGTACACAATGGAAGCTGAGGCCAAGCGCGATTATCCTGCCGCGATTTTCTATCAATCGCCCTGGTGGCAAGTCTATTCGAAAGTGGAAGATTATTTTGCCAGAATCAACCGGGTTATGATCAGCGGAGAGGAAGTCAGGGATATCCTGGTCATACATCCGGTCGAAAGCGTCTGGACGCTGGTTCGCAAAAACTGGTGGCTTGGAGAGAACAGGCAGCATGACGCGATGTTTGTCAAAATGCAGGACACGCTGCTGGAAGCCGGACTGGATTTTGATTACGGCGATGAAACTATCATGGCGCGGCATGGCAAAGTGGCCATTGGCAGAAAGCCGGCGCTGGCCGTCGGCCAGGCCAGCTATAAAGTAGTTATCGTTTCGCCGATGCTGACCATTCGCAGTACCACCTTGGAACTGCTCAGGCAATTTAAAGCATCAGGCGGTACCGTTATTTTTGCCGGAGATGTACCGGCGCATGTCGACGCGCTGGCATCAGATGATGCCATAGAATTCGCCGCCGGATGTGTAAGAACCTCTGCTTACGGAGCAAAGCTTGCCGCCGCCGCCGAACCTGGCCGCGCGATTGCCTTGACTGAACCGTCCGGCAGAAAGGCTGCCGAACTGCTTTATCTGTTGAAAGAAGACAGCGGGAGTTTTTATCTCTTTGTGTGCAATACCGGCTTGAGCAAGCAGTCAACCTCCCCGAAATCTCCACAGGTCTGCAAGCGGCTTAAAACGCTGCCTGAAGTCGCTATTCGCGGCTTTGACGGCTGCCTCGGCGCTCCGCTGGAAGTTGATCCGGCTACCGGGGAGTTTTTTACTGCTCGGTATGCTATTGCCGGAAAGCAGCTCATAATTTCCACCGGCTTTTCTGAACTCGGCTCCAGATTGTTCATTATCCCTAAAAACAAACAGCAGGAATCCTTCCCGCAGCGTCCTTCATACCGCACTGTGCGGGAAATTACCTTGAAGCGGGACCGTTACCCGGTTATGCTGTCTGAAGAGAACGTGCTGGTGCTGGACCGTCCTTCCTGCAAGATCGGCGACGGCAATTGGAAGAAGCCGGATGAAATTCTCCGGATCGACCGCCAGGCGCGGGAATCTCTCGGCCTCGCTCCGCGCGGGGGGGCCATGGTTCAGCCGTGGTTGCAGAAAATCAATCCCGCGGCGAAAACCGTTAATGTAATACTGAAATACGAGATTGAAATTAAAACACTTCCGGCCGGTCCGCTTTATCTTGGAATAGAAAGGCCGGGGACGTTCACGATTACCATTAACGGGTATCCGGTTTCGGCTGATATGCAATCCGGCTGGTGGACGGACTGCTCATTGAAAAAGCTGCCGGTCAATCCGGCAATTCTAAGAACCGGCGGCAATGAACTGCTGTTGAGCTGTGATTACAGTGAAAATCATCCCGGTTTTGAAAGCATTTTTCTGCTGGGGGATTTCGGCGTGAAACTGACCGGATTTGCCAATCCGGAGATAACTGCTCCGGCAAAATCCCTCCGTTGCGGCGATTGGACGAAGCAGGGACTTCCGTTCTATTCCGGTACAGTCTCCTATCCGATGACATTTAAAAACACACTGAAGAAAGGTGAAGTATGCTTTATTTCGCTGCCCGATTTTCAGGCTCCGGCCGCCAGGATATTCGTTAATGGCACGGAAGCCGGTGTGATTGCCTGGGAACCTGCCGAACTGGACATCACTCCGTTCCTGCGCAAAGGCGTTAATGAAATCATTGTGGAACTATTCGGACACCGGCGCAATTCGCACGGCCCGTTGCATCTGGCGGACCGGAATCCGGTATGGACCGGACCCGGACAATTCCAGACTACCGGTGAGCAATGGCAGGATGAATATGTCATTAAACCATGCGGCTTGAGAAAAGCCCCGGTCATTCAAATTAAAAAGAAGGTATAGGCAGCCATAAAATAGCGGGTGAAGATTATTTTGTCTGCGGTAATCCGTTGTGGTTACCGCAGACTGTGACATTCCCTTATTGAATAAGGCTATCCAGGCCGTTGGCGGCTACGGCAATCTCCCGGAGAGTGTCGCCCCGGTGATGGAGACGGACGTGAATGGTATGCGGAGGCAGGATATCGGCGATGCGTTCCGGCCACTCGATCAGGGTGTACGCGGTTGGCTCTTCCAGATATTCGTTCACGCCGAATGCCAGAGCTGAAGCGGAATTTTCAATGCGGTAGAGGTCCAGGTGGAAAAACCAGCCGCCTTGGTCGAGCGCATATTCCTGGATGATAGTATAGGTCGGACTGGAAACCGGTTCGGTGATGCCGAGTCCGCGGGCGAAGCCGCGCGAAAAAACGGTTTTGCCGGCGCCGAGATCGCCATGCAGTGCAATCACGGTTCCGGGAGGCAGCGTTTCCGCCAGCGCGGCGGCAAAGTCCTCAGTCTCCTGTTCCGAACGGCTCTCGATATTTTCAATCTCTAAAATGTTCATAACCTTTATAAGACCCTTTGTTCAGTTCATTGCCATCGCGGTCGAATACCTGTCCGGGACGGGAAGAGGTAAAAAAGCCGATTTCCGTCAGCGGCGTGCCGGGGAAGGGCCAGTTGCGTTTCAAGTCAGGCACGTCATCCGGGGATACCGCCAGTATCAGTTCATAGTCTTCGCCGTCAGTCAGCGCCTGTTCGACAGTCGCGCTGCCGCGGCGGGGGATGCATTCGGTCCAGAGTTCGATGCCGACGGCGGAAGCTGTCGCCATGCGGCATGCGTCAATCAGCAATCCATCGCTGACATCCATCATGGCTTTCGTATATTTTCCTGCGAGGAATTCTCCCTCTCTCAGTCTTGGCACAAAATCCAGATGATGACCGCTGTTCAGCGAATCACCGAAACAACCGGTGCAGAACAGCAGGTATCCGGGTTGGGCGCCGGAACGCAGGCAGAGACGGTTTTTGGCGGTCTTGCCCAGAATGGTCAGGGTAGTGACTTCGGAAGCGCCGCCGGCTGGCAGCGCGGACAGGTCGCCGCCGCAAATCGCAACATTCCATTTTTCAGCTTCAAGTTCCAGCCCGTCATAAAATTCCAGAAACCATTCTTCCTCTTTACGGGATGAGGCAACTGTGACGAGTGCGTAAAGCGGCACTCCGCCCATCGCGGCAATGTCGCTCAGGTTGCGTTTGAGCAGTTTTGCTCCGGCTGCCGCCGCCGGAGTTGTCGCGCTGACGTAATGAACATCGCCGATCAACTGGTCAACCGCCGCCAGCAGATAATCATCCCCCATATCAATGGCCGCGCAGTCATCGCCGGGGCCGACTGCTATTTCGTCGCGCTGTTTTAATCTTGGCAGGATTTTACAGAGCAGGCTGATTTCATTCATTATTAGTCCTCGGACGTCTTAACACATTCAATTTATATATTACGGTAAAGTCAGCACCGATATACCGGCTTAACCAGTTTGCTGTACCAATTAAACAAAGTCCGAACACTGCGCCCAGGCTGTCAATTCCAACATCCGACAATCTGCAAGCCCTGCCGGGTACGAACATCTGATGGATTTCATCTGTGCAGGCATATAAGAGAGTTATAATGAATGCAAAGATAAAAACCCTGAACCCTTTTACTCCAGTTTTAAAAAGGGCATTCACGACAAGCATTGCAAGCACAAAAAATACAAATGCATGTGCGGATTTTCTTACTATGTGGTCAACTGCGCTTGTCAAATCGGCATTTATGCCTGTTATGAACTGAATAATCCGGAAAATTATCGAAGTCGCACTCATGCTGACCTTTTCCGATTCCACTGCCGGTTGTGCAGAAAAAGCGAAGATCAGAATCATCCAGAATATGACTGCGGACCATGACAATATTACTTTTTTATCTATTCTCATTCATATCCCTATGAGTTACCGGCTGACAATGTCATACAAAAAACAGTTCACTTTTTAATATAGCGGACAGTGGCAAAATCGCAACCGGCAAAGCCGGAGTCTCAATGCCGCAGTGCAGTAAAAAATGGCCTGATCAAAAAAAATGCGGGAAAGAGCGATGTGTTGAAGATTTACGACTGGAATTTTTGCACAATACGTCCAATATAATATAAATAAGCAATTTAAGATTTTGCGGAATGGAAGAAATAATATTAGAGGGAGTGATATGATTGGTGACAGCCAGATTCTTTATATCCTGATATATGCCGTTTATCTTATTGTCCAGTTCGGGGCGGGGATTCATATTCTGTTCACCAAGCATGAAGAACCGTCCAGCGCGCTGCTCTGGCTGCTGGTGATCACCATTCTGCCTGTTGTCGGCCTGCTGCTGTATCTGATGCTGGGGATCAACCGGCTTAAAACGATGGAAAGCAGCATGCGATATTCAAGCGATAAATTCAATTCCTCGAAAACGATATTCACCAGTGCGGCAGCCATCAACAACTATCTGGCCTGCCTGCAGCGTTTCAGCCCGGACCGCAAGCAGGAGCCGGAACAGGAGTTCAGCCGGGTGCTGGACAAGCTGCTGCCTGACTGCAAGCCGCTGTCATGTAACAGCCTGGAGCTGCTTGAGGACGGCACCATGGCTTATCCGCTGATGCTGAAAGATATAATGAATGCCAGATACAGTATCAGAATGCAGTCATTTATTATCATGGATGACCCGGTCGGCAGAGCGGTTTTCGACGCGCTGGCCAAAAAGGCCGAGGAAGGCATTGACGTAAAAGTGCTCTATGACAGTTTCGGCAGTTTCTATGCCGGGGTCGGCCATTTCTTCCGGCGTTATTCGCAGCGGAATATCCCGACACTGCATATCCGGGCATTTTCGCCGATCAATATCTTTACGCCGTGGCGGATTCAGATGCGCAACCACCGCAAGCTGCTGGTCATTGACGGTAAGGTGGCGTTTGTCGGAGGCATCAACATTTCCGAAGAAAATGTCCCGCTGGCTAAAACGCCTAAGCGCAAGCATATTCATGATCTGCACTGCCGGATAACGGGGCCCTGCGTCGCCGATTTCCAGTTCCAGTTTTTCAAAGACTGGATTTTTGCCACCGGCAAAGCGCTGGAAGACGTAGCCGTGGCGGAAGATTTTCCGCCGCCGGAAGCTGCCGGAGATGCGATTGTCCGGGTTGTGAACAGCGGTCCGGGGCAGAACCCGGAGGCTACCCAGAATGTATTTTTCACTGCCGCCGCCACCGCGCAGAAATATCTGTGGATCATGACTCCGTACTTTGTGCCGGACCATAGCTATCTGAGCGCGATTTGCATGGCCGCCGCCCGCGGGGCCGATGTCAGAATCATCGTGCCGAAAAACAACAATCACTTTTTCGTGGATATGGCCGCTCAAAGCTTTTATCGCAAACTCCTGCACAAAGGGGTCAGAATATACGAGCGCAAGGGCTTTTTCTCACACGCCAAGGCTATGATTGTGGACAGCGAATGGGCGTATCTGGGGTCCAGCAATTGCGATGTCCGCAGCTTCCGGTTGAACTTCGAACTGGATTTCTGCGTGGAAAAAGGCTCCTTCCTGAAAGACGTGGAACAGCAGTTCCGCAATGAGCTTGCTCAAAGCGATGAAGTGCAACTGGAAACAATCGAAAATAAAAAGTTCATTGTCCGTCTGCTGGAAAACCTGTGCGCCCTGCTGGCCCCGATACTTTAACGATTTTCCGGATTAATGCCTTATTGCCTTTAAATTCCGGAAATCAGGATTATCTTATGGGTGTTTTTTGAATATTCAATATGGAATGGAATTCAATGGCTTTAAAATATAATATACTCCGCGGATGTCTCGTTTTTCTGCCTGCCATTGTTGTGCTGGCAGGCGTTGCCGGCTGCGGAAAGAAGGAAGTGCCGGACCCGCCGCTCAGCCGCAACCGCCTGACGGTGGATATGTTCAAAAGCCTGGAAGAGGACAAACATGAGCAGGCAATTGAAAAGATCATCAAGCTGAAGGCCGTGGACACTGAAAATGTCTTTATGGCCGAACTCGAAGAGAGCGAAGTCAGCAATATCTATATGAGTACTGTCCAGCAGCAGTTGAATGCCGGAGACATAGACGCGGCGATCAGGACAGTGGACAACGCCCGCAAGCGCCACGGCCTCTACCGCAGTCTTATCCAGGCTGACGCTGAATTGAAAAAGCTCAGAAGTCTTCAGGAATCCATCGGCAATATGCTGCAGGCGGAATCTTCCGGGCAGGTTTTGGCTGAGATTGAAACGTCCAGAAAAATTATCGGCGAATACCCGCCGGCAAAAGCGCTGGAACCGATGCTGGATAAAAAGTCAATCGAAGCCGCGCGTATGGCCGGCCAGGAAAGCATCCGCACCAGATTCGGGCTGCTTTGCGATGCCATTACCATGCGCCAGGACAAAAACAGATGCGCTGAAACCATCGCCGCTGAATTGGAACTTGAAAACAATCTGCCGGAAAACAAAAATTCGCGCATCTCTGCAGCCATTCTTCCTTCCGAGCAATAACGGAGCCCTGTCATGCCTGAACGCCGCCGGAGAAACTTCTGTATTGTTGCCGCAGTCGCAGCGGTCCTGCTGAGCATTCAGACGCTGCCGTCCCAGGACTACCGGGTTGATTCCGCCGATACCCGCCAGTTCATGTTTCTGCCCGCGGTGGTGGCCGAAATCAACGGCCGGAAAATCACCAGTGAAGAGGCGATTCAAACGCTCAAACAGAAGCTGCCGCCCGATAAGCTGACGGAACTGCCTGCCTCCAGGATCAAGACTTTAATCAGAGAAAACATCAATGATTCAATCGACCGTTCGATTGTTGAACAGAAACTCAAAGCGGGCAATATCCGGCCCTCGCCGGAAATGGTGCTGGCCGAGTTCAACCGCCTTTTCAATATGCTGACGCCGGATAAAAAGGCATTTCTGATCAGTGAACTTGCCGGAAAAAATCTTACGCTGGAACAGTATCAGGCCAAGGCTTCGCTTGACCCTCAGGAGCAGTTCCGGATTGCGTTCAACAAGTGGATCGAAATGAATTTCGCCGATAAATTGAATGTCCGGGACGAGGAGATAGAGAATTTCTACCGCAAGAACCAGGGACTGTTTGCATTTCCGGCCACGGTCACTATTTCGCAGATACTGATTAAGAAGAGCGACCCGAAGGAAGCGGCAAAAGCCATGGATAAAGCGGAAACCGTCCTGTCCAGACTGCGGCAGGGCGAGGATTTCGGCAAACTCGCGGCGCAGTTCAGCGATTGCTCCGTGAGCAAAAATAGAAAAGGTCTGCTCGGTACATTCCGGGCAAACGGCGAACTGCCGCCGGGGGTTGAGAGCGCCGCGTTTGCCCTGAGCGCCGGGGAATTCAGCGAAATCATTGATGACCGGATCGGCCTTTTTATCATCCGGGTAAATGCCCGGACGGAGCCGGGGTATCTGCCCTATGAAGACATGAAGGAAGCGCTCAAAATACGGCTGCGCGACGACAAAATCAGGGCGCTGGTTCAGGAAGTCCTGCAGAAAGAACGCTCCAAAATGGAAATCAGCATCAATCTCTGAGGTTATGAACATGGATGTACTGGAGACAATCAGACGCCGCACGAGCTGCCGCGGCTATCAGGAAAAGGCGGTTCCAGATGACGTGCTGGAACGCTGCCTGGAAGCCGCCCGCTGGGCGCCGTCGGCCTGCAATCAGCAGCCGTGGCGGTTTATCGTCGTCAAAGACCGTGAACTCCGTGAACGCATCTGTGCTGAATGTTTTCTCCCCGGCCTGCCCATGCCGTGGGCGAAGCAGGCCCCGGTAATCATCGTCCTCTGCTCGAAAAAGTCATTAGTGACCCACTTCCTTGCGCCGCTGTTTTCCGGCATCAATTATCATCTGCTTGACCTGGGCATTGCCGGGGAGCATCTGGTGCTGGAAGCTCATGAACAAGGTCTTGGCTCCTGCTGGATCGGCTGGATACAGCCTAAAAAGATCAGAAAACTGCTCAAGCTGCCTTTTGACACCACCCCGGTTTCGCTCATTACCCTGGGCTATCCGCGGGAACCAGGTCAGCCCGGCAAACGCCTGGATTTGAATGAAATCGCCAAGTTTTTATAGTCTTCAGGATAACTCCATTGGCTGTTTTTGACAGTCCACTCCGACACTTTGGAGTGTCGTTGAGCATAATGCCTTTCATTTTTCATAATCACTCCGATACTTTGGACACCCGTTCTGCACAACACGTTTTTCGAAATCCGGGTCCTATGGGTCCTATGGGCCATTTGGGAAGCTACTCCGATACTTTGGATATAATGTGTCTTTCAGTTTTACACTCATTTTGGACAGCACCGTCCGAGACGGACGGCGCTACACCAAAACCATTTTGGACAGCCGACTCCGACACTTTGGAGTGTCGTTGAGCATAATGCTTCCAATTTCTGATAAGATTTTCAAACAACATTTTGGACATATTGGACACCGGCTGCGCACAATGTCTTCGGTGTAGTGCTCTCGCTCTGCGAGAGAGGTTCCGATCCCCCGTCCGGCACGGACGGCGCTACACCAAAACCATTTTGGACAGCCGACTCCGACAGTTTGGAGTGTCGTTGAGTACAACACGTTTTTCGAAATCCGGGTCCTATGGGTCTTATGGGCCATTTTGGACAGCCGACTCCGACACTTTGGAGTGTCGTTGAGCACAATGCCTTTCATTTTTCATAACTACTCCGACACTTTGGAGTGTCGTTGAGCATAACGGTTTTCGTAATCTGGGAGTTCTGAGAAGACTGGGAGTTCTGGGATATATCGCTCACCCCCCATTATTCCCAGTCCTCCCAGTCTTCCCAGAAACTCCCATCCATAAGCCCCATAGGACCCATAGGACCCATCTGTCTTTTCCCTGCAAACGCCACGCCGTTACGCCATGATCATGCGGCATGCGCCGGAACACCGCATGGCGGCTGCCCGGCGCTTTCAGCGCCCGCACCACAATCGAGAACAGCAATATAAACGTCTTGCCCGAGCGCGAGCCCCCGAACAAGAGCA
>Ga0172379_10002718_pt1 | contig 30409 bp, 21 predicted proteins | sample GrowelOW334metaG_FD_119756 | JGI IMG/M metagenome (GOLD analysis project Ga0172379, IMG submission 119756) | Groundwater microbial communities from an aquifer near a municipal landfill in Southern Ontario, Canada - Groundwater well OW334 metaG | ecosystem: Environmental > Aquatic > Deep...
CCGAATTTCTGCGAAAAGTCCATTTTCCTGTAAACAAAGGTTACATCGAACAGTTCATTTTTAAATTCAGGATTGCTGCGAAAATGTTTGAAGGTTTCACTAAGAGGTAGTCTTTGATGCCGATAGCTCTCTTTTACTTCGGCTTTTATAGCGTTCAGTATATCTTTGAAAGTCCATTCCGCCGACAGGCGCAACCTGAGTGGAATCATATTCATAAAAAGTCCGGGAGTAGTCCGAAACTTGTGATTACTCCGGTTTAGAACCGGCATACCTATTACGATATCGGTTTGATTGTATAATTTATTGAGCGTTGTGTATAAAATCCCGAGCAATGCCTGAAAAGGTGTAACATCGACCTCTTCAGCAATTTTCAAAATTGAAGCATAACATATCCGGTGCAGGTTTAGGGTAACTCTTTCATTGTGAAGGGAAAAATTTCTAATGCCATATTTTTTAACGGTAAATTCAAGCGGCTCGGGTAATGGCATCAGTTTATTACGCCAGAATTCAGAAGAGTTTTTGAAGGTATCCGATTCCCTATAACTAATATCGTCCTCCAAAAAATCAAGATAAGAGGATGATTTCATTTCCGGATAACTACCATCTATCAATAAGCTGTTATAGGTTTCAGATATAACCCTTGTAACAACAGACTTACCGTAAGCATCGTTGGAAAAATGATGAAATCTTGGAAACAATATAAATTGTTTGTCTTCGGTTTGTAAAACCATTTCCTTAAAAAGAGTAACATCCTCGAAAGGGAAAGGTCTGGCATTTTCTTTTACAAGGAATTGAATGGCTTCTTCGTATGGATTTTCTTTGTCTCTGAAATCGAGATATTCGATATCGCATTGATATTCTGAGATAAACTTCTGGAATAGTTCGCCATCCCGAACTACAAATCTGAGGCGTAGTGCATCGTATTTTGAGATTACATAGTTGTAGGCCTTTCTAAGCAAATCAATGTCCAATTCCCCATTTAACAACAGGGAACCACCCATGTTGTATTTGCAGCCATTCTGGTGAAGAAGATAGTCGTAATAAAATGTCTGCTGCGGTAAAGTCAGCGGATATAATTTGTCTTGACAAATTTCGTTCATAAGTTTATTTCAATACCAAGATTCTGTGTACTATAATCCGGTGTCGCACCAAACAGAACAAGTTCCCTGTCGTACCGGTAAGTGTAGCCGACTAACAAATTAACATGTTTGATTATGCCAATCTGAAGATTCAGGTTAGTACCATACCGGTATCTTTTTGTGTCATCAATATTTGATAAGTAATAGATATAACCCAAAAATGAAAGCGATGGAGTAATCGTAAAATCAATATTATGCTTACAATAAAACGCCGCATAAGCCCCTTTTATAACATCCACATTGTCAACTGGCATCGTATAATCCTGGTTGATTCTCCCCATTGCAACCATTGATTTCAATTTCAATTTTTTAAACAGTAAGATATTTGTCCCCACTCCGGTATAAAAAGAGTACCTGTTTTTAATTAACAGAAGATCGTCTCTCTCCCAGATAAAACCTGTCTGACAAAAAACTACTTTAGAAAGATCCGCATCTATATAGTCTGTTATGTAATAGGAGGTGCTTTTGAAAGCAATAGGCGTGGTGCCTTTTAAACTAATATCCATTTTGTCAATACCACACTTCGAGAAATTTGTAAAATAACCCTTTCTTTCTACCAAAGTAATATCGCCAACATGCATTTCTCCGCTTAATACCCCTTTCATTTTGGTATAGCTATATTTCATATCGGCATGGACCAAAAATTTCTTTTTAACGGTGTCAGCGCGGGAACTCTTCAACCACCATTTTTCAGGCGACTGTGCTTTCAACTGTAAAGACATCATCCAGATAGAAAACAGCAAGATCAAAACGAAAGGGTATTTTTGCATTTGCATAATTTAGACAGAGGTTGATTGTGTTTTTATGTTAACAAATAACTCACTGAATTGATCAAAGGCAAAATGGGATATTTTATCCGTTTTAGAGGCAGAGAGTTTAGTCATTGTTTTTCCGGGTGGTAGTTCCAGCGTTGCATCAACACCTGCCCGGCTTAGGTACGAAGAAATTCTATGCCAGTTTACGGCCGAAGTAACCTGATCAACCAGTAATGGTATTATTTCATTCTCATTACGGTAAGGTTTGCTCCTAACATTTGAAATTACCGGATAATTCAGTCTTGAATAGTTGTAAAGACTCAATTCTTTTTCAAAGGCAATTGCAGCAGGTTTCATCATCGGGCTGTGGAAAGGAGCGCTGACTTTAAGTGGAATGGTAACCGCACCCAGGCCCTTTGCTTCTAAACCAACTTTATACACTGAGTCTCTTTCTCCTGATACTACAATCTGAATTTCTGAATTGATATTTGAGATAACGGCAAATCCCTGAGAACCTGTAGAAGCAATGATCGTTTCAATTTCATTGACAGACAAACCGTTAATGGCAATCATGGCTCCGGTTCCAAGCCCGGAGGCATCCTGCATCAGCTGGCCCCTTTTCCTAACGATCTTAATGGCATCTTTAAATGCAATAGCTCCACTGCAACATAGTGCGGAAATTTCGCCCAAACTGTGTCCGGCTAGTAGAAAGGGTTTAATGTCGTGTTCCTGCCGTAAAACCTGAAAAGCGCAATAGCTGTTTAGCAATATGCAAGGCTGAGCATTTACCGTTAGATTAAGCTCCTCTTCCGGACCATTCAGGCACAACTTCAGCATGTCAAAACGCAGCAATTCATTCGCTTCGTCAAAATACTTTTTTACATACGGAAAATCATTAACCAATGATCTGCACATGCCTTTATACTGCGAACCTTGTCCCGGGAATAATAGTGCAATCTTCATAGAATTTCCATGTAAAGCATTTACCGTGCTATTGTGATTCAAAGTTTACCTACGGCATTTACAACTGCGGTAAACTACATTTAAGCCAACAAAGATTTTGGCAACAATTATTTATGTCTCAGTCAGGTAAGTATTTCGATTGTACTCATACGTTACAACGATACTTTAGGAAAGTAAGTTCTGGAAAGACAGCTTCTTTGTATGTCTAATCCATAAGTTTTTCAGTTGGGATACAATCCCGAAATATGTCAAAGGACAAAGTGCCAAGAAACAAGATTAAATACTTCCAAAGCACATTCAACTGACACATTTTAAGCTGGTCATGAAATACCCCGTCAGTTCGAGACGGGGTATTTTATTTTATTAATTTATTTCAATTGAAACGAAAGCAGATAGAGCTCGCTTGCCTTTTTATCAAACTGGTTCTTCTTTCATTTTTTTCTTTTCATCCATTTCTTTGGCTAGCTCTTTCCCTTCTTCAAATTTAGCAAAGAAATAATCTTTTAGGGTTGCAGGATTAAAATCAAGAAATGTACCACCCGCTTCAAAATGCTGAATAAAGACTTTGCCAATTGCATAAGTGGCCGCTCCGGAAAACAGAGACATTGACAAACCACCAATCAAGGTTCCCACAACTGGAATCATTTTCAACAGACTACTCATCCCACCAAAGGACAATGAATTAGGAACAACATATCCTAAAAGGGCTGCCACAATAGACTTTCCTCTGTTCTCACTGAATTTAATGCCATATAAATCTGACATATCCTTCAACATTTTGAGCTGAACACCGGAAACAGCTACCAGATCTACAAAAGGAACGGGAATAAGACCAGCACCCATCGACCACCACATGTACTTCTTTACAAGATCAGTGGATAACTCAATTTTTGACTGATTAGCATTCTCGACAACTACATCTTTTTTTGCCTGATCAGCATTTTCAATTACTACATCTTTTGCCATAACGAACCTCCTTATTTAATTATATTAAACAAATATGTCGGTTTACAATTCGAATTCAAGAATGAACTCATTAATTTTCTGCTGTTTCCCAACTCAAATATATAATTTATATTGATTAGTTCCAAACATTTTAACTTAAAGTTCATACATTTCAATTCTCGTAGCGAGAATAACAGATCAAGTCCAAAAAGATTTAGCGAAAATGGCCCTACCTGTTCAGGAAAGGTATGGCTGAAATCTGCGTGTGAAAGATTATCACATGGTTGTTTCAATAAACCAAGTCTATGCTTTGATTTATTTCCTTAATCCATACACGATTCTAAAGTGATAACCGTAGACTGCAAACTGAATGGCTTCTTTTATCAAAAGAGGTTTTTTGAAAAGAGTCCACAACATCAACTTCCAAAATTCACCTCTTCCTTTGTTTGCTATGCCAATGATGTAAACAGTTTTAAATAAGCTTTTGAACAACGAAAACCTTACCCTCTTTTTAATGGAATATAGTTGCTGATAAGTTAGCAAAAACTGACGAACCCTTTTGTAATAGGGTTTTATTGAATAGATATTACGAATAAGCCCGTTGTATCCATCCAGAAGATCTTTAGGGTTCATTTTAGGGATAAAATTTATGGATGCATCCGTATTATTGCCACTCGAATCTTTTATGATCCGGTTCTCTCCAACCATACGTTTGTACAGAGTGGTGTTTTTGGGCGCATGCAAGATGCCAACCATAGCGGAAACAATTCCACTTTGCTGAATAAAATCAAATTGCTTTTGAAAAACTGAGGAGGTATCAGTGTCGAAACCAACAATAAATCCACCGGACACCGACATCCCTGCTTTTTGAATTTTTTTCACACACTGAAGCAAATCCCTGTTTTTATTCTGACTCTTGTTGCAATCCTGAAGTGATATTTCATCCGGTGTTTCAATGCCAATGAAGGTGGAAGTAAATCCTGCCGCAACCATCATCGACAACAGTTCATCATCATCGGCCAGGTTGATAGACGTCTGCGTCTCAAAGGTGAACGGGAACCGGTGATTTTTCATCCATTCCAACATTGCAGGAAGGAGGTTCTTTTTGATTTCATGTTTGTTCCCGATGAAATTATCATCCACAATCAGAACCGGGCCGCGCCAGTTGAGGTTGTACAGGGATTCCAGTTCCGCTAAAATCTGGCTTGATTTTTTCATCCTCACCTTATGGCCTAGCAATGTCGTTATCTCACAAAAATCGCAGGAGAACGGGCATCCCCTTGTTACCTGAACGTTCATAACAACATAGTCTTTCCTTGAAAGTAAGCTGTAATCCGGAACAGGGGTAGCGGACAGATCTGCAAATTCATCGGTCCTGTATATTCTTTCCAGGGAATTTCCTGAAGCCAAATCCCGCAGAAATGGAGGCAGTGTTATCTCTGCTTCGTTTAAAATAAAATGATCAATCTGGGGATAATTATCATAATCCTGCGTAAAGAGTGGTCCACCCGCTACCATTTTGGTTTTATGTTTCAAACACTCTCGAATAACCTCATTCACTGATTCCTTTTGAATGGACATGGCACTGATAAAAACGTAATCAGCCCAAAGTACATCGCCCTGTTTAAGTGTGGTAACGTTCATGTCTACCACTTTTTTGTGCCATGCTTTTGGAAGCATGGCAGCAATGGTTATCAATCCCAACGGAGGAACAGTAGCTTTTTTGGAAATAAAACGCATTGCATGCTTAAAACTCCAGAAAGAATCCGGATACTGCGGATAAACCAATAAAATGTTCATTGCCCTTTGATTTAAAAAAAAACAAAAATTACAATCAACATTCCTGGAAAACGTTATATAATTTTGGAAAAAGATTATATAATTCACACATTGATGATCCTAATCATAAAAAAAGAGGCAATCGCCTCTTTTTTTATGATTACCACCCGCTTAATTTAATCCCAGGTGATTTAGCTGCTCAACGGTAAGCGGAGCACCAACTTCAATTACCGCGCTTTTTCTGAAGCCTGCCCGGTGGCTGAAGTGTTGATGTCTGGCATTTGTTTCAATTCCTAACATGACGACCATACCAATAACGAAAAGTGACAACCCTTTGAAAAAATTCTTTGCTTTCATAATCTTATAATTTAAATTGTTTTTGTTTAAAATGATACTCAAATGTAATACAGGCCACCTGGGGCCACAAATACAATAGACGAGTTGAACTATTTTATAGACAGATCGTTGGATTTTATCGAAGTAATATAAACGCTAAGAGTGACGACTTGAATTGACAATGCTCATTCTAATGGTCGTGAATTCCATCGATACTCTGACAGAAAACTAACAGCGTGAAAATTTAAGTCGGCAATTTAGCAACCCATTTCTGTGACTTCCTGATATTTTGTTACTTTTAGATACAAATTTACAGTGATCTTATTATTAAGATGATTTGTCATTCACATACAAATATTTTATTGTTTTATGGAAACGCTCCAACTGATCAAAAACAATCAAATAGTCATTGTCACTTTTTCCAGACCACAATCGTTAAATGCACTGAACACACAGGTTTTCATTGATCTTAATCTGGTGCTGGATGAATTGGAAACAGACAACGACATTAGGGTTGTTGTGTTAACAGGAGAAGGGAAAGCATTTGTGGCAGGCGCTGATATTGCTGAAATGAGGGAAAAATCACCTGCTGATGCACTTCTGTTTTCGCAGACCGGCCATGATACTTTTAACCGCATCGAGAACTTTAGAATTCCGATTATTGCCGCTGTCAACGGGTTTGCCCTTGGTGGCGGATTAGAGTTGGCTTTGGCATGCGATTTTATTATCGCTTCCGATAAAGCAAAATTCAGTGCTCCTGAGGTGAACCTGGGTCTGATCCCCGGATTCAACGGAACTCAGCGCTTGCCCCGTGCCGTTGGGATAGGTTTTGCAAAATACATGCTGTTTACCGCCCAAATGGTTGAAGCACTGGAAGCCAAACAAAATCATCTGGTTCAAATGGTGGTTCCCTCCGAAGAACTAATGGGCAAAACGCTTGAAGTAGCTCAGCTCATCAGCCAAAAAGGTCCGATGGCCATTTCGTCCGTAAAAAAAGCGGTCAACTTTGGACAGTTGAATGGCATTGAAAAGGGCCGCCTTTTCGAAATAAAAGAGTTCTCAAAACAGTTTTCCGAACAAGGGAAAGAGGGAATGACTGCATTTTTAGAAAAAAGGACGCCAAACTGGAACTAACCCGTCAAACAATCACCACAATGACAAATACCAACAGAATTCAAAATGTTGCTGTCCTGGGGGCTGCAGGAAAAATGGGGAGCGGTATTCTTTATCTGATTACCTTGTACATCTCCCAAATTGCCTTTACACCTGAAAATAGAACAAAAACCTTTACCATTTTTGCCATCGACCAATCGCACGAACGATTAAACGGATTGCTGAAATATACCCGTGACCTATTATTGAAATGGGCCGAGAAAAATACAGTTTGGTTACGGACAGCCTATGCAGGAAGAGCGGATTTAATTGAGAATAGCCAAATCATTCAGGCGTATCTGGAAGAGACTATGGCCATGATTAAACCAACCACAAGGATGGAGTCGGCCTATGAATCAACGTTGATTTTTGAAGCAGTAATTGAGAATATCGAATTGAAAACAAGGCTGTTGGGGAACATTAAGAAAAATAATCCACTCAATCCCTGGTTTTTAACCAATACCAGTTCAATTCCGATCGAAGAGTTGAATACCAAAGCACTGCTGGAAGGCAATATTATTGGTTGTCATTTTTACAATCCCCCGGCTGTTCAGAAGCTGATTGAGGTGATTGAACTCAAAAATGGCGACAAAGAGCTATCCGGTTGGGTAAATGACTTTGGAAAGATGCTGGGCAAAGTAATGGTTCCGGCCAACGACATTGCAGGATTTATCGGGAATGGCTTTTTTATGCGCGATTTACTCTATGGAATTGAAAAAATAGACCAGCTGCAGCCTGCGTTTTCCTTTGCCGAAGCGGTTTTTCTGGTTGACAGGCTTACCCGCGATTTCATGTTGCGCCCCATGGGTATATTCCAATTGACCGACTATGTTGGTATCGATGTTTGTTCCTTCATCCTTCATGTGATGAACAACTACCTTCCTGAAAAATTGCACAGTGAATTATTGTTGGAACTGCTCGCGAAAAAAATCAGTGGCGGACAGAATTCAGATGGTTCACAGAAAGCAGGCCTTTTCACCTATGTCAGGGGTAAAATTGAAACGGTTTACGATCTCCCTACCGGAAGGTATTTGCCAATTGAGGAATTAACTATGAGAACAGACAATTATCTGGGTGAATTACCCAAAACCCTATCCTGGAAAAGCCTTTCAGGGGACAAAAATAAGGTGTTACTGATCCGTGATTTTTTTGAAGAAATGAAAAAAAGTAATCATCCCGGTGCGAAACTAGCTTTGGAGTACATGAAAAAAATGAAATCAAACGGCGAAAATCTGGTAGCACAGGGCGTAACTGATACTGCAGAAAATGTGAATACTGTGATGATTACAGGTTTTCACCACCTTTACGGACCTATCAATGAATATTGCTAAACCGAACTTATTATGAACCGAAAAATATATCTGGTTGCCGGATACAATACCGTATCGATGGGTACTGGCCGGACTGAATTTAATCCCAGGGGAGAACGCCCGGGGCTTGAAGCTTATATTCAGGAAGCTGGACGGGCAACGCTACAGCAAATAGGGGGTGCAAAAAATGTCGATGAATGTGTCATTGGAAATTTCATGGCATCCCGGTTTAACAACCAGGCTCATTTGGCAGCCATGATGCCCTCCATTGATAAGGATCTCCGGTATAAACCATCTATCAGGGTGGAAGGAGCATGCGCTTCGGGCGGTCTGGCCTTAATAACCGGGATTAAGTCCATTCTTGCCGGCACAGCCGAAGTTGTACTTGCCCTTGGCGTTGAAGTACAAAACACAGTTAAAGCAATCTATGGAGCCGATTATCTTGCTCTGGCAGGTTGGTACAAGAAACGGAAAAATGGTCATGCCTATTTTTTCCCTGGCGAATTCAGCGACAGGGCAAAAGTTTATTGCGATGCATACGGAACAGAATATACCCGGAAAGGATTAGCCACCTGGTATAAAAACGCTGTTGAAAATGCCCGCCTCTGCCCAACAGCACAGGAATATGAAAACAAAGACAACAATCTGCTGGCTTCCGGTATGACTCCACCGAATGGAAAGATGTTCGTAGATCATCTTAATCTGTATGACTGTTCAAAAGTTTCGGACGGAGCTTCTGCCATTGCCATTGTCTCGGAAGATGGTCTGAAACGGATTGGCATACCCAAAAGCCAGGCCATTGAAGTGGTTGGTTTTGGTCAGGCAGCTGAAGATTTAATGGAAGACCCGATCAATCAGGCCGAACTAACCACCACCAAAGTCGCTGTACAAAAGGCTTTAAGTATGGCAGGCATCACCATTGATCAGTTGGCAACCGTTGAAACACACGATTGTTTTTCCATTGCCGGAATTATGGCTACCGAAGCCATTGGATTTGCCAAAGCCGGGAAAGGAGCTGAATTTGTGGCCAACGGGAACACGGCACGAACCGGGATAATCCCATTTAACACGACCGGTGGGCTCATTGGATGGGGACATCCGACCGGAGCGACCGGGATTCACCAGGCCGTTACCATCTGGGAGCAATTCACCCATAAAGCGGCAGCTGCACAGCTGGAAATCCCGGGTTCGAAACCTTATGCCCTTTCCGTCAACATGGGTGGGAACGATAAAACAGTGGTTTCTGTGGTGTACAAAAAACAATGAATATACAATCACTAAACTAAATATTTAACTGATGAATTTTGATTTTACTGAAGAGCAATTAATGATACGCCAGGCTGCCCGCGATTATGCCCAGCGCGAATTAATCAAGGACGCGATTGAACGTGACGATAAAGCAATTTTTCCTAACCAGCACATCAAAAACCTGGCGGAATTAGGATTTTTAGGGATGCTGGTTGGCACTAAATACGATGGAGGTGGCATGGATACGGTATCCTATGTTTTAGCTATCGAAGAGATCTCCAAAGTTGACTCATCTGTCGGGGTAATCATTTCTGTAAACAATTCATTGGTATGTTTTGGAATAGAAGCATATGGTACTGAAGAGCAAAAGGAGAAATGGCTGAAACCGTTGGCGCGTGGCGAGAAAATCGGGGCTTTTTTACTCTCTGAACCAGGTTGCGGCAGCGATGCAACTTCACAAAAAACTACGGCCATCGATATGGGCGACCATTATATTCTGAATGGAGTGAAAAACTGGATCACCAACGGCAATTCAGCATCGACCTATATCGTGATTGCTCAAACCCACAAGGAATTGGGACATAAAGGAATCAATGCCATTTTGGTAGACAGGCATGCTCCGGGTATTTCGGTTGGTGTACACGAAAATAAAATGGGGATGCGAAGTTCCGATACCCATTCGGTGGAGTTTGCCGACGTAAAAGTACCAAAAGAAAACCGCTTGGGCGAAGATGGTTTTGGATTTAAGTTTGCGATGAAAACGCTTGAAGGAGGTCGGATCGGAATCGCCGCGCAGGCGCTTGGACTTGCCTCCGGAGCATATGAATTAGCTGTTAAATATGCCAAAGAAAGGAAAACTTTTGGTACTGAAATTATTAATCATCAGGCCATTGCATTTAAACTGGCTGATATGGCTACCGAGATTGAAGCCGCCCGATTCCTCTGTTTAAAGGCGGCATGGCTGAAAGATCAGGATAAACCCTATGGAAATGCCAGTGCAATGGCCAAATTATATGCTGCCGAAACAGCCATGAAAGTGACTACCGAAGCTGTTCAGATTCACGGAGGTTATGGTTATGTGAAGGATTACCACGTTGAGCGCTTGATGAGGGATGCCAAACTAACTCAAATCTACGAAGGAACCTCCGAAATTCAGAAAATTGTTATCTCGCGAGCCATTATCATGGGGGATTTATAGCAACGGATTTGACGAAACGGTTTAAATGTTCATTTCAATGCACAGTTTTATTCCATTTAAAGGTAGTAAATCAAAAACAGTATCCGTTTTTCTCAATTAATTTGTCGGCAATAAGTCTGCGCGCTTCTTTGGCGTTAAAAGGTTCGGTTTTTGTAAATCTTTTCAGCCCGAGCAGTAACATTTTTTGTTCATCACCGCTTGCAAAAGAGTTTATTGCCTCCTTGCCGTTCTTATTAATCCTGTCAGCGGCATCATTAACCAAAACACGCATGATGGCCATTCTTTCCGAATTTTCATTTTCGCCTTTCAGTGATACCAATTTTTCAAGCCTGAGTAAAACGGATTCTGAAACAAACACATCAATGATCATGTCGGCAATATTCATCAGTATTTCCTGTTCATCAGCGAGTTTGTTCATCAGACGTTGTGCAGCCGTTCCGGCTATCATCAGTACGGATTTTTTGAAATTGGCGATATATTTTTTCTCTTGTGCAAAAGGTGAGTTGTCTGTGGAGTCCATCGCCGGAACAGACATGAGTTCCGACTGAATTTTCAGGGCAGGTCCCATCAGGTTGAGCTCCCCCTTCATCGCTCTTTTTAAAATCATATCAACGATTACCATACGGTTTATTTCGTTGGTTCCTTCGAAAATCCTGTTAATGCGCGAATCACGGTATGTTCTGTCCATAGGGGCTTCGGCAGAGAAGCCCATTCCTCCGTAAATCTGAACACCTTCATCTGCCACGTAGTTCAGCGCTTCTGAACTGTACACTTTCAATATTGAAGCTTCAGGGGCAAATTGTTCAAATGCTTTCAAAATGGCTTCTGATTTAGTTTTGCCTGATTTAATATGCAAACCGAGGGCCTGTTCAATGTAGTTAGCAGTCCTGTAAAGTGCAGATTCTCCAGCAAAAACACGTATAGCTTGCTCGGCAAGTTTATATTTTATAGCTCCGAATTGAGAAATCGATTTTCCAAACTGATGCCGCTCGTTGGAGTATTGCACTGAATTACTTATTGTCGCCTTTCCGGCGCCGATAGTGGCTGCTGCAAGCTTTACCCGACCCATGTTCAGGATGTTCAATGCAATCTTAAATCCTTGTTGCCGTTCAGAAAGTAAATTTTCGACTGGAACTTTGCAATCGTTAAAGAATATCTGAACTGTTGAACTTCCCTTTATACCCATTTTATGTTCCTCAGGCATAAGCTGAACTCCGCCAAACGATTTTTCAACAATAAAAGCGCTTAAGGTAGCGTCATCATCAATTTTGGCAAATACAATCATAACATCGGCGAAACCTCCATTGGTGATCCACATTTTTTGTCCATTCAGGATATAATATTTGCCATCGTCTGTTAATACCGCTTTGGTACGGCCTGAATTGGCATCAGACCCGGAACCAGGTTCAGTAAGACAATAACAAGTTTTCCATTCTCCGCTAACCACTTTGGGAAGGTATTTTTTCTTTTGCTCTTCATTGCCATAATACATAATGGGAGTCATGCCGATTCCGGTGTTTGCCGAAAATGCAACGGCAAAGGAGTGTGAAGCACCAATATATTCGGTGGCAAGTAAGCTGGTGGTGTAATTCATGTCAAACCCACCATATTCGGCAGCAACATGGATACCAAAAAAACCAAGCTCTGCCGCTTTATCCAGCAAGGAAACCATTAATCCTTCTTCCTGGTTATCTATCCTGTCGAGGATGGGTATTATCTCCCTTTTCACAAAATCGTTACAAGAGTCGGCAATGAGCTTTTGTTCTTCGTTGTATTCTTCAGGAATAAAAATGTCGGCAGCATTACTTTCCGAAATCAGGAATTGACCACCGGTTACTGTTTTATTAAGATTTTCCACGATCATTATATTTAATGTTTACAATAATTCAAAAATTCCTGCAACTCCCTGCCCACCTCCAACACAAAGAGAAACCATGCCATATTTTTGCCTTCTCCTCTTCATTTCATTCAATAGCTGAATGGTTAGTTTTGTGCCCGAACACCCAAGAGGATGTCCAAGAGCTATCGCGCCACCATTTACATTTACAATTTCATTGTTAAGCTGAGAAGTTCTGATAACGGAGAGCGCTTGCGAAGCGAATGCCTCGTTTAGTTCTATCTGTTCAATATCATCAAGTTTCAATCCTGCCCTTTTCAATGCCAATGGGATAGCTTTCACCGGCCCAATACCCATAACGCATGGCTCAACGCCCACGACAGCATAGCTTATAAGTCGTGCAAGGGGTTTCAGGTTCAGTTCCCTGATCATCTTTTCGGACATGACAATCACAAAAGCTGCTCCATCGGAAGTTTGTGATGAATTTCCAGCCGTCACGCTCCCTTTGGCTGCGAAAGCCGGTTGCAGATTGGCCAGCGCTTTCAGATTTGTATCACCACGTGGCCCTTCGTCCGTGTCGAATATATATTCCCGCGTTTGTTTCATGTTATTCCCATCAACATATGTTTCAATGATTGGTACAGGAACAATTTCATCTTTAAAATAGCCCATCTTGATGGCCTGGATCGCTTTCATATGCGAATGGTATGCAAACTCATCCTGGTCTTCACGACTGATATGGTAATCTGTTGCCAATGCTTCGGCTGTCGCACCCATGCTAGAGTACCAATCCGGATTTTGGGTAGCAATATTATAATTCAAGACTGTTTTCCATCCAACAGTAGGAACCAGTGACATGCTTTCAACACCCCCGGCAATAATGCAGTCTGCCATTCCAGCGTGAATTTTATACGACGCCATTGCAATTGCTTCGAGGCCTGAACCACAATAACGGTTCAGTACCATTCCGGGTACTTTGACCGGGAGGGAGAGTAAAGAGATCATACGCCCCATTTGCATCCCTTGTTCTGCTTCGGGAACAGCGTTTCCGACAATAAGGTCATCAATCCTTTCAGGATCCAACTGAGGCACAGAGGCAACCAGTTGTCTGATAATTAATGCCGCAAGATCATCTGGTCGGGTAAAACGCAAGGCCCCTTTTTTTGCTTTTCCCACAGCCGAACGGTAGGCTGCTACAATATATGCATCCATATCTGTTTTCTTTTAATTTCTTAACGGATTACCTGTTTTAAGGGTATATTCAATTCTTTCCTGCGTCTTTCTTTCACCACATAAAGACAGGAAGGCTTCCCTTTCGAGGTCAAGCAGGTATTGTTCCGACACATTCTGAGGATACGACAGGTCGCCTCCACTCATGATATACGCGAGTTTCCCCGATATCTTCCTATCATGTTCGGATATGTAATGCGCTGTTTCCATTGAATAGGCTCCAACATAGAACATGCTCAGCGCATCTTTCCCAAGGACACGGATATCAGATCGGGGGATAGGTTTTGTATAACCCGCAACCGATAGCTCTATCACGCGCGCTTTGGCATCGGCAAGCAGGCGCGATTGATTGATACTCACCCTATCCGATTTTTTTAAAATCCCCATATCGAATGCTTCATAAGCCGAGGTGGAAACTTTAGCCATACCAATATTCATGTAGGAGTTGAGTAGATTGTTTAGTTCTACGTCGCCCTCGACAAATCGATCGGCAGCGCGAAGGGTCATTTCTTTGGTTCCTCCGCCTGAAGGGATTAATCCAACCCCAAATTCAACAAGCCCAATATAGGTTTCGGCTGCTGCCTGAACGGCATCAAGTTGTAACATCAATTCGCAACCTCCGCCCAGGGTCAATCCGTGAGGTGCGCCAACAACCGGAACAGCCGAATACTTGATCCGCATCAGGGCGTGCTGAAATGTGCGGACCATCAGGTCTATTTCATCAAATTCCTGCTCAACGGCATACATCAAAAGTAAGGCAAGGTTAGCTCCTACCGAAAAATTGGGACCATCATTGCCAATCACCAGTCCGCGGAAATCCTTCTCAGCCAAATCAATTGCCTTGTTCAATCCCTGGATCACCTCGCTTCCAATGGTATTCATTTTAGTTCGAAATTCGAGGTTCAAAACACCATCACCAAGGTCAATGATCGATGTTCCCTCGTTGCTCCATACGGTTTTGTTTTCGCGCAAGTTATTGAGAATAAGGAATGACTCATAACCCGGAATAGGCTTGTAGGTACCGGTTTCAAGGTCATAGTAGTTCTTTATGCCATTTTCCAACTTATAAAATGAATCAACCCCTTTGCCAATCATTTCATAAATCCAGGGTGCAGGCTTGACGCCCAAACTTTCCATATGTGCAAGGCTCTTTTTCAAACCGACCATATCCCAGGTTTCAAAAGGTCCGTAATCCCATCCATAGCCAGCACACATTGCTGTATCAATGCGGTAAAGGTCATCCGAAATTTCAGGTATCCGGTAGCTCACATAATAGAATATTCTAAAGAAAGTGCTGCGGTAAAATTCAGCGGCTTCATCCTTTCCATTTAAAAGAATGGTTAGTCTGTCTGCCATGTTTGCAACCGGCTTGGCATCCTCCAGAGATTTGAATTTTACCGATTGCTGACCTCCATATTCCATGGTTGTAAGGTTTAGGGAAAGTATCTCCTTTTCGCCTTTATCATTGATTGTTTTCTTATAAAATCCCTGTCCGGTTTTATCACCCAGGTAATTGGATCTCTCCATTTCAGACACGAAACCGCCCAGTTTAAATAGCTCAACTGATTCATCATTTTTCAGTGCCTCGAAAAGATTGTTGGCAACCTTTATCACGGTGTCAAGACCCACAACATCGCAAGTGCGAAAAGTCGCTGATTTTGGCCGGCCGATAATTGAACCGGTTAGGCTATCCACCTGTTCCACGGTAAGGTTAAGTCTTTGGGTTGCCTGAAAGACTTCCAAAATTGAAAAAACTGCAATCCTGTTGGCTATAAATGCGGGAGTATCTTTGCAAAGGAGAGTGGATTTCCCTAAAAAATGGTCGCCATATTGCATCAGGAAATCTATCACTTCCGGATTAGTCCGCCCATAGGGGATTATTTCCAAAAGCCTGAGATAACGGGGGGGATTGAAAAAATGAGTGCCACATAGATGTCTTTGAAAATCTTCACTTCTGCCTTCACCAAGCAGATGAATGGGAATGCCGGAAGTATTCGAGGTTATTAATGTACCCAGACGGCGAAATCTTTCGATTTTCTCAAAAAGCTGACGTTTTATTTCAAGATTTTCGACCACCACTTCAATCACCCAGTCTGAGCTATCTATTTCATAAAGATTATCTTCGAAATTACCTGGTTTTATTCTTTTTAAAAAAGATTTGTGGTACAAGGGCGATGGGTTTGATTGCACTGCATTTGCCAGGGATTGATTTACTATCCTGTTGCGCACCTCCGGGTGTTCCAAAGAAAGTCCTTTTTGATTTTCTCCTTCTGTAAGATCATGTGGAACAATATCCAGCAGCATTACTTCAACCCCAATATTGGCAAAATGGCAGGCAATGCGTGAGCCCATAATACCAGAACCCAATACACTGACTTTTTTTATTATCCGATTCATTATAAATATATTTTTTCGATTAAATCCCTGTGTTTTTGCAAGAGTACCGATCTTTTTATATTCTGCTTTGGGGTCAGTTCACCGGCTTCAATCGTCCAGGGGATGGAGAGAAGTTCGAATTTTTTAATCATTTCGTAGTGGGATTGCTTTTTATTTACTTTTTCAATCTCTTTGGCAATCCTGGCTATGACTCTTTCATGTTTCGACATTTCCTGATTAGTAGTGAAATCTATCTCCTTGCGGCGACACCACTCTTTTACATACACATAATCAGGAACAATCAGCGCTGCGGGAAACTTTTGAAACTCCCCGACAACCATTACCTGGTCAATAAAACGTGATTCTTTGAGATCGTTTTCGATAATTTGCGGACTAATGAATTTGCCACCGGATGTTTTGAAAATTTCCTTTTTGCGGCCTGTTATTTTCAGAAACTTGTTTTGAACCAATTCGCCGATATCGCCGGTATAAAACCATTCATCTTTTATTGCTTCAGCAGTAGCTTCGGGGTCTTTGTAATAACCCAGCATAATATTGGGTCCTTTTACAAGTATCTCCCCATCACTGGCAATTTTAACTTCAACATCTTTGATCACCGGTCCGACCGTTCCAAAACAAATAGAGTCAGGATGAGAATTGTTCACTGACACTACGGGAGATGTTTCTGTCAAACCGTATCCTTCCATTACCGGAATTCCGGCGGCGCGGAAAACTTTTGCCAAACGTGGCTGCAGAGCAGCTCCACCTGAAATAATGGTGATAACATTTCCTCCTAGTGCCATGCGCCATTTGTTAAAAATAATTTTATTCGCGATTTTCAATTGCATCTCATACCACCACCCGTTTTTTCCATCACGTTCATATCTTAGTCCCAGATTCAATGCCCAGAAAAAAAGCATTCTTTTTATTCCTTTAAGTTCACCCCCTCCGGCTACAATTTTATCATAGATTTTTTCAAGAAGGCGCGGAACAGTGGTGAAATAGTGAGGTTTCACTTCCCTGATATTGTCACCAACTTTTTCCAAACTTTCTGCAAAATAAATGGATACACCATTGTACATGTAAAAAACAACCAATGTGGTTTCAAAAATGTGATTTAATGGCAGGAAACTCAGGATACGATGAGAAGCATTTAAATCGAACAACAATGAGACGGCTAAAGCATTGCTGAGAATATTCCGGTGCGACAACATTACGCCCTTTGGATTCGCAGTGGTTCCTGAGGTATAGATGATCGTAGCAAGGTCTTCTCCTTTGATGCTTTGTTTTGTCTCTTCGAGCAAATTGTTGTTCAAAGCGCTTTCCCCCAATTCGGTGATTTCGGACCAATGTTTGGCTCCATCCACTTTATCAAAAGTGTAAATTCCAATAAGGGCAGGCAACTTGCTTTTAAGTTTTGAAATCGTTTTGAAAAGCGACGCATCCGAAACAAAAATATATTTCACCATAGCATGGTTGAGGATATATTCCATTTCTGCATTATTGGTAGTTGGGTAGATGGGTACATTGATTCCTCCGGCTTGTAAAAGCCCCATATTAGCCATAATCCATTCGGGGCGGTTATTGGAAATAATGGAAATTTTATCTCCTTTTTGTAAGCCCATTTGAAATAAACCAAAGCTTAGAAGGTTTGCTGTTTCCTGCACATGTTCGGAACTGAAAGGAGTCCATTTGCCGTTTATTTTTGCAACAAACATATCCGGTTTATTGTAATTGGCAGAATACCGGAAAAGAAGGTCAAATAATCTTGTAGGTTCCATAAGATAATTCGTAATTAGTTGTGTTTGTAGTAAGAAATATGTTAATAGCCCTCGAATACAGACAAATATTGCCGGGTTCTGATTGGATCACTCAGATTAACAGATTATTTGTCTTATCGCAATAAAATTAAACAGTTTTTTGCATATTAATGACTTATGTCATAAAATAAATATTTTCATAAGTATCTAATTTGATTCTTAATGGCCAAATGGAATTGATTTCGTCGATCTTCGATTCGCATGTTGTATAAATTCACTCCTATTGGTGATTTATAATCATGCTAACGTTGCGTTTATAATTTGTTTTTTTAATTGCCACATGGAATACCCATCCGCCAGCTGGCGGATTCGGTTGAAGTGAATATTTTCTCATGGGTATTTCATTTATAAAAACAAAGTATATTTGAAAAGAAATACCCATCCCGACATGTCGGGACCAAATGATAATGATCCACCAGCTGGCGGATGGGTATTTCACGATATGACGGTTCCAAAATAACTTACACTATTTTTAACATCTTAACACCACTATTTTTTCATGAAATTATTAGTCTGTATTAGTAATGTACCCGATACCACCACCAAGGTTAAGTTTACCGATAATCAAACCAAATTCGATTCAATTGGTGTTCAATGGATCATCAATCCATGGGATGAACTGGCTTTAACGCGAGCCGTTGATTTAAAGGAAGATAGCAGCAATCCCGTTTCCGAAGTGGTTGTGGTAAACGTTGGCTCCGCCGAAACAGAACCGACCCTTCGCAAATGCCTGGCAATCGGCGCCGACAAAGCGATCCGCATCGATTCAGCTACAAATGATGCCTTTCAAACAGCCAAACAAATCGCTGCAATAGCCCAAAAAGAGGCCTTTGATCTCATTATCTGCGGAATCGAATCAGGAGATTACAACAGTTCATCGGTAGGTGGAATGGTAGCTGAATTCTTAGATATTGCTTCCATCTCATCGGTTTCTGACATCCGCTTCGAGGGAGGGAAAGCGACTATTGAACGTGATGCGGATGCTGGCAAAGAATACCTGCAGGTGGATGGAACAGCAGTTTTAATCGTTCAGAAAGGATTTGCCCAAGAGCCTAAAATACCCAATATGCGAGGGATCATGATGGCTCGCCAAAAACCACTGGAAGTTATTTCAGCCGTTGACGCAAACGCACTGACAGAATATACCGGGTTCAGGTTGCCTGAACCCAAGGCCAAAGTGAAAATGGTGAATCCCGATCAAATGAGCGAGCTGGTAAATTTTCTGAGCACAGAAGCAAAAGTGCTATAAATCATCTAATTGACTACTAAATAAACTCTAAAAAATGGCCGTATTGGTTTATATCCAAAATTTTGGAGGCAAACTTAAAAAACAAAATTTTGAAGTTGCTTCCTATGCATCAAAAGTGGCTGAATCTATGCATTGTCCTGCAATAGCAGTAATCATGGGTGCAATGGAAGATTCAGAAATCGAAAAACTGGGAAATTATGGAATTTCCAAAACGCTAAGAATCGCTGATAAGGTTTACAATACCTTGATAAATAAGCTATTTACGCGTGTAGTTCAGCAGGTTGTGGTTCAGGAAAATGTAACGACAGTAGTTTTTCCCGACAACAATGAAGGAAAAGCAATTGCCCCCCGATTGTCAGTGAGGTTAAATGCAGGATTTGTTTCCGGAGTAGTTTCTTTGCCTCAATCCGTGGAGCCTTTTATCATCTCTAAAAGAGTTTTCTCAGGAAAGGCATTGGCTCAGGTTCAAATTAATTCACCCCTGAAAATAGTCTCGTTGGCCATTAACTCATTTGGATTGCACGAAGCAAAAACCACCAATAGGATTGTGTCGTTTGAACCTGATGTTTCCTTAAACGATGACACATCAAGAGTCATTGACCGTAAGATGCATGCTGAGGGTATCTCATTGCTGGATGCCGACAGGGTAGTCAGTGGCGGAAGGGGAATGAAAGGAGCTGAAAACTGGAAACCGCTGGAAGAATTGGCCAAAGTTATGGGTGCAGCAACCGCTTGCAGTCGCCCGGTAAGTGATGCCGGATGGCGTTCACACGAAGAGCATGTCGGGCAAACAGGCAAAATTATTGCACCAAACCTTTACATTGCTGTAGGAATATCGGGCGCTACTCAACACGTGGCAGGCATAAGCCGCTCAAAATGCATTGTTGCCATTAACAACGATGCAGATGCTCCTATTTTTGAGGTTGCAGATTACGGTGTAATTGGCGACGCCGCTCAGATATTACCCAAACTAACGGAAGCATTTAAAGCTTTTAAAGGCGAATAATAACCCTATTCTATGGTAAAACAAATCGTCTTCTCAGGTATTCTGCTTATTACCATATTGCTATTTTCATACACGCTCAGGCGTTTGGGGTTACTCTTTAAGCTGACCCGAAAAACCACGTCCTTTGGACAGTTGGGCAAACGTCTGGCTTTAACCCTTGACGTTGCCTTTGGTCAAACCAAGATCTTACGAAAACCGTTGATCGGCTTCATTCACGCTCTGGTATTTTGGGGATTTTTGGTTATCACACTGGGGAGTATCGAAATGGTGATTGACGGAATCACGGGAACTGTACGGATATTTTCCAAAACCGGATTGTTTTATTCCATCATTTCAGCTTCCGGCGATGTATTTGCATACCTGATATTCACTGGGATTACAATATTTCTGATCCGAAGGAAGTGGATGCACATCAAACGGTTTTCCGGAATAGAATTATCGCCCAGGAATAAAAAAGATGCCTATCTCGCATTGTTGATGATTCTTTTTCTGATGGTATCCTTAATCGGCATTAATTTTTGCTTTATCTCCGCTTCGCCGGATTATACCGCGGGAGTTTACCCGATTTCATCAAAGTTGGCAGGTATTTGGAAAATATCGCAATCCCACGCTCATCTGTTCTATGAAGTGAGCTGGTGGAGCCACATTCTTGTGATTTTCATTTTTGCCAATTACCTGCCCTATTCCAAGCATTTTCATGTATTCATGTCGGTTCCCAACGTATTTTTCAGTAATCTGGAACCCTTGGCAAAATTGCCCAACCTTGATGCCGTTACCAGGGAGGTAAAACTAATGCTTGGAGGCAACGCATTTCAGGATTCAGGTAGCGAAGTCCCTACCCGCTTTGGCGTGAAAGATGTGGAGGACATAACCTGGAAAAACTACCTCGATTCGTTAACATGCACCCAATGTGGAAGATGCACTGAAGTTTGCCCGGCAAATATCACCGGGAAGAAGCTTTCACCGCGCAAAATATTTGTGGACTTGCGTAACCGGATGAACGAAAAGGGAACACAGCTGATTAAAAACAAGGCGTTTACAGACAACAAATCATTGGTAAGCAACGATTTCATCAGTTATGAAGAACTATGGGCCTGCACGACCTGCAATGCCTGCGCACAGGAATGTCCGTTAAACATCAGCCATCCAAACCTTATCATTGACATGCGGCGCTACCTGGTACTGGAAGAGGGCAAAGCGCCTTCCGGAATTAATACAATGTTTGCCAATATCGAAAACAATGGTGCACCCTGGCAGTTCTCGCCCCAGGACCGCTTGGAATGGACCAGGGAATAAATAACAAAAAGAAGGCACTCTAAATGAAAAGATAACCACATAGGCACATAGATCACATAGAAAATAAAACTATGTGTCCGGTGTGCCTAAGTGGTTCAAAAAAAATGACAGATAAAAAGTAAAAACCATAATCCTTATACATGCCTCAGATTAGTGTTCCCGTAATGGCCGAACTGGCCGCTCAGGGTAAAAAGCCTGAATACCTTTATTGGGTAGGATGTGCCGGCGCTTTCGATGAGCGATATCAGAAAGTGGCCCGTTCGTTTGCCAAAATATTGAATCATGCCGGAGTCGATTATGCTGTTCTGGGAACTGAAGAATCGTGCACCGGCGATCCGGCCAAACGGGCTGGCAACGAAATGCTTTTCCAGATGCAGGCATTGGCGAACATTGAAATTTTAAATGGATATGGAGTAAAAAAAATTATCTGCACCTGCCCTCACTGCTTCAATACCTTGAAAAATGAATACCCTGATTTGGGTGGAAATTACGAGGTTGTCCATTACACTGGTTTCCTCGAAGAGTTGATTGACCAGGGAAAGCTTAAAATAGACAAATCAGTTTTCAGTGATCGGAGGATAACCTACCACGACCCGTGTTATCTGGGCAGGGGAAATAACATCTATGATGCTCCCCGAAATGTCATCGGCAAACTGGGAGGAGACTTCACTGAGCTGAAACGTTCGAAAAGTTTTGCACTGTGTTGCGGCGCCGGTGGAGCCCAAATGTTTAAAGAAGCCGAAAAGGGAAACAAAGAAATTTATGCCGAACGTACCGATGATGTCATTGAATCGAAAGCAGAAATTGTGGCTACGGCGTGCCCATTTTGCATGACCATGCTCACCGATGGAATAAAATTCAGGGACCGTCAAACGGAGATCAAAAATCTTGACATTGCTGAGCTAATTCTCCAAAATCTTGACATCTGAAATATCCCATTGACTTTGCTAACCGCTAACTTTTCATAAAATGATCACCTATGGATCAAATTACACTGCCTTATAAAGTAAAAAACAAGATCCGGATTGTTACTGCGACCTCTCTATTCGATGGACACGATGCTTCAATCAATATCATGCGACGAATTCTGCAATCATCAGGCGCTGAAATCATTCACCTGGGGCACAACCGGTCGGTAATGGAAATTGTGGACTGCGCCATACAGGAAGATGCCCATGCTGTGGCAGTCACGTCATACCAGGGCGGTCACCTGGAATTCTTCAAATACATGTTCGATTTACTTAAACAAAAAGGATGTGGCCACATCCGAATTTTTGGCGGCGGTGGAGGTGTTATTCTTCCATCCGAAATCAAGGAACTTCAGGACTATGGGATTGCCCGTATCTATTCGCCCGACGATGGACGCTCCATGGGACTTCAGGGAATGATCAATGATTTGCTTGAAGAGACGGATCACCCGCTAATTCAAAATGAAGCATACCTGAGCAGTATACCAAAAGCCGGTGAACCCGAAAAAATTGCCCGTTTCATTACGATACTGGAAAACAATTTACCGGGCATTGAAGAGATAAAACAACTGCTTGCCAATCATCAGCAAACTAAGACCATTCCGGTTTTGGGAATTACCGGAACCGGGGGTGCAGGTAAATCGTCGTTGGTTGATGAGCTGATTCGCCGCTTTTTATTGGATTATCCCAAACTTCGGATCGGAGTGATCAGCATTGATCCCAGCAAACGAAAATCGGGTGGGGCGCTTCTCGGCGACCGTATCCGCATGAATTCCATTCACAATAGCAGGGTTTACATGCGAAGTATGGCCACCCGCGAAGCCAATTTATCGGTTTCCAGACACATCGATGATTCAGTTAAGGTATTGAAAGCCGCCGGTTATGATCTCATCCTGCTGGAAACATCCGGAATTGGTCAGTCTGACACGATGATTGTTGATCACAGCGACCTTACAGTGTATGTGATGACTCCCGAATTTGGAGCTCCTTCTCAACTGGAAAAAATTGACATGCTCGATTTTGCAGATCTGGTAGCGCTGAATAAGTCTGATAAAAAAGGAGCGCTGGACGCCCTGCGTGATGTGAGCAAACAATACCAGCGCAACAAAAAAAACCTCTGGCATATAGAGCCCGGTCAAATGCCCGTATTTTTGACACATGCCTCCCAGTTTTTTGATCCGGGTGTGAATGATTTTTACAAAGCCCTAAAAACTCTGGTCATCGGGCGGTTCCCTGATGTCCTCTGTGAAACGGACAGGCAGTTCTTTGCTTCGGAAAAAAACCAGATCATTCCACCTGAACGGGTACGATATCTTTCGGAAATTAGTGAAACTATCAGGAAATACAATCAAAAAGCCGAAGAACAATCTGATATAGCAGGTAAAATACAAGCTATCACAGATTCAATAGAGCTGTTAAAATCCCGCAACGCTTCGACTCAGGAGCTTGAAATCGTTCTCAAGGAGTGGAATGAAAAATTAATCCCTGAGAACCGGTCGTTGTTGGAATTCTGGAAAGAAAAGAAACAGGCATACCGGCAAGACGAATGTTCATTTCAGGTGCGGGGGAAAGAGGTTCGTGTCCGGACTTACACCGAATCCCTTTCGCATACGCACGTCCCCAAAATTGCTATGCCTCATTTCCGGAATCAGGGTGATATTCTAAACTGGTTGTTAAAAGAAAACTTTCCAGGATATTTCCCTTTTGCGGCCGGTGTATTTCCATTTAAACGTGAATACGAAGATCCCACCAGGATGTTTGCCGGTGAAGGGAGTCCGGAGCGTACCAATCTGAGGTTTCATTACCTGTCGCGCGGACAGAAAGCCAAACGGTTATCGACTGCCTATGATTCAGTTACACTTTACGGCGAAAATCCGGATCCCCGTCCCGATATTTATGGCAAGGTTGGAAACGCCGGAGTCTCGGTCGCGACGTTGGACGATTCCAAAAAACTCTATTCAGGAATCGACCTTTGTCATCCATTGACCTCAGTAAGTATGACCATCAACGGACCTGCATCCGTGCTTATGGCGATGTTCCTCAACACCGCCATCGACCAGGCGTGCGAGAAATACATCAGGGAAAAAGGGTTGACTAATAACATCACAAAGCTTATAGAGCAGAAATTCCGGTCAAAAGGGTTGAAACCACCGGTTTATCAAGGTATTTTACCAGATACATCCAGCGAATTAGGTTTGGCTTTGCTGGGGATCCATGGAGATGAGCTGTTGCCACCTGAAACTTACAAACAAATTAAGCTACAAACACTTAAGGAAGTAAGGGGAACCGTCCAAGCCGATATTTTAAAGGAAGATCAGGCGCAAAACACCTGCATCTACAGCATCGATTTTGCCCTGAAACTGATGGGCGACGTACAGGATTATTTCATTCAAAATGACATTCAAAACTTCTATTCCGTCTCGATATCAGGTTATCATATTGCCGAAGCAGGAGCTAATCCCATTACCCAGCTTGCTTTTACTCTGGCCAATGGTTTTACCTACGTCGAATATTATCTTTCTAGGGGAATGAAGATTGATGATTTCGCTTCCAACCTCTCTTTCTTTTTCTCTAACGGAATTGACCCGGAATTTGCGGTAATTGGCCGGGTAGCTAGGCTTATCTGGGCGAAAGCCATGAAATACAAATACAAAGCCGGTGAAGGTGCGCAAAAACTGAAGTACCACATTCAAACTTCGGGTCGGTCGCTGCATGCGCAGGAGATTGAATTCAACGATATTCGCACTACCTTGCAGGCCTTGTACGCCATTTACGACAACTGCAACTCTCTTCACACCAATGCATACGATGAAGCTATTACCACACCTACTGAAGAATCGGTGCGTCGCGCCATGGTAATACAAATGATCATTAACCATGAACTGGGATTAACCCGCAACCAGAATCCGCTGCAGGGATCTTTTGTAATTGAAGAGTTAACTGAACTGGTGGAGGCCGCAGTGTTGCAGGAGTTCGACCGGATCACCGAACGGGGAGGGGTGCTGGGCGCCATGGAGGCCAACTACCAGCGCAGTAAAATTCAGGATGAATCGTTGTACTACGAAACCCTGAAAAACAACGGGAAACTGCCGATAATGGGTGTAAATACCTTTTTATCGTCCGAAGGATCACCAACCATTCTGCCGCGCGAAGTGATCCGCAGTACCGAAGAGGAGAAGCACAACCAGCTGACTTCCCTCAACAATTTTCATGAAGCCAACAAAGAGCAGTCTCCCATCTATATTGATCGGCTTAAAAAAGCGGCCCTCGAAAACCAGAATGTCTTTGAGGAGATGGTTGAAGCTGTGAAATACTGTTCATTGGGACAAATAACCCATGCGTTATTTGAAGTAGGCGGTAAATACCGGAGGAATTTATAAAAATGGAGATGATTTATGGAAAAGCAACCTTCAAGAGCAGAGGCATTCGACCTCTTGTGCGAATACAACAAACAGGATAGCCTGATCCGTCATGGATTGGCAGTGGAGGCAGTGATGCGCTATTTTGCCGAAAAGGCCGGTGAGGATATCGAAAAATGGGGCGTCATTGGACTGTGCCACGACCTCGATTACGAAAAATATCCCGATCAGCACTGCACCATGACCCGAAAGATCCTGGAAGAAAAAGGTTGGCCGGAAAGCTACATCCGGGCCATCATCAGTCATGGATGGGGTCTCTGTTCGGATGTCGAACCCATCGAGGAACTGGAGAAGGTTCTTTTCGCAACCGACGAGCTTACCGGATTGATTACAGCTTGCGTCTATGTGCGGCCTTCCAAAAGCATTCTCGATCTCACCACCAAATCGGTGATGAAGAAATGGAATACACGGGCTTTTGCCGCTGGCGCCAACCGCGATGTAATTACGAAAGGAGCTGAAATGTTAGGCAAACCGGTAGAGCAGCTTGTGGAAGAGACCATTATCGCCATGCAAAAGGCGGCAGATGTGATTGGATTGAGAGGGGATATTTGATGAGTCGGTCTTGAAGGCTAAGATTAAAAGCCTGTGCTGGTGCGGATTTGCAATCCGCACCAGCATGGAAAGATTGTGGTCATGTAATGAAATGATCCCTGATTAGACAAATTGTTATGTATATTTGAAGTATAAAACCTTTAAAAACCTTTGCCATGATTTGGATTATTCCTGTAGTTATTGTCGTGATTATCTTTTGGCTGATTGGTATTTACAACAGTCTGGTACGGCTCCGCAACACGAGGCAAAATGCTTTTGCCGATATCGATGTCCAGCTGAAACAACGGCACGACCTTGTTCCACAACTCGTTGAGACCGTAAAAGGTTATGCCACCCACGAGCGGGAGCTGCTGACCCGGATCACAGAGGCCCGGACTGCTGCGATGGGAGCTACCACCATCGATGAAAAAATCAAGACAGAAACACAACTTTCGGCCGCGCTGCAAGGTCTGAAAATATCGGTCGAAGCCTATCCCGATTTGAAAGCCAACCAAAACTTCCTGCAACTTCAGGAAGAGCTAAGCGACATCGAAAACAAACTGGCAGCCGCCCGCAGGTATTTCAACGCAGCCACTACCGAATACAACACAGGTATCGAAACTTTCCCGTCCAACCTGATCGCCAACAGTTTCGGCTTCCAGCGTGAAACCCTTTTCGATCTTGGCCAGGAACGGGTATCTTTTGAAGAACCTCCGAAGATTAGCTTCAATTAATGACTTACGTCGGAATACAGACACAAATCAGGAGAAACAATTTCAACAGTGTTCTTCTGGTTCTTGCTTTCCCAATCGTGTTGCTCGGGATGGTATATGCGATCATCTTTTTCAGCCAGCGCCAACAGGAAGTTCAGATTGTGAATGACACATTTGTCCGGGTGGTACCATTTGTGATTCTGGGCACGACCATCTGGTTTTTGGTAGCCTGGTTGATACACAACTCCCTTATTAGGATGGCCACCGGCGCGAAACCGCTGGAGCGGATTGAAAACAAGCGTGTTTACAACCTTGTCGAGAATCTTTGCATCTCGAAGGGGATGAAAGTCCCGCAAATCTACATCATCGAAGACAGCTCGCTCAACGCCTTTGCCAGCGGCATCAACGAGCGCACTTTTTCCGTCACCCTTTCACGCGGAATCATCGACAAGCTGGAAGATGACGAACTCGAAGGGGTGATTGCGCACGAACTTTCCCACATCCGTAACCGGGATGTCAGGCTGATGATCGTTTCGATCATCTTTGTCGGCATCTTTGCTTTCGTAGCCGAGATGGCCTTCAGGAGCATCCGTTTCGGTGCCTTGTCGAGAGGCAAAAAAGATTCGGGTATAGCGATTCTGGTTGTTATCGTTGTCTCTGCCATTTGTTACCTGATCGCCCTGCTACTTCGCTTCGGAGTCTCCAGGTCACGAGAATATATGGCCGATGCCGGGGCCGCCGAGATGACCAGGAAACCCTATGCACTGGCCAGTGCTTTGCGGAAGATCAGCAGTGACCCGCTGATCGAAGCGGTTGAAAACCGCGATATCGCCCAACTCTTTATAGAAAACCCCCAACCTGAAGAGAAAAAATTCTCCTTCAGTAACCTCTTCTCGACCCACCCACCGATACAAAAAAGGATTGAGCTGCTGGACCAGTTCGCCTGAAAAGTTGAAAGCTGAGAGTGGAAAGTTGAGAGTGGAGAGTTATGAATGGTACGGGTTGGAAGGTCGTTAGATGGTACTTCAACATTCGAAAAGGATCCCCGCCAAACACCGGGATGGAGATCTGTCAATTGCTTTGGAAATTTCCATCAATGGTTCGCAATTGCAAATCAATATAATCAGAATTGGAAACCATCCTGTTTCAATTTTGGTATAACTATAATCTATAAAAAAACACCTATGAGATGTCTGATTGTCCTTGTTTTCCTTTTTGTCCTTGAAAGTGTACACGCACAAAACGCAGAACCCTATTTCTTGTCTAGCCCATCCCTCACGCCGGACGGACAAACGCTGGTCTTTAGTTTTGAAGGGGACATCTGGAAAGCATCTGTCAAAGATGGTGTTGCTACCAGGTTAACTGCCATGCAAGGCTACGAGAATGGGGCAAAGGTATCGCCCGACGGGAAATGGATCGCATTTACCGGCAGACAATACAACAACAGCGATGTTTATCTTATGCCGATAGAAGGTGGCGAAGTGAGGCAACTTACTTTCCACAGCGGTTCCGACGAGGTGAGTAGCTGGAGTTGGGACAGCAAATTCATCTACTTCTCAAGCAACCGGGCAGGGCAGGTTTCAGGGTACAAAGTAGGCACAGAGGGAGGTACCCCTACCCGGATATTTGGAGATAACTTCTTCCAGAACGATCACAACCTGGTGGAACATCCGGTTACGGGAGAGATATTTTTCAATGATACCTGGGAAAGCAGCAATCAGGTTCAGCGCAAGCGGTACAAGGGACCCTATAATCCCGACATACAATCCTACAACCCTGTCACCAAAAAATATACCAAATACACTACCTGGAAAGGGAAAGATTTTGCGGCGACGATCGACAAGAACGGGAATATCTATTTTATTTCCGATGAGGGAAATGATGAATACAACCTTTACAGTTTAGTCAATGGGAAGAAAACCCCGCTTACCCAGTTTCCTACCTCCATCAAAACCCCTTTTGTCAATGCCAATGGCGGGAAAGTAGTTTTCGAAAAAGATTACCAAATTTGGATTTACGATGTACCAGGCAACAAGGCTGAAAAAGTAAATATCAACATCTTCAGGAACAATACCTTAACCAAAGACAAGGATTTTGATGTCAAAGGAAAGATAACTGCCTTCGATGTTTCACCGGATGGCAAGAAAATGAGTTTTGTTAGCCGCGGAGAATTGTTCGTTAGCGATGTGGAAGGTAAATTCATCAAGCACCTCAACGAATCCAATACCGAGCGGGTGAAGGAGGTCAAATGGATGGCGGATAACAGGACTTTGTTGTACAGCCAGACGACAAAAGGATACAGCAATCTGTTCATGATCGCGGCCGACAAGGACAGTGCGGCAAGGCAAATCACCAAAGAGGAGCGAAACTGCAGGGGAATTGCACTGAACAAAAGCAGGACAAAAGCCGTATTTCTAAGCGGGAGGGATGAGGTAAAGTTGCTCGATACAAAATCCCTGAAGGTAAAAACCATCGCCAGGCAAGAGTTGTGGGGATTTCAAAACAGTGCGCCAGGGTTTTCCCTCAATGACCAGTACATCGTTTTTACCGGCAAAAGAAACTTTGAAGAGGACATTTATGTTTACAACATCAAGGATAGCACCACGACGAATATTACCTATACGGATATCACCGAATCCGATCCAATCTGGTCGCCGGATGGCAAGTATATCTTCTTTACCTCCCAGCGGCTGAAACCCGCCTACCCTTTTGGGATGCTCAATTCAAAAGTGTACGCCGTTCCCCTCGAGAAAATTGATGACCCTTTCAGGATTGACAAGTTCAATGAACTGTTTACAGAAGAGAAGAAAGATACTGCAAAGAAAGACACGGTAAAGAAAAAGGAGTTGGCAGATGCCAAACCCATTACAATCGACATGGACCGGATCATGGAGAGGGTTGGGCAGGTCAGTCCAAATTTTGGCACCCAATCCCTTCAGTTCGTAACCGGGAAAAAAGAGAAGACCACAATTCTCTACAGTAGCGACCATGCCGAAGGGAAAAACGCCTTGTGGAAAACCGTGATTGAACCCTTTGAGACAAACAAGACGGAGAAGATCGCCGGAACGGATGGTTCAAACGGTTTTGACATCGTTGAGGTAGGCGATAAGATGTTCGTGCTATTCGGTGGCAACATCTC
>Ga0172379_10002719_pt1 | contig 30407 bp, 24 predicted proteins | sample GrowelOW334metaG_FD_119756 | JGI IMG/M metagenome (GOLD analysis project Ga0172379, IMG submission 119756) | Groundwater microbial communities from an aquifer near a municipal landfill in Southern Ontario, Canada - Groundwater well OW334 metaG | ecosystem: Environmental > Aquatic > Deep...
AAAGACCCAGCGAAACTCTGGGCAATCGCATGCACATCGTCGTTGTACACAAATCGCGGCAATGGCAATAACTCGCTATATGGTGCGGTGCCAAGTGAAGATCTCGCTAAAGGACAACGCCAAGTTCTCACTAAATTTTGGGGAATCAACTCGCGCAAACAGCTTTTAGCAATGCTAAAGCGCTTGGTGCACGACTTTGACAATAGGCGCTGGCAAGAGATGCGCAGACTGCAAGATACACCGGCGTTTCTATTGCAATTTCGCGCAGGGTGGGTTCTGCAAGAAGACTACGATCACGCTATAAAACTACTTCGTGAACACAGCAGCGAATATGGCGACCGCGGTATTCAGGCTTGGGATTTTTGCCGCTACATGAATGTCTGCCGCGCTGGCTATCAGGCTAAGTATCTTTCTGAAGATGAAACTTGGACGTTAATGATGCCAATGGCTGCACGTATCCAAACACTTGCGAAAAGCTGGGCCCAGCTCGAATCTGAATATCTTGTCGGCTATTCTTTTTGGAGTCGAAGTGCCTTTGCCAGTGATGAATGGCACTATATGCGCAATGTGAATCGGTTACTCAAAGATCCAAATAGCCCCTGGGTCAAGTTGCCCTGGAATACGAAAATCGATAGCAAGTTTGATGACGAGGCAATCTATAGGGCCATCGACAAGGTTTCTGAAAATCAAGAACCTTAAACAATGCATGGGCTCTTTGGATAGACTGCCAGAAGCCGTTTTGTGTGGAGTGCTGGAGTTGATGTGTTGACAAGCGGATACACTTTATCTAATCATGATAGAAAGCACTGCCACCAGTTTTGAAATTGTGACCAGCGATAAAGTTAGTACAGCAGACTTTAGTAGATGGCTGACCGATTTCGCTTATGGTGCCCTTGCCCTCAAAGGCTTTTTCAGTGCTGAAATTATTCCGCCAGAAGTTTCAGATAATGAAGAGCGACCGGTTATCTGGCATGTGGTCCATCGTTTTGATACTGAGGATTCGTGCTCTGCTTGGTTGAATTCTACTGAAAGACAGACTCAACTAGATTCTCTCGCCGCAGAATTTAAAGAGCACGTGCAGGAACGCACAGTCAGTTCGTCATTTAACGGGCACGGAAGTTCAATTGTGGCCATCGAGACTTATGTGGCTCCGGGTAAAGAAGACAGCTATTTTCAATGGAAGCGCAAGCTAGAGGCTACTCAATCGAGCTTTCCTGGCTATAAAGGTAGTTATCTGCAAGCTCCTGTGCCAGGTCGGGACAATTACTGGAGCAGTATTCTTCGCTTCTCTAGCCCCGCTGACCTAGAGTTCTGGCTGCATTCAGAGCAAAGGCTTTCTTTGGTCAAAGAGAATAAAGAGTTTGAAGCATCGACAAGAGCGCAGTTTATAGGCTCGACTTTTCCTGGATGGGAGCCTACGATTTCTGGTAAACCTGCAACACCTGCCTGGAAAACAGCTTGCTTAGTAGTTTTGGTGCTCTATCCTCTTCTAGTTATGCAGCGTCATTTTCTTCTGCCGCTCCTCGCTGGCTTGAATGCGGCACTGGCTGTAGCTATTACTTCGGTTTGCTCAGTTGCCGTGGTATCACTTATAGGTATGCCGTTCTTAGTGAAGAAGTTTACCTGGTGGCTTTTACCAGCTGCGAAAGATACAGACAAGATCGAAAAGAAAGGCACCACAATTGTGATTGCCATATTTCTTTTTGAGGTCTCTTTACTTACCTATTGGATGTCGATATTAAAGTGAAGGGTGCTTGGCACTTGAAGAAAGACATTTGAGGGTTCTACGCTTGACGGAGTAGATTCCAAGACGAGAACATCTAACCAAGGATCATTGCAATTGTCGCACTTGGAGAATTTATGCAGTCGCTATCTTGGTTTCTCTCGCGCAGAAGCGCCTTACTTTTGGTTGCCCCAGCACTTACAGGTAGCCTATTGATAGCCTCGCAATTGCCAGGTCAAGCCAAAGAACCAGAATCAAAAGTGTCCTCAACGAGTACCTCTTCAACCAAGGGAAAATCGGGAAAGGATGTCTCAGCTTCAAAAGAGACTGCTTCCACAAAAGATAAAGCTGCTGCGGGCAAAGAAGACGCAAAGGAGCAAACTGTTATTCTGGGCGACAAACTGGCCGTGGTCAAATTGCCGAAAGAATTTCGTTTTATTGGGCCAGAGAGAGCCATTGCTTATTTGAAGGAACAAGGCTCATCTGGTGAGGGTGTACTGGGAATCATTGCACCTCAAAAAGATTCACCAGAAACCTATTTTGTTGTTTGTCGTTATGAAGATTGTGGCTACGTTACTGAAGATGACGCTGACAAGATTAATCCAAGCGATTTGCTGAATTCATTTAAGGAAGCCAATAAAGAACAAAATGAGGAGCGCATAGCTCAGAAAATCCAGCCTTACTATGTTGGCGGTTGGGCCGAGCCACCACGCTACGACAAAGCCAGCCACCAAATGATCTGGGCTATTGAAGTCAAAGATGTAGATTCTGCTGAAGCTCCCGTTGATACCATAAATTACAATACTCGTATGCTCGGCCGACGCGGTGTGCTTTCTATGAACCTTGTTACCGAGCCTAAAGAGCTTGATCTTGGCAAAGCTAAGGTCGCCACACTTCTGCAAAATGTCAAATATAACAAAGGTCAGACTTACGCAGAGTACGTTCCGGGCACTGACAAGGCGGCAGGGTACGGTCTAGCCGGTTTGATTCTCGGTGGTGGTGCTATGGCCGCAGCAGCCAAATTTGGCATATTAGGAGCTCTGTGGAAATGGGGCTTGGGTATCTTGCTGGTGCTGAAGAAGTTCATCATCATTGGCATTGTAGGTGTTGCAGCTGTGGTATCTAAACTCTTCAAAGGCAAGGGCGCCGCTACTTCTGGTGGTGGATCTACAAGCGTTTCTGATCCACCGCAGGCACAAGCAGAGCCTGCTGAGTCAAACCAGGCATCATCGAACCAAGAGCCGTCCAACCCGGAACCATCAACACCTGAGCCAACAGTCTCTGAGAGCAATGGAAAAGCGGAATAAAATTTCGCAGGGGCAGTGCCAAACTCATCACACAGGTAGCAATATCTGTGTCATTCTAGAACTAGTTTCCCCGCAAGAGATCAGGTTGGGATATGGCTAGTACCGAACAGGATGATGAGGTGGCAGAGTGCAAGCCGGCACTATCGCGCCGCTCTGTCCTAAAGTTCGTCGCTGGAGCCCCACTATTTTTCACTTTTGGACTTGTGGCTTCGCCTTTGGCGCGTTTTTTTAAGCCGACTATGAAGCCAGGTGGATTCTTTCAGGCCCCTGATATGCCTGCGGCTGAACGCAACATTGAGCTAAAGTTGTCAGATTTTCCCACAGACGGAACCTGCATACCATTTGAGTATCGCATCAAGTATCTAGTATTTAATCCAGAGCAAGAAGAGGTTCGCACAGTACCTGGTTTTGCTATCCGCACAGCTCCAGATAAAGTCGTTGCCTTTAGCCGTCGTTGTCCAGGTCGGACTGGCATTCTCAATTACAAAGCTGAAATTTGCTGCGGTTGTATTCAAAGCACTTTAGAGACATGTGGTTGCGCCATGACAGTAAAGAAACCAGTTCTGATTTGTTCAACCTGCTATAGCGTGTTTGATATTGCCAATGAAGGGCGCATCCTGTTTGGTCCAGCGCCTAGGCCACCTAGACGCTTTAATGTATCGAGACAAGGCGAATTCATTTCCATAAACCAATTGGAAAATTCGTCAATTTCGTAGTTTGAACATACTGTATAGTAAGAACCTAATCTAGAAAGAGCCTGGGAAACCATCTTTCAAATCGGGAATCTATTGAAATAAATGGGAAAGCAAAGAACTAGCCGGCCGCAGGCATTTAAAGCGACTAATGCCGCCACCAGTGAGATGAAGGCGCACGTGGGCGAGAAGAACTCAGGAAAAGCTGGCGCTGGCTTAGGCAGCGTATCTGAAACTCACTTCGCTGATGGAGAGCTTGCTGGATTGCTAGACAGTTTGAGCGAAGGTGCAGTCGTGAGGACCAGTATGCTCATAACTATTAATGGAAAACCAAGTCTTAAGCTGTCGAACTGCTAGAAATGCCAGCTGTAGTTGTCGCCCCAATCGGCCTCTAACTCAGTTAATGCTGACCGATGCCCTGTATAAACTTGATGAGAATTTCTCGTTGTCGGTATCTGACACAAGGAGAATTTCTAGAGTATGCGTCGCTGCGCCTGTGCTCTGGTAATCTGCACAAATACCTTCAAATTTTTCGCAGCCAGCGATGCGGATCATGCGCTCAATTTCACCGTTCTCTTTCATAATTCCTAGCGATGAACCAAGGCTTGCTCCATCTTGATACTCATCATCTGTGGCCTCGGCCGTTGCTAAAAACACAATGCGCCCATCAGGCATTGGCACAGCATCAGTGAATGACATTCCCACGCCTTCAATGTCACCTAAATCGTATTCTCTGAAATTTGAAATGCACTTACTCTGTGGTTTGTGAGTGTCATGCAAGTCGCGCAAGAAACTTTTTGTTTCGAGTTCAATAACTACACTTTTCCCTTTCTTCTTGCTACCGCGATGAAAGAGCTTTGTGGTCTTCTCTTGAATGGCAATACCTTCGACGTTCAATCCATCGATTGTTTCACATAGCTTGTTGCGGATATCAGAAAAATCTATAGGTATAGGAGAATCAGTGGCGACTGCATTCTTTTCTAGTTTAACCATTGCGCCGGTGACACGATTTTTACGCGAAAGAGAAGGCACTACCAGCAGTGCACCTTTTTCTGCATAAACATCTGGTTGGATTCGTGCAATTGTTTCCAAATCGGGCTTTTGCTTCTTGCGAGCTTTGTAATCAGTCGGAAGCTGTCCCGGTAAGAGTTTGATCCACCGACCTGGCTGACTGCTTTTTAGATCAAATTCTGCAAGGTGCAACTCATCATCTGCCACGATGAGCACCCGATTCTCCAACCTGACAAGCCCACTTGCAGATATGACATATGCAGGTCGATTCTTGCCGAGCGGCTCAATCACCAGTTCTCTAACTCTTTCGAGGGTAATCATGGTTAGCTCCTAGGCTCCGATGGTATCAGTCCGGCAATGGTAAGTCACGCCCAATGCGCCCAAGTTCTAAGTACCAGTCAAAGATATCTTCATTATTGGCTAGTTCTGGACATTGTTCAAAAAAAACTCTTTGCTTTACACTTTCGTAGAAATTAGTGAACGCCTTATAAAACTCCTGCCATGGAACACTTGTTTGTTGGTTGTCATCCGTGAAAACCGTAACGCTTTCATCTTCTCTTTTTATTGTGAAGTAGTAGCTGGATTCAAAGTCAGACCACCTTGCATTGCCAAATTTGGTTTGCGCAAGCCGATCAACTGTGCACTTCATCTCCGCTGCAAAACCTAATATTGCTCCGTCTCCAGGTCCAAACCTTAGGTCATTGATATAGCAGACAATGTTACCGTATACGATGAGCCCATGTGCTGCTTGTTCGGAACAGGCCGTCAAGTATTTATCGGGGTTTTGTAAGAAGTCCCCTTCTCCGGTATATTCAAAATCAAGTTCAATCATTGTCTTTTTTAGTTTGTTTCTTTCAAATCATTCCAGGCAAAGAATCTAAGTGGTTGCACCAAATTTTCTGCAAGCCCGCGAAAACTTCATTGGCAAAATCCAGAATTTGTAACCGACATTTATTGGCTGCGCAATAGGTATCTTTCGGCGAGTAAGTGCAAGTTTAGCACCGTAGTGTATCTAGCAAAGCTGTATGATCAAATAATAGCGGTGAGGTCATAGATTGCGTATATTCCAAAAGATTGCTGCGTGTACCTTAGCAACTTTTCTTTTAGCTGCTAATAGCCCTTATGCTAGGGCCGAACTAAAAACCTTTGGCCCAAATGCCGACAGCGAAGGTATTCGGCCCAATGTTGCAAGGCAGAATTATGGGATAAGTCGCTGGGGCTACATCGATAGGTCCGGAAAATTTGTCATTCAGCCGCGCTTTGACGAAGCCTATGAATTCGTATCAGGCTTGGCTTCTGTAAAGCTGAAGGGCCTAGAGGTAGTAATAGACAGAAGCGGAAAGATCACCACCAAGAGTCTTCCTGCCAATTACTGCTGCGACGACGCTATCATTCCATTCCACAAAGATATTTATGATGAGAGCGGTAGAAGGCTAATTGCGCCGGGAGCCAAGGGCGTGGAAGTGCATCGCTTCTACCAAGGGCTGGCAGCGTTTCATTTACCTGTCGAACTAGGTGTTCATTTTTATGAGCAGTTCTTTCACAAAGACTCAGGGGATAGAACAGACGGTACCTATGGTTATATCAATGAGCAAGGCCGTATAGTTGTTCCACCCAGATATACGCGTGCTACTAATTTTGTTGATGGTATCGCAATAGTAGAAGAGGGCCTGACTAGTGGCTATCTCAATCTCTCAGGTAAGCTCATTGATGGCCAGATGCATCATGCAACTTTACACCCGTTCAACGATGGTGTGGGTGTCTTTAACGAAGGTGGTACTTACAAATTTATCGATAAGAACGGTGCGATTTTAGCGAGTGGTTTTACCAATGTTGGCCATTTTACTGATGGTTTTGCGCCAGTACAGAAAGGTCTACAGTGGAGTTTGATTGATAAGAGCGGAAAGACTGTTCGAAAGCTTGATTTCGAGCGAGTTGAGTCGAGCGCTGAAGGTCTAGCTGCGGTAGCAAAAGATGGAAAGAAAGGTTTCATGAATGCCACGGGCGATGTGGTGATACCACTTCTGTTCGATGATACACGGCGCTTTCATGGTGGCCTAGCAGCAGTTGCGAAAGGACCAAGTAGAGCCGAGAGATTGAAAACTGCTCTTGCTACACAGAACTGGAATTGCGCCTTCATAGACCGCAATGGTCGCGTCGCCTTTAAAAACAGATTCGAAGGTGCCAAGATATTCAAAGAAGGATTGGCGCCAGTTCTTTCTGGTGCGAAGTGGGGATACATCGACCACACCGGAAATTTTAAAATTAAGCCACAGTTCGATGACGCTGACCTGTTTTCTGAAGGATTGGCCGCCGTCCAAGTCAATTCAAAATGGGGCTACATAAACAAAGATGGAAAATTTGTGATTGAGCCCAAGTTTGCAAAAGATCATTATATTGAATACAGCCAAATAGCAGCAGGGAGATTCGCCGGTGGCTTGGCTCTAGTGGAATATCCACAAAGTCATCGTGGAATTATTAACAAGGCCGGTCAAAGTGTTTTTGACAATCGTTCAGTCGACGAGGAAGGGGACTCAGTTGTGCACGATGGTTTGATGCTTATTACCAGCGGAGCCTCCACCCCCTTTGGAAATGGCTACTTCAATACTGCAGGCAAGTTTGTTGCAAAATGTCCTAGCGGATATCCTAGGCAATTTGCTGGCGGATATGCTCGGTTCTATATCTATCCAAAGACTGGCGAACTCAAAATTGGATTTATCGATAAGGCCGGAAAAGTCGTCATCCAGCCGACCTGGGATAATGCAGGCGACTTTGCTGAGAATCTCGTTGCCGTTTCTCACGGTAATCATGTCGGGAAGGGAGGCTACGAAGGCAAGTGGGGCTTCATCAATGTAAACGGAAAGTATGCGTGCGGTTTAAAATTCGACGCAGCTGACTATTTCAGCGAGGGTTTGGCAGCGGTCAAGCTTGGTGACCGGTGGGGATACATTGACAAGCGTGGTGTGACGGTATCCAGTCTTGGGTATGACGGTGCAGAGGCATTTTCAAACGGCCGTGGGCTGGTGCGATACAAATATAAGTACGGCTATGTGGATAAGATTGGCAAGCTGATCATTCCTGCGAAATTTGAGTACGCGTCCAAGTTTTCTGAAGGCCTTGCAGTGGTGTCGTTGCCAAAAACTACAGGCCATCCAAGCAAGAAGCTATGACGGATAACCAGGCTCTTTCTTTGTGAACGCGCCCATTCTCTCGTTTAGATAGAGAAAAGCTGCATAGACTTCGTCGTAGTCTTGCCCGGTCAAATTGTTCAAGGCCTGCATATACAAGTCATAGGCTGGCTCGAATTTTCTCTGCACCTCATAAGCTTTACCAAGCTGGGTTATTAGTGAGCCCTCTTCAGCCTTACTACCACCACCAGTGCGCCATTCTTTTAGTGCACGTTCAAAGAATTGCTCAGCATAGGCATAGTTGCCGCCGGCCATTTGCTGGTTGCCTTGGGCTGTCAGCGTGGCTGTGGTTTTGCGAAGTGCAGCTAGTCTTGGATTTTGCATGTTTACTGAGGCGGTTGACCTTGCGGTGCCATTTCTTGAGGTGGCATACCTTGAGGGGGCATACCTTGTGGTGGCATACCTTGTTCAGGTCCACCTTGATTTGGATTACCCATTTGATTTTGACCATTCATTCCATTTTGCCCGTTCATGCCTCGTCGACCGAAGCCTCGGCCTTGGCCACCCATGAATTGGCGCCCCTGACCTTGGCCCCCCATAAAGCCTTGGCCCGGCCCGCCCATGGAGCCCTGGCCGCCTTGACCCGGCCCGCCAAAGCCACCGCCTGGTCCGCCGCCCTGAGCTTCTCTAGCTTCGCGGCGTTGTTCCATAAATTGGCGCATCTGCGCCTTTTCCGCGTCGCTGAGCTGACCATTATGGTCTGCGTCAAAACGCTCTCTCATCCTCTCCATAAATTGTTCGCGCCCTTGTCCACCAGGCCCACCGGCTCCTTGTCCGCCTTGCCCTTCACCCATCATGCCCTGACCCATCCTGCGTCGCATGCGCCCACCGAATGGACCTTGCCCTTGGCCCGGACCTTGAAATTGTCCTTGACCCGGAGGTGGCAGCTGTCCTGGTGTTTCTTGTCCACCCCCTGGTGGTTGTAATTGACCACCTGGTTCACTCTGGGCGATGGCCGGCAGGTTCGTGACTACAGCTAAGCTGAGAGCAGCCACTAATTTTGAAACCTTGATGGGCCGTTTCATAAATGCACCTCTGAAGCAGTACTTAATAGTCATACCAATTTAGTCATACCAACTACTACGGTCGCCACTCTAAAAAGGTTCAAAGATTTCCACCCAAATTACTATTCTTAATGTAGTCAGTCGCCACGAACGCAATAAGCCATTGACGGCCTTGCAACAAGTTTGAAACAAACTTTTCTTACTATGACTGTAATTACCACGTGATTACAGATTTTTCGAGCACCTGTGAGGCTAAATGTCTGACCAAATTGTGATGCCTAAGAGTAAAGAATCCGCTGACCGCGCAGAGCCTGTTTCTGATAGCGCCAAGCCAACCGGAATTGAGGCTGCAAGCCTTTGGAGCGAGGCCTCGCGAGTATTGGCGGGCAAGAGTAACACTAAGCTTCCAAGCGAATTTGCCGACGCATCTAGCTTTAGTATAGGTGATGGAAAATCGACTCTTGGTGATTCATTGCATAGCGTGCGGGCTTTTCCAGCCGTGAGAGATATTGTGGAAGCGCCCAATCCAATCAATGCAATTAGTAAGGGCATAGACAAGTTAAGCAACCTTGAATCTGTTGAGATTAGTCGGCGTGCTAACGGCTGGCAGCATGTGAATGCTAAGCTGGAAAGTGCCACCACTGGTGATGTGCCCAATATTAGTGTTGGCCGCCATCGACCGGTGGCGAGTCATATGGATAGAAACATTAGTTTCGATTTGGGCAAAACAAACGACGGCATTCGCCTCGCCAATATGAGCGGCTTTACCACTGATGTGCAAGGACCAAGAGGGCGAGTCAGAACTAGTCATACCAATGAAATGACTTTGGGCCACGACGATTCTGGTGCCTATTTGCGTTCTACAGCCAGCACCCAGGGCCTGCTGAGAATGAGAACCAATACACTTTCACTCAGAGAAAATGATTTCAATAAAGATAGCCCCATGCGCTCGATTATGAATCAGCCAGAGTCACTAAAACAGGTTGGGGAAGTGATGCGGATGTTCCAGAATACTGATGATGTGCAGCGTATGAGCATGAAGAAAAATGGCCCTGGCCAATTTGATGTTGTCTCTGAAGCCACTCGTGGCAAGCATATTGAAATCAACAAGCAAATTGAGAATAAAGCAACTGTGTCTTCTATTGACTTAGAGAAAAATGTATCAGCCACCATTCATAGTGGCGATAATGTTGTTGGATTAGCTAATATCAAAGGCATAAAAGTAAATATGCAATCTGAGGTCTTTGGTCTTAAGACAAATATGACCATTGTTCCATCTGCTATTAAACTAGAAAAAGGACAAGATGGAAAACCGGCCGTGAGATTAGATTTGGCTCTGCCGGATGGCTCTACCACTCAGTTTTCACTGCCCCTTTCACGGTTGCAAACCGCTCAGAAAAAGGCAAGTTGATTCGTTTGGAAAGACATCATTTGTTTGGTCCGTTTAGCCCGTATTCTGTAGGCCTTCGGCTACTCCATTGACGGTCATCAGAACAGTCTCTAATAATTTGTCGTCTCTGACTGTTGCTGTCGACTCGCCAGTTTCTTCGCTAATGCGTTTGCGAAGTTGGGCAATGAGCCGCACTTGCAGATAGCTTAGCGGGTCAACATAAGGGTTGCGAATAGCAATCGAATGCTTCAAGTAAGGTACTTCTTCGAGCAAAACTTCGTGTTTTGAAATGGCCAAAACAAATTTCTTGGTGCATTCGTATTCGGCCAAAATGCGCTTAAAGAATTTCTCTTGCAGTGCTTTGTCTACTAGATTTGCTGAATAGTAGGCGGCAATATCCATGTCGGCCACGGCCAGCGCATTTTCAAGCTTTCTAATTAAGCCTTTGAAGAATGGCCATTGGGCATACATTTCTTGGGCCATGGCAAGAGTTTCGCTGTCTGCTTCTGTGCATGCCTGGAAGGCGCTGCCAAAACCGTACCAGGCAGGAAGCATGTAGCGACTTTGGGTCCAAGCAAATACCCAGGGAATTGCTCTCAAGTCATCGATTGAGCCCGACCCAGCTGTCCGCCTCGTGGGCCTCGAACCCATTTGTAATTTTGAGAGTTCACCAATTGGAGTCGATTGGCCGAAAAACTCGACAAACTGAGGGTCTTCATAGACCAGTGAGCGGTAAGCCTTAAACGATGTGGTCGAAAGCTTCTCCATGAAATTCCACCAGTGCACTGGCTCGTTATCAACCTGGTTTTCAGCTGCTTGTTTAGCGGCAGACTGAGTGGTTGTCTTAACGGCATTCTGAGTAGCGGGCTGGGTGGCCGTGGCTTGTAGAACGGCTGCAGCAAGCTGGTCGAAGTTTCGCACGGCAATATCATGCAACGCGTACTTCGATGAAATTACCTCACCTTGCTCAGTTAGTTTAATTCTTCCTGCTACCGTTCCTGGTGGCTGTGCCAAAATTGCTTGGTGGGTAGGGCCGCCACCGCGTCCGATACTACCGCCTCGACCGTGGAAGAGCCTCAGCTCAATGTGGTTCACTTGGGCAATAGCAACAAGCTTTTTCTGAACTTTGTATAGCTCCCAATTGGCAGCGACAATGCCGCCATTTTTGCCACTATCAGAGTAGCCAATCATGATTTCTTGCAGGTTGCCTAGGTCTGCTAGATAGCTTTTGTAAATTGGATTGTCTAGCAGCTCTTGAAACATTTGCGGGGCGCGGCGCAAATCTTCAATGGTTTCAAATAACGGAACAATGCTGACTTTTCTATGAGGATGATGTTCGGATGCCCAAATGCCTGCCTCTTTAGCTAGCAGAAGAATTGATAGTAAATCAGAAGAATATTCGGTCATGCTGACAATATAAGTGTCGAGGGCACGGGAGCCATAGAGGTCTTGACCCTGAGCCATGGTGCGAAACACGTCGATGGTTTCATTGGTCGGTTCTGAGAAGTGTAAGTCGCCAGGAATTAGAGGTCGTTTGCTGGCTAATTCGCCTGTTAACCACTTCATCTTCTCGTCTTCTTTGAGAGCTTTATAGCCGTTCTCTAAAACACCTTGTGATTTTGTAATTTCATCTAGGGCGTCGCGGTGGCGGCTGCTGTGCTGTCTGATGTCTAGTTTTGCTAGATGAAATCCGAATATATCAACAGTGGCAATTAGTCGGCTCAAGTTACGTAAGCTGTCGCGGCAGCCTGCGTCAAACAAGCTATCTTTGATTTCTAGAAGTTCAGCCTTGAACTGTTCAGCTCTGGCGTATGATTGGCCGGCCTCTAAGTTGTGGTCGCGGGTATTGCGCAACTTGGCCTGTATATAAAGCAGCTTGAGGCGATAGGGTTCTCGGGCATAACGGTGAGCATATTTTTCGGTAACTGCGGGAAGTGCCAATGTATCTTGTTCCAATGAACGGGTCAGCGCTTCTGACTTCTCTGTCCAGTTGGCGGATTGACTTAGTTCATTGAAAAGCCCTTCTAACTCTTTGAGATAACGATTGAGAATGACAGTGCGCTGATAATCAAGGGTCTGCAGAGTAACGTCTTTTGTGACAAAGGGGTTGCCGTCGCGGTCCCCGCCAATCCACGAGCCAAAGGTTATGAAGTTACGACCTGCTTTTGCGTTAGTTTTGTTAGGTTCGTTACTTTGGCCAAGGGTTTCTTCAAGTTTCAAACACTCATCTTCAAGAGCTTGGTGCACGTCTATTACTGCATCAATAATTACGTGGTCAAAGTGGTAAACGCCATAGCGTACTTCATCATTGACCGAAGGTTTGAAGTAGATTACGTGGTCTGTGAGCCAGAGAGATTCTACGACAGATCTAAGCCCGGCCTCAATTGTGGCGGCTTCGTTTTTTGAAAGAGGTGGATGATCACGCTTATACAAAAGCTTGGCTAGCTCAAGCTGTTTGAGCATGACTGTACGCCTAGTCAATTCTGTTGGGTGGGCGGTGAAGACAATTTCAATATCGAGATTGTTCAACACATCTAAAAGCTGTTCAGACTTTAACCGGGTGCCACCAAAGAATTGTGAGAGCGAATCTTTCTCGTATTTGCGCTCGCCACTGCTGTCGTGCTGCGCTCGGCGTCTCAATCTGTGGTTTTGTTCAGCGATATTGATGATGTCGAAATATGTGAGAAATGCCTTGATCACTTTGATAGCGGTATCGAGATCTAGGGCGCTAAGTAGTTCTTCTAGCTTTTTCTGGCTCGGTGCATTTAGCTCAGCTGCGCCGTTTTTATTGCGGTGCATTTCTTTGAACAGGCTGCGAAATTGCTCGACATAACTGAAGACTTCTTCACCTTCAAGGCGTTTGATTGTGTCTCCTAGAATGAACCCTAGCATGCGCACATCGTCACGTAATGGTTTGATGCGCTCTAGCAGTTGGTCGCCGTTCTCTTTCATCTCTTTGCTCTCTTCTAACTTTTTTCGATATCTTTGTGAGTAAATGGCTTGGCGCCTGCACCATGGTAGTCGCTGGCCCGGTGACCGGCTCCTTCTAATTTATATTTGTAAGTAACTAGGCCTTCCAATCCGACTGGGCCTCGGGGTGGAAGTTTGCTTGTACTAATGCCAACTTCGGCGCCAAAGCCGTAGCGAAAACCGTCGGCAAAACGGGTCGAGGCATTGTGGTAGACCCCAGCTGATTTAACGCCGTTGAAGAACTTGACCCAGGCACTTTGGTCTTGGCAGATTATGGCATCGGTATGGCCAGAGCCAAATTCATTTATGTGTGTTATCGCATCGTCTACGCCGTTTACGGTTTTTGCTGAAAGGCAAAGATTGCCGTACTCCGTAGACCAATCGGCTTCGCTTGCTAGGGTCGCTGGCAAATTCGATTTCTGACAAAGCTTGAGCAAAGCGTCGTCAACTTTGAGTTCCACTCCTACTTTTAAGAGCGCTGCCAAAATCGCCAACTGCTTAGACTCATCCAAATTTTTATCTAGTAACAAGGTTTCCATGGTGTTGCATGCTTCTGGATAGTCGCACTTCGCATCGACCACTACTTTTATTGTTTGTTCCATATCGGCTGAATTGTCTACATAAAGATGGCAAATTCCTTCAGCGTGACCGAGTACAGGAATTTTGGTATTCGATTGAATGTAAGAAACCAGACTGTTTGAGCCTCTGGGAATGATCAGGTCGACATACTTGTCAGCTTTCAAGAGAGCGGCCACGTCAGCGCGCGAGGCTAGCAATGCCGCACTGCTTTCTGGCAAGCCCGAGTGCTTCAGTGCTTCTTGCAGACAGCTGAATAAAACTTTGTTGGTTTGTTCAACCTCTTGGCCACCCTTGAGTAAAACAGCGTTGCCACTTTTAAGAGCGAGCGCAGCAATCTGGGGCAGTACATCTGGTCGCGCCTCAAAAACTATGCCGATTACGCCAATTGGGCAGGTGATGCGGAACAGTTGCAAATTAGCATCTAGCTCTTTGGCGTAGTCGATGTGTCCAAGGGGGTCTTTCATTGCCACCAGGGCTTTGCACCCGGCAATGACTGTGTCTATTTTGCTGCCATCAATGGCCATTCTTCCACTTTTAAATTCAGCGGCATCAAATTTGCTTGAGTCTTGTACGTTGGCTTCTAGAATTTCTGCGCGGCGCGTGTCTAAGATTTCTGCAAATTGCAAAATGGTTTCATTGCGCTTGTCAAGGCTGGTTGATGCCAGAGCCGGAGCTGCTAAGGCCGCCTGGCGAGCCAGTTGCATAACATATTGCTCTTGGCTGGTATCGCTCGATTCTTTGGCTGTCATTTTGTTTGTCCGCTACAAATATTTAGGTATCAAGAAAAGCTATGTTGTCGCGAGTAATTAGGGCGTCATAGTTGCGACTTTCTTTCAGTTCGCTTAGAGCTTCAGAGTGCTGCCCTGATACTAACCTGGCTTCATCGCTTGAATAATTGACGATGCCCCGGGCAAATTCGTGACCATCAAGAGCGGCGACGCTAACTACGTCTCCACGTTCAAATGTTCCTTTTACTTCGGTTACTCCAGCTGGAAGTAGACTGGCCTTGCCTTTTTTAAGAGCCTCTTTGGCTCCAGGGTTCACTACCAAGGTGGCCTTAACAGTGGTGGCAAAGGCGATCCATTTTTGCTTTCCACTTAAGCCACCATGGGGCAAGAATAAGGTGCCCAAGTCTTCACCTTTGAAGATACGACCAATGGCATTGTCGGTTTTGCCACCAGCAATGATGGTGGCGCATCCGCTTTGCGAGGCAATTTTGGCAGCGGCTAATTTGGTTTTGATACCACCGCGACCGGGCTTATCGCTCACTACTTTCGATTCAGCTAATTGTTCGATTTCGGGTGTGAAATTCTCCACCACCGAAATGAGCTTAGCCTCTGGCCCTGAGCGCGGGTCTGCGGTGTACAGGCCTTCTACATCGGTCAAAATCAGTAGCAAGTCAGCGTCGATTTTGCTGGCAACAAGAGCTGATAATTTGTCGTTGTCACCAAAATTGACTTTTACATCAACGTCTTTGTGGTCGCCTTTAAGCATTTCTAGCTCAGCGGTCGAAACAGTGTCGTTTTCGTTGATGACCGGAAGCACATGAAGTTCAAGCAGCTGGGTAATGGTGCTTCGCAAATTGAGATAGCGGCGGCGGTTGGAAAAATCTTCTTCTGTCAGTAAGACCTGGGCGGCGATAACGTCCATTTTTTCGAATGCATCTGAGTAAAGGGCCATCAAGCGGCCTTGGCCAACTGCAGCGCAGGCTTGCTTAAGTGGCAATAGTTTTGGCTTTGCCGTTAGACCTAAGGTACGCGACCCCAGGCCGATGGCGCCGGAAGTGACTAGTAGGACTTCTTTTCCAGACTTTACCAGACCGGCAATTCCTTCAACAAACGAATAGAAACGGCTGAGAGCAATACCGCCCTCATCTTTCATCAAGACGGCCGTGCCTAGCTTGATTACGATTCTTTTACTGTTTTTGATCAGGGCCTGGCGATCAATTACTTCATCAGTAGCTTTGCTTGGCTGGCTGGGCTTCTTAACACTGTCTGGCCTGTCTGGCATTTGATTCTCTTACCGACGCAGTTTTACTTGGATGCAATATTTGAAAGAGTACCTTAGTTGGACAGATCTTTGAAGAATTACGCCGTGTAAACCCTCTTGTACACGAACTTGTTAAGTAGCTAAGAGGATGAAAGCGGCTTGGCAGGCTCAGCGGCTAACAAATTCTTGAAATCTTTAGATTGAGATTAGCTCGTATACATAGACGGATGGGCTTCTACCTAATATTATTTCCTTCTGACAAGCGGCTTGCCAAGTGCTAGAATCTGTAGTACAGGCAAAGTGGCAATGGTCGCTTTCCTGCTTGTTCGCTAATCAATTGCTACGTTAGCTACTTTAGCTACTTTAATTACTTTCTCCGCCTTTTTTGGGAATCCAATGCTAAGACTCGAAAATATCAGCAAAATTTATCCTCAAGGTGAGGTGCTGACAGACGTTACCTGGGAGCTTAAACAAGGCGATCGTATTGGCCTTGTCGGACCAAATGGTGGTGGCAAATCAACTCAGTTCAAGATTATTACCGGCGAGATCGAGCCCACTTCTGGACAGATCATCCGTCAGGCCGGTTTGCAGGTTGGCTATCTCAACCAAGAGTTTGCCGTGACGCCGACTAACACTGTGCGCGAAGAGTTCTCCAGTTCGTTTGTTGAGCTGAATACTATTCATCATGCACTGACAGCGGTGCACACAGCTCTTGAAACAGCTACACCTGAAGAACTAGATAAGCTCTTGAAGAAGATGGACAATTTGCAGCGTGAGTATGAAGCCAAAGGCGGCTACGCTCAAGAGTCTAAAGTAGAAAAGATGATGGCCGAAATGGGCTTTGCTCTTGGTGATGGCGATCGTTTTGTTAGCGAGTTCAGCGGCGGCTGGCAAATGCGTATGAACCTCGGTAAGGTCTTATTGCAGAAGCCTGATATCTTGCTACTCGACGAACCTACAAACCACATTGATATGCGCACCATTGAGTGGTTAGAAACTTTCTTGCGTGATTTGTCTACGCCTATGGCCATTATTTCCCACGATCGCCACTTCCTCGATCGCCTATGCACTAGTATTGTCGAGATGGAGCGGGGCCAATCTTCTACCTATCTTGGTAATTATTCGACTTATCAGCTGCAGAAAGAGCAGAACCGCGACGCTCAACAGGCTGCCTATGATCGCCAAGTGAAAGAGATGGAAGTGCAACAGCGCTTTGTTGATAGATTTAGAGCCAGTGCCACTCGCAGTACACAAGCTAAGAGTAGAGAAAAACAACTCGACAAAATTGAACTAATTGAGAAGCCCGAAGACGGTGAGCGCACTCTGGTATTCCATTTTCCAGCGGCCGCACGTAGTGGGCGCGAGATTGTCACTATCCGCGATCTCACACACGGTTATAACGACAACATTCTTTTCTTAGATGCCAACTTGCAAATTGAAAGAGGCGAGCGTATCGCTATTCTCGGACCCAATGGTGCTGGCAAGTCGACCTTGCTCAGGCTTATAACTGGTCGCGAAAAGCCAGACGGTGGTTCGGTCAAGCTTGGTGATCACAATGTTCGCCCTGCTTATTTCGAGCAAAACCAGGCTGAAGCTCTAGATTTAGACAAGCGCGTGCTCGATACCATTCAAGACGAAGTGCCGCTATGGAAGACTGAAGAAGTGCGCGCCTTGCTTGGTCGATTCTTATTCGGCGGAGATAGCGTATTCAAGAAAGTTGAGAGCCTTAGTGGCGGCGAAAAAGCACGCTTGGCGTTGGCCAAGATGTTGCTTGGTGCCAATAATTTCTTGATTCTCGATGAGCCGACCAACCACCTCGATATTCCTGCTAAAGAGACTCTAGAAGACGCTCTGAAGAAGTTCGACGGTACAGTTGTAGTAATCTCACACGACCGCTATTTCATCTCGCAAATTGCCACCAAGATTGTCGAGATTAGAGACGGTCAGTTGGTCGTTTATCACGGCAATTACAACTACTATCTAGAACTCAAAGAAGAAGAACGTGTGCGTGAGCTGGAGGCTAAGAAAGCAGCCGAGAAAGCCGCTGAACAAGCAGCCAAGCGCGCTAAAGAGTTGGCCAAGCAGAAAGTAAAAGAAGAAGCTAAGAAGGGCCGATAAGCTTTCTCCGCCTTCCCTAAGGAATAATGAATATCCTGCGGTTGTCAGCAGGTTGCTGCTAGCGTGGTATAGGTATATCGTTATTGATATCGGCCACTAAGGTGAAAGCAATGGACAAAAAACCGTACTCGGAATCATTTAATACTGAAACTACGCAGACGGCAAAGCGTGGTGGAAATGGGTTTGCCGATTTCGATGCTCAGGCTTTAACCCAGGGCACCTTGGTCAGCAAAGTGGCTTTGCTCACTAGCGTCTCGTTCATGTTTCTGGCGGCTGGTTCGTTCTTCGGCATCAAAACTGAGCCGAACATGTTTCTCTGGATCGCCTCGATTGCCATAACGTTCGGCGGTTTGTTCTTCTTACCGAGGGTTAATTCGCCAGTATCTTCAATGGTCGGCTTGGCCGTTTGGAACGCTGTCTTCGGTGTAATCGTCGGTTTCGGCTTGCAAGGCTATATCGAAACTATCGGCGCTAACACAGTTGCCGTTTGTTTAGCTGGTACTGCTGGCGCTATGGCCGTGGTTGGTTCAATTGGTGCCTTCTCTGGCGTTGACTTCAGACCGATGCAGCGCTTTCTTATGTTTGCTCTGTTTGGCCTGATTCTTGTCGGGTTAAGCCAGTTCTTCATTCACTTCTCAGCTGGCGTCAATATTGTTTATGCAGTGGGTGGTTTGGTTGTCTTTACCGGCTTCTTCTTGGTTGATTTCTGCCGCTTGGCTAAGTCAACTGATAACAGCTGGCCAGAAGCCACCAGCATCGCTCTCAATATTGTTCTTGATTACGTCAACTTCGCCTTTTACTTGATGCGCCTCGTAAGAGAGCTAAAGAAATAGGTTAGCGAATAAGTAAGTATAATCTTGGGGAGGCTAGCCATAGGTTAGCCTCTTTTCTTTATCGTCAAAGTGGAATTATTATCGTGGAAACAGCTACTGGCGCCTCAGCTTCATCGTCTTCTACTACTTCTTCAGGTGTTCAACCTTCAGATATCGATTTGGCGAACAATGCTAAGTTGAGAGCGATAGTCGGCGTTGCTGCCGAACTTGGTCTAAGTGAAGACGACATTGAGCTTTACGGCAAATATAAGGCCAAGATTGCCTACGATGCCATTGAGCGCATTCTAACTGACAAAAATAAGGTTAGAGGGAAATTGATTTTGGTGTCGGCGATTACGCCAACCAAGGCTGGTGAAGGCAAGACCACTACTTCTGTCGGCCTGGCACAAGCCCTGCGCAAGAGCTGCAAGGCAAACGGTGGAAAAGCGCGAAAAGTCTCGGTGGCCTTGCGAGAGCCATCAATGGGCCCGGTATTTGGTCAAAAAGGCGGTGGCACCGGTGGTGGTTACTCGCAGCTGATGCCCATGGATGACATCAACCTGCATTTTAATGGTGACCTGCATGCCATTGGTGCTGCTAATAATTTACTTGCTGCTTTGATTGATAATCACATTCACTTCGGCAATGCCCTAGCCATCGACCAACGTGCCATCAGCTTTAGACGAGCAATGGACATGAACGATCGCAGTTTGCGCAATTTGGTACAAGGTTTGGGCGGAAAAGCCAATGGTATTGTTCGTGAAACTGGTTTCGACATAACCGCTGCCTCAGAAGTTATGGCTACCCTTTGCTTGGCAGATTCTATGGCTAACTTACGCGAGCGCCTTGGCAATATCGTCGTCGCTAAATCAACGGCCGCTGCACCTATTACAGCCAAACAAGTTGATGCTGCTGCTGCCATGGCCATAATTTTGAAAGATGCTATCAAGCCGAATTTGGTGCAAACTCTCGATGGCACTCCCGCCTTTGTGCATGGCGGTCCATTTGCCAATATCGCTCACGGCACCTCTAGTGTTCTCTCAGGTTTGCTTGCCCTTTATACAAGCGATTATGTCGTTACAGAAGCTGGCTTTGGGGCTGATTTGGGCTTAGAGAAGTTCTGCGATATTGTGGCTAATTTGCGCCCTGAGCTAGCACCAGATGCAGTGGTGCTAGTGGCGACAGTTAAGGCTTTGAAATTACATGGTGGAGTCTCTGAGGCCGACCTGTCCAAACATGACTTGTCGGCTATTGAGCGCGGTCTATGCAACTTAGAGCGACACGTGGCCAATGTGCAAAAGTTTGGTGTGCCAGCAATTGTCTGCATCAATAAATTTGCTGGAGACAGCGAAGAAGAGTTGTCGCACTTAATTTCGCTTTGCAAAACTAAAGGCATTGACGCTATTACCGCCGATGTCTGGGCCAAAGGTGGTGACGGCGCTCTTGAGCTTGCCGACCTGGTTGTGGCACAAACTGCTAAACCAAGTAAGTTTGCTCCATTATATAAACTAGACGCACCAATCAAAGAAAAATTGGCCACTGTCGCATCAGCGATTTATGGTGCCGCCAGTGTGGAATATTCCAATGAAGCTTTGAAAGAACTGAAATGGTTAGATAAGAACGGCTACGGCAATCTACCTGTTTGTGTGGCAAAGACTCAATATTCATTCAGCGATGACCCTACACTTTTGGGTGCTCCTTCAGGCTTCAAGCTCAACATTCGACAGCTTAGACTCTCAGCCGGTGCTGGATTTGTTGTAGCTATTACCGGTGAGATCATGACCATGCCAGGCTTGCCTAAGAAGCCAGCATCAGTAGTAATGGAACTGCGCGATGATGGAAAGATTGCCCGCTTCTATTAATATTGCTCGCTTTTATTGATATCAGGCTCGACTACTCTCAGGAAGGCTGAAAGTTTTTATTCCAAAATTCTTGTGAGGCACTCAACATTGGAACAGAGCAGCAAGTCGAAGACCCTTCTCAAAATCGTCATTGCTTTTGGTGCCTTCTCTATTCTTGGCCTTGTGGGCTTGATGGTGGCAGGTGTGATCTTTTTCCTGTCATTAACTAGTCCGGCACACATCAAATCAGTCGCGGCGACCTTTATGACTATTGACGATCCTTTACCTAAAGGCTTCACCTACACAGCTGCTTACGAGGTAGCTGGACTGCCAATTGTCCAGATTGCAGATGAAGAGGCTGAAACTCTTTACACCTTTTCCGCTACTAATGATCCCGTCAAAAACAAAACTGACAATCTAAGTGACCTTTCTGAAGAAGACAAAGTCGATGCCCTTGAGGCACGTTTGGCTGTCGCGAATAAGGGTCAATTGACATCAAAGGCTACAGGCCAACTGAAGTTCGCTAATGAAATCATGTGTTATAGCATTGGTCACTCAAGCGTGCTTGGGCCAGATGAAACCGTCAATAATAGTTTTGGTGCCCTGTCTCAAAGTTCCAAAACAGGCAGATACATTTATCTCTGGGTGCAAAAACAAAGCTTGCTGCAAAGAAATGGGCCAACTATGGACCTACCGCGCATCAAAGAGCTCTTGAGTGCCGTCAAGTCGTTTTAGCGTTTATCTTTCAATGCCCGAATTCTGCCAATGCTTTCTAATCGTTTTCTGCAGCCTTCATATCTTTAGCATAGAGATCCATATGCCCCATTTTTTTGTGGAGAGCGGCTCGCTCTCTATAATATGTGGCACCAGACATTTCTTTGATAGCTTTATTGTAGTCAGCCAGTGCCAGCTCCAATTTTCCCGCTTTGATATAAAACTTGGCGCGCTTTACTAACGCAGTGTCATCGCTAGGGTTAGTAGCAATGAGCTTATCTAAGACCTTAACGGCTTCAAGCGGCTTGTTTAGCAAGTCATAACAGGTAACTTGGCGCAAGAGATAGGTGTCTTGTTTTTTTAGTTGATAGCATGTCTCATACGCGGTGATTGCTGCACTGTATCGTCCAGCGTTTTCGAGTACAGAAGCTCTAATTTCCAGAGCGTCAAAACTTACGTCTTTTCCCTTGTAAGACAGATATTTATCGATGCAAGCAAGGGCTTGGTCATGGCGGTGTAAATTGCTTAGAGCAACAGCTTTGTGTGGGTAGCACTCCATCTGCGGTGGCTGGCAAGCAATACCTTTGTCGGCCCAGGTAATTGCCTCATCGTACTTGCCTTGTATATTCTTGATCTCGGTCATCTGAATATAAGAGTTGCTGTAAGCCGGATCAATAGAAATAGCTTTTTTTAGATATTTTTCCGCTTCGTCGAGGCCCTGGCTGTAGCGGTCCATGGTGTTGTAACTAGAGCGGGCCAGCCCCCAATAAATGCGGGGATTTTTTGGCTGGTACTGTAATGCCTCCAGTAAAGGTGCGCGCGCCCCTTTGTAATCACCGCGATCCATCATTTTCATGCCGCGCTCTGTTAGCCTGGCAGCAATTTGTTGACTAGTCTCGTGCGGCGCTGCATGAGCCGCATGGCCTGCTGTAACGAGAATTAAGGCAGTGAATAATAGATGATGTAGCGCTCTTCGCCTTAAATTGAAGTCGGAAGTGTTCTTGTAGTTTAAAGCTTGCTCAATCATAGAACTAAGCTACCAAGTTGTGAGTAAATGCACAAGTCTCAGTTATTTGTGCCGTTTCTCAAACTGGTAGAAGCATCAAAATTCTAAGCGTGCGTGCTCCCGAGGTTCGCTCACAGTCAAGTTTTTCGATGGATCATCTTTGTTAGTAGCGGTCATCTCTAGATTGTCGTTTTCACGGTCGTATTTGAAATTGACTGACCAAGGTGTTTTCTCTAACTGTTTATCTAGCTTATCTTGCAACCAATCGAGTGAGTTTTCTATCTCATCAGCTTCTGAGAGCGTAGATAGAAGGTATTGTGTTGAAGGCATGATCGATTTGGCATCGCCATTGTCTTTGAGTTGTTGGCCGATCTCCTTGGCTAAGACCGCCTCAGGCATTGGTTTGCTAGGTGGGGTAACAAATATCGCCTTGCCGTCGGAACCAACTTCGCCAGCTCGGGTCAACTTCAAATAGTCTTGAAACAGCGCGTTGTCTGGAACTTCTTGAGCTACGCTTGGTGTGGCCGTTTTGTCGCCTTTTAATTCAACCATTTGATTCTTGCCTCGGTGGGGGGAGTTCCTTCTTATGGCAATGTAATCTAGCCGTCGTTAAATCTACGTTTAGGTCAATTAACGACCGGTAGGGTGCGCAAAAATGCTGATTTTGACATTCGGATCAGTTTAACCATGTTCTAAAACGGTCAGATTTTTGGCCAAAAATCTGACCGTTTTGGAACAGACAAAACATGTGCTATAGCCAATGATATAGTGAACATGCCAGGCTTGTCGAAGCTTCGAAATGAGAAAAAATTGTGAGGCATACTATTTTGGCGGTCATTGTTTCGTAAAGGGCATTCCGCCTTCGATATAGTAAATTCCTTCCGCTGATCGCCTTACCGATACAGGACTTTTACTTTGGCAGTCATCCAAGCCTTTGACCAGCTCGACGCCGGGAAATAGAGTAATCACTCTAAATAGGGCATATGGATTGCCATTTTCTTGATTGATCCTTGGATATTTGTAGAGATTGTAGATACCATCCGTTGAGCTTACAAAGTCACCGCTTGTGGTCGTCAGGCAAGAAGACATGAAACTGCCCATTATGTGAGTCGGCCAATTGCTCCAAATTGTGCAGCTTAACACTAGCCATAATGCTGCCGGAATTCTCAAATATGGATGCCACCGGCAGGTAATTAAGGCAATTTCAATGTCTAAATTGTGGAAACAGGCATAAAAGATACTACTACTTGGTATTAGGAATAGAATGATTAAGGCCTTAATATCCTGAACGCCGACAGGTTTTATCAGGCGATAACATATGAACAGTGACAATGCTTGTTTCGCATAGTTTAGGTAGTTGACCACCGATGGTGAGTCAATTTGCCAATATCCTTGATTGACCGAAAATCCACTAAAGATCCCTTGGAAAACGAAAAGTATCATCAGCCAGTGCAAGGCATTACCCGAATTAGCGAGAAACTTTTCAAACATTTCTTACTCTCTAAAAATACCAGAGGATAATTTGAACTAGCGTAGTAGTTAATATAGTCCACGTTACAGATGCCTGACAGGTGACTAGAAACACTTGCTGAAGTGTTCCAGATGCCCGTCGGCTCCTATTGGTGACCTCTAAATTGTTTTCTACTTTTAGTACTAATCCTGAGTATCCCAGGAACTAGTGCTTATCGCCCTTCAAGTGCTTATCGAAGAACTTGCGAGCAGTTTCGATATTTTTACTATGTTCGATGTCGTGACCTTCATGAGGAAGGCGAATATAAGTAGTATCGACGTTCGCTTTCTTTAAGGCTGCCACCAGATCATCGCTTTGCTCTACGGGCACGACCTTATCGTTTTCGCCATGCATGACCAAGAAAGGCGGGTCGCCAGGAGAGACATAGGTGTCAGGGCTAGCTTCTAGTGCGCGAGCTTTTTGAGTGGAGGCAGTGCCACCTAAAAGCAGTGACAGAGAAGAAGTAGGGCTGACTGTATCCCATTCCATTTTGGGATATTTTTTCGTGCCCAAATCATACAAGTTTGCCGGTCCGGAAAAATCGCAGACTGCTTGCACATCGCGCGAGATAGTTTTGTCTCCGCCAATGTCTAAAGCTGGGCTATTGGCTGAGGCTGCCATCAAGGCCACTAAGTGACCACCGGCTGAATGGCCCCAGAGACCGATGTGGTTAGCATCAATATGTAGCTTGTCAGCGTTGCCCTTGAAGTAGCGCAAGGCTGTGTTGAGGTCCTCAATTTGAGAAGAGAAGATGCCTTCTTGGGCTAGGCGATAATAAACTATGGCAACGCCATAGCCTTTGCGAACAAAGTCGGGTACCCAGCGGGGTATTGAGTTTGGTCTTGAGGTCCAGCCGCCGCCATGAACATAGATAATTAGGGGAAAGCTTTTGCCCGCTGGTGCTTTTGGTGTGTAGAGACAGAACATGTGTGCGCGATCGTCAGCATTTGGTTGCCCTGGCATATAGCTGACGTTCTCCAGCTTTTCGATATCGTCACTCATTTTTCTTGGTGCGCTCTTTTTTGCTTCTGCTGAAGGGATAAGAAAACTGGAAGCAGCAAGTGTCAAAATTGCCGCAAGGGTAGTTCCGATTCTTTTGCTACTTCCAGTTTTCATTTTATGTCTCCCAATCAGTGGTTTTGAGTTAGTGCTTGAAGCAGCGTTGGCCCGTGAAGACCATGGCAATTCCTGCCTTGTTGCAGGCGGCAATTACATCAGCGTCTTTGATACTGCCGCCGGGTTGAATGATGACGGCAATTCCGGCTTCTGCTGCTGCTTCAATATTGTCTGTTGCTGGCAAGAATGCTTCGCTAGCCATAACAGCACCTTTCGATTTCTCTCCGGCTTGACGCAGGGCGATTCCGGTACTGGCGATGCGGCTGGTTTGGCCGATTCCGAAACCGAGTGAGAGGCCATCTTTGGCGACAAATATTGCATTTGAAGTTAGGTGTTTGACCACTGACCAAGTGAAGGCAATGTCTTTTTGCAAGGCTGGGTCTGGCTTCTTCTCGGTGACACAAGTAAATGTACTTGCTTCAACAGGAGCGTCTTGGTCGACTTCTAAAAGGAAGCCATAATCTGATAGATGCTTCAGTTTATAGTCGCGCTGCTTGGCCAATTTTGTATCAACTGTGCTTTTGAGAACGCGCACATTTTTCTTTTTCTTGAATACTTCAAGGGCGGCTTCGTCATATTCAGGAGCGAGAACAATTTCTACAAAGTTGCGGGTGATGCGCTCTGCCAGGGCGGCATCGACTTTGCCGGTGAAGCCATAAACTCCACCAAAGGCCGACATGGGGTCGCACTCATAGGCTAGTTCGTATGCTTCAGCCAGAGTTTTCGCTTGGGCCACACCGCAAGGGTTATTGTGCTTGATGACAACCACTGCTGGTGCCACTAACTCACGTAATATTTTTACAAGAGCGTAAGTATCGGTGATGTTATTGGAAGACATTTCTTTGCCTTGCAATTGTTCAAACGGTGGGAAAGCTTGAAGCTCTGATGTTAGACCGGGAACTGAAATGGGGCTTTCTAGCTGGTACCAGGCTGCTGCTTGGTGAGGATTTTCACCGTAGCGAAGAGTCTCTTGGCGCTTGAGGTTGATAGTGAGCTTATCGGCAAAGTCGGGTACTGCATTTTCTGTAGCCTCTGTGCTCGCTTTGGCTGCTTTATCTGAACTTTCACTTTGCACAAGCTTGCCTAAGTAAGTAGAAATACTTTGGTCATAGCTAGCTGTGCGGGCGAATGCTTGGTAAGCCAACTTTCTGCGGAAGGCTAGAGGAATCTCGCCTTTGTTAGCGTCCATCGCGGCAATAACACTATCGTATTGGCTAGGTTCATTAATAACAGCTACGCGCTCGAAATTCTTAGCTGCTGCTCTCAGCAGGGCCACGCCGCCTACATCAATCTGTTCAACCATCGGTTGCTCAGCTAGGTCTTTTTTCAAGGCATCTTCAAAGGCATAGAGATTGACCACAACTAAGTCGATTTCTGAAATTTCCATTTCAGCCAAACAGCTGCGGTCTTCAGTGATTGGTCTAGCGAGAATACCGGCAAATACTTTGGGGTGCAATGTTTTGACGCGGCCAGAAAGAATTTCAGGGAAGCCTGTCAGTTCCTCAACCTTGGTGCACTTGAAGCCTTTTTCTTCTAAGTATTTAGCCGTGCTGGTTGTGCCTATCAGCCGCAGAGTGTCGAAGCGCTCTAGGCGAGTTATGAAGTTGTCGAGGCCGGTTTTGTCGGTAACGCTAACTAGTACGGTTTTCATTGTTGATTTCCTTGCGTAGCCATTTAGTGTCATCCACTAATTGTTAGATTCGAGATACTAAGTGTTTTGGCACGTTCATTAACGTGCCCTACTGTCTGTGCTTTCATTTTATGCTTTTCAAATATTTCGATAATTGGTTCACAAGCGCCTTCGATTATTAAAGCTAGGCCCATGCCCATGTTGAAGGTTTTGTACATCTCTTCTTCATTGACATGCTCACTAATGGCTGTGAGGATAGCTGGCACTGGCAGGGCATTGTCGATGACGAAACCGACTTCGCTATTTAGCCTGAACAAATTAGTCCATCCACCACCGGTGATGTGGGCTATACCTTTAACGCTGCTGCGATATTTCTCCAATACTTCCATCACTGCTTTGACATAGAGCACTGTTGGAGTGAGAAGAGCTAAATAAGTTTCATCGTTGTCGGGCAATACTTTTCTTGCTAGTGAGAGCCCGTTTGAGTGAATGCCACTTGAAGCTACACCAATTAATTTCTGGCCTGGAGCAATTTCGCTTCCGGTAAGAAGCTCTTCTTTGCGTACTTGACCGACGGCAAATCCGGCTAAGTCAAAGTGGCCGTGCTCGTAGACACCCGGCATTTCAGCGGTTTCGCCACCTACTAAGAGCATTCCTGTTTGGTCGCATCCAGCCACTATGCCTGCCATTATCGCGTCAGCAGTATCGTCAAGTTTTCCTACTGCAAAATAATCAAGAAAAATGTTTGGCGTGGCGCCCACACAAATTAAATCGTTGGCGCACATTGCCACAAGATCTATCCCGATAGTGTCAAACTTTTTCAGCTTATGTGCCACTAAGAGCTTGGTGCCCACACCGTCAGTAGTGACGGCAATGCCGTTGCCGCTGTAACTAGGATAGACCGCAGCATAGCCGCCAGCCGCTTGCCACATGGCTTCATGCTCTTTGCGCCTGGCTATTTTCTTTAAGCGGTCGACGAAACGATCGGCCTTGTCGATGTCGACTCCTGCTGCTGCGTAGGTTTGTTTTTCGGGAGTCATTTTATTTCCTAGCTTAGTGAGGCGTGAGCATTTTTGAGAATGGCCAATCCGTCTGGCATGCTTTCGAAGGTGATGCCCTTGCGCTTCAGTGAAGGAAAAGCGGGATGTTGCGAATGGCGAATGTAAGCTTCGGGGTGGGGCATGAGGCCGAGCACATTGCCTTTACCATTAGTGAGAGCAGCTATTTTCTCAAAGCTGCCATTTACATCGTCGTCATAGTTAAGAGCGGCGCGCTCATTGACGATGGCGACTGCCTCATCTTTGGCGTCTGGTCTCACTTGTATGCGACCTTCGCCATGCCTGATGGGCAGACTGATTCTGTCTAGCCCTTTGAAAAATGGACTACTGGTTTTGCTAGCACTGTCTGCATTGACTGTCATCTCCACCCAGCGGTTTATGAACCGACCGCCAGAGTTATGGGTGAGGCTGACTATACTCTCGCTACCTTCTTCAGAACTGGGCAACAGACCTAGTTGAACGAGGGTCTGAAAGCCATTGCAGATGCCGAGAACTAGGTTGCCTTTTTCAATATATGAGTGCAACACTTCAAGCATGCGGTGTCTAATCTTCACAGCTAGTACTTTGCCGCTGGCAATTTCGTCGCCGAAAGAAAAGCCACCAGGCAGTGCCAGCAGCTCTGACTTGAGCAGTTGCTTGGGCTTAGCCAGTAGTTCACTGGTGTGACTTATTACCGCTTCAAAACCAGCTTGCTCTAGAGCAAACGCAGTTTCGTTGCTGCAATTAATTCCGTCTCCGCTGAGCACAATCGCTCTTGGCCTGATCATTTGAAGTCCTCTTCAAAGGGGAGAGTTGCTTGCCAGGCTTGTTTTAGTGTGGCGTTGTCGAGATCGATTAATTCGGTTTTTCTGGCTTTGTCTACAAGCTTTAAACCTGATTCGGTAACTTTACCGATTTCTACTACAGATATTTTGCTGTCACTTGCCAGTTCTTTATGTTCTGGCCACAGGGCTAACCAAGCTTCAACATTGGCAGGCGATACGCTCACTAGCAGTCTAGCTGGCCCTTCGGCAAAGAGGGCGACGTCCATGCGCTCGCGCAACATGTCGTGGAATCTGGCACCGTTTTCGGCTGCTGTCACCACTGCTTCAGAGTTAAGTTCGGCTCCTAAATCACTACCGATGATGCACTCGCTCACGGCAACGGCTAGGCCGCCTTCTGATAGATCGTGGCACGATTCAATCAGATTGCTCTGCATGGCACTAAATATAGTTTGGTACAAGAGAGCCGCTTGTTCGAGATTTAGTTCTGGAAGCAGCGACGAGGTCCAATTCATGTTGCCAGCATAGGTGGTGGCGGCTAGACCAAGAGCGCCAGCGGAGACCAAGAAGATATGGTCACCCTCTGATTTGAAGTCCATGGTGACCACTTGCTCGATGTCCGGCACTTTGCCTATGGCCGAGACCAGTAAGGTTGGAGGAATGGAGATGCGCACGGTGCCATCGTCAAAGTCATTCTTCATGCTGTCTTTGCCCGAAATTAGCGGAGCATTGTAGGCTAGCACCGCGTCATAGAGACCTTCGCAGGCCTGAACTAGTTGGGCTAGTTTGCGCTTGCCGTCTGGGTTTGACTTCGATACTACCGGGTCAGGCCAGCAGAAATTATCGAGCAGAGCTAAGCTATTGGGGTCGGCTCCCACACATACGGCATTGCGTACGGCTTCGTCAACGGCACAGATTGCCATCAGATGAGAGTCAAAATCACTTAGCTGCGGACACATACCATTTGAAACCGCCAATCCAGTAGATTCACTCAGTAGGGGTTGAATCACAGCGGCGTCACATGGAGCTGTCTGGTCAGGGCCCATTAGTGGCTTGATCACACTGCCGCCCTGTACTTCGTGATCATATTGGCGAATTACTGGCTCGCGGCTGCAGATATTGGCATGACCAAGAAGAGCAAGCAGCGCTTCGCCCAGCTTTTTCGGTGGTTGCTCCACTTCATCGATAGTCACTGGAGCTTGCCAGTGCGCCTCAAGTTCTAAGCGCGGGGCACCATCATGCAAGAATTTGAGATCGAGCAGGGCAATGGTTTTACCTTCTCTAGTGATACGGAAGAAACCTTTGTCATCGAACTTTCCAACTACTGTTAGCTCAACACTGTGCTTGTCTGCTAGCTCTTGCAGTTCAGCGATTTTTGTTGACGATAAAGTCATGCGCTCTTGCGATTCTGAGATGACAATTTCGTAGTCGGCGAGACCTGGATATTTAAGAGGAATGTGGTCGACTTCAAGAGTGGCTCCACCAGTTATCTGGGCCATTTCTCCTACTGATGAGGAGAGACCACCGGCACCGTTATCGGTGATACCCGATATCAAACCAAGGTCTCGTGCTTCAAGAATAAAATCGGTCACGCGCTTTTGCGTGAAGGGGTCACCAATTTGTACGGCCGAAACTGGTGAGTCTACGTTCAATGCTTCAGAAGAGAAAGTGGCACCATGTATGCCGTCTTTACCTACTCGGCCGCCCACCATAATGATGGCATCACCGTTCTCAGTATGTTTTTCATAGCCGCACTTACCGTCAACAGTTAAGGGCAAGAGACCACCGGTGCCGCAGAACACAAGCGGCTTAGCGCGGTAGCCTGGATGAAAATAGACAGCGCCGTTAACCGTAGGAATGCCACTCTTATTGCCGCCATCTTGCACGCCTTTGCGCACACCTTGAATAATTGATTGAGGCGGTAGCATGGTGGGACGATTGGCTAAATCTGCGGCCGGATAGGCAAAGCAGAAGACATCGGTGTTGCA
>Ga0172379_10002720_pt1 | contig 30400 bp, 31 predicted proteins | sample GrowelOW334metaG_FD_119756 | JGI IMG/M metagenome (GOLD analysis project Ga0172379, IMG submission 119756) | Groundwater microbial communities from an aquifer near a municipal landfill in Southern Ontario, Canada - Groundwater well OW334 metaG | ecosystem: Environmental > Aquatic > Deep...
ATAATTGAGTGGCCTGCGCCTGCGGCTTTATTAAATTGGGACGCAGCCGGCTTTTGAATATTTTGCTTTGTGAATACTGCTCGTGTCGTACCACTCGGAGTTTCCTTTGTTCTTCAATCGGTAGAGCCAAAATATCTTTACAGTCGTTGGAGCAGCATCCGGAATATTCGGTTTTGCAGGCTTTGCATTGAATAAACAACAGGTGGCAATCATCGTTAGCACAATTGGTATGCGTGTCGCTGGGGGCACCGCATTGGTGGCACCGCGCAATTACTTGCCCATCGATGGATTCGCCCAATCGTTGGTCGAACACAAAATTCTTGCCCATAAATTTCGATTCCAAGTTGTGCTGTTTCATGGTGTGGGCATAGGCAATTATTCCTCCGTGAAGTTGGTTCACATCGGAAAAGCCGTGGTGCTTTAAGTAGGCACTGGCTTTCTCGCAGCGGATTCCACCGGTACAGTAAAGCAGTATTTTTTCGTCTTTTTGATGCCGGAATTCGTCCACCACCCTGTCAATGGCTTGGCGGAAGGTATCAGTATCAGGGCAAAAGGCATTTTGGAAACGGCCAATTTCGCTTTCGTAATGGTTTCGCATGTCAATTATCCGGGCGGTTCCTTCGGTTACCAATTTATGGAATTCCAATGGTTCCAGATGGGTTCCTACATTGGTCACATCGTACGCATGATCGTTCAGTCCGTCGGCTACAATTTTGGGCCGCACTTTGATGGACAGTTTGTAAAACGATTTCCCATCGTCTTCAACCGCATATTTTATGAGCATGTTTTCCAATCCAGGTATTGCATCCAATTGGGCCAAAAAAGATACCAGCAAATGCTGTGGCACGCTCATTTGGGCGTTGATTCCTTCGTGTGCCACATAGATGCGTCCAAAACAATTCAATTCCGACCAAGCGGTAAAAAGCTGGTTCCGGAATTCCTCTGGATTGTTCAGGTAAACATATCGGTAAAACGAAAAGGTTATTCTTTGAAACGGCTCGTTGTTTAGCTCCTGTAAAAGCTGTTCTTTTCTTTTTTTGTTGTGTAAAAACATACATTAAACTCTTTTAATCTTTAAATTAGAAGCGGCAAATATACATTTTATTTGGAAAACTCAGAATGAGCCTAACCTCTTAGATTTAAATTTTGGGTTTATTTTGAGGCATTTACAGAAAAGGATATTTTAAACAAATGGCAAAAAAAAACTTTATCCCAAAAAACCTCATTTAGTAAGTAAAGCAGTCATTCATCCTTACCTCGTTTGTGAGGTGAGTAATGGTGCAGTAAACTACTTCTTTTATGGGTTCAACCGGTAATTGCCTAAATTCGGATTTTGAAATTCCCTATGTAATGAATCCTCCTAATTATTAAACAACTAATCAACCACAACCGGTTCTGATTCAACTGGATGTTCAATAATATACTTGGAACCCCGGTAAAACATATAAGCCGAAATGGCCATAAGGGTGTGGCTTAAATCGAAAAAGTTATAATATTTGTGGATGGTCCATTTGTTCATAAAAGTGAGTGCTGCTGCGGCTGCAAATGCAACAGCAATCAAAAATGCCCGGCTTCCCCGGCTTCGGGTTCTGTAGTAAATTATCAGATTAAAGCTTAACACAATAATCATAAATCCATAAAAGGTGTGGGCTTCCACAAAGAAAAAATTCAAGGTTGAGAAAGTAATGGTCACAAAAAACAGAAGTTCAACAATGTTAAACCAGGCAAAAAATTTGGCTACTCCGGGTTTGATTATTGATCGGGCATATTCAATACTGGCCCGCTCCACCAACATTACCGCAAACATACTGGTTAGCCATCCCGGAAGCTTCCATGGATTTGCGGTTACATGCATATTTTTTTCACCTACAATGCTCTTTATAGTACCGGCAAATTCAGCCGATAGGTGCCATTCCGTTTTAAACAAGTACAAAAAACCATGTCCCACCATGCCTCCAATAAAGGTGGCAATGCCCATCGATAAAAAGTAATATTTTAAATAATGGTGTACTTTGTTTTTGTTTGGTAAAAGGGTAAGTTTATAAAATCCCCAAAAACATACGGCAGAAACAACTAAGTCGGTTAATACGGTTACCGGTTCATCGATACGGAGGTTAGCAATTTCAATGCTAGTAAATTCAAATGCCATTTCTTAAATTTTTTACAAAAGTAAAATAGTATTCATGGGTTACAATAAATGTTAGGTTATTTTATGCTTTTAATTTTAGATGATAATTTATTAACGTCTAAAAACAAGTGTGGGCTGCCGGGAGGCAGCCCATGAATTTCACACTTGATAATTAACCCATGAAAAAGTAACAAATGAAGTGAAGAGTGCGTGCCAAATATAATGCATATATTTTTAATAGAGATATTTTTTATGTATATTTTTTTCAAGTTTTAAACAATCAATGGTTCAAAACTTGAAAACTTGGGATTATTACAAAATCAATGTATAGCAGGTATTAAGAATTTAAATCAAGTATAAATTGATTTGATAGTAAATAAATTAGGATGCAGAACCTTCATTATACATAATATAAATAAAGAAGGAGTGGAATTATGATACCTAAAGCAGTTAACCAAGCGCCACGGCCTGTAATGCCTTGTTTCCCTTTAATCATAAACAATCCGGTGATAGCCAAAAGCAACAATGCCACTGCATAAATATCGGCAAACCAGGTCCATAATCGCTTTGCATGGTTATAATGCAAATAATTAAATTGATGGAAAACGGGTCGACGGCTTAATTTTTCTAAATGGGCTTCCCCTGTTTTTGTATTAACCATTACGGAACCATTATCAATAAATATCTTTAATGTGGTTTCGCTGGGAAAATAATATTTTTTAAAGTGATCTTTTTCGTTAATGGTATCTAAAAAATTCATGATTTGTTTTTCATCCAACCCTTTTTGTGTGGTTAAATTCGATTCTATTACTCGGGAATCCAATATGTAATTTGGATTCTAGTCTTTGATATGATTTAGACTAATACCTGAAATGGCGTAAATTATTGACATTCCAAAGAATAAATAACCCAAATCGCGATGGGTAATACGGTTTAATTTTCTGATTTTCATGGTTTATAATGTTGTGATTGGCTTGATTAAACTAACAAAATGGGGTAGTTGGAAAATTATAAAATAAAAAAAAGTAGCAAAGATTGTTTGCTACTTTTCAATATATCATGCAATATTACTTTTTTTCAGTGCAGGGTGCAGCTTCAGTAGTTTGACCACAAGGTTTCTCTTTAGCAGCACAGCAAGGGGCTGCTGCCATGGGTGCTTCATTTTTGGTACTATCTAATTTATGCATTCCACAGCCATCGCTTGTTGCAGGTGCTTTATATTCCTCAACTTTGGTTACTTCAAGATAATAAGTTGAAATATAACCTTTCCCATTGGTAGCAATCTCTTCTTTCCAGTTTTTAACTTCTTCAAGTTTTGCAGGATGGTCAATTCCTTTTGCATGTTCCATTTCAGCCTCTGGTTTTTCTTTTTCCATGGCTTCAATCACGCTTTTTTCGAATTCTGCCACATAAGCGGAATCAATTTTCGATTCAGCCACTATTCCGGTCAATAAGACTTCACTTCCTTCCAGTTCTACTTTAAAAGCGCCAATTGCTTCCGTAGCTTCACCATGAACCGAATTTGAAGGGTAACTTCCTATTAATTTAACCCTTTTGCCTCCGTGTTTGCAAATATGGTCAACGGTACCTTTAACCGTAACTTCTTTGCCAAGTAAATTGGGCGCAACGGTCAAAAATGAGTCCACCGTAATAGCTTTATTTTCAGTGCTAACTTCGGTTCCTGTTGTTGGTTTTTGGTTGTTGCAACACGCTCCTAATAAAGCTGCAACCGATAAAACTAATAATACTCTTTTCATAAATAGTAACTTAAAATGTTTTTTTGTTCAATTTGAGTGCATAATTAAGCAAAATCAATCTATTCTACAAGTAGTTGTAAATTTTTCAAAATTGATGTTGAAAATTAGGGATTCAAAATAGGTGCATGTATTATCCTTAGTTGAAATTATCCAAAGGGAAAAATCGTTATATTGAAGTTTTTAAATGTGTTTGCCTTGGTTGTCTGTATCTTTAATCAATTTTTCAATTTCGATTAAAAATATTCGGGTTTTTTCAATTAATGGTCTTGAAATTTCTTCTTCATAATCATATAAATCGCCATAATCTCCTTTTTGCCTATAGTCGAATAGTTTTGTGAAGAATTTACCATTTTCCTTATCAATAATACCTGTTTTTACAAAATTCAATCCAAATTGTGTTGGGGCACCATCATGCGATTGCGTTTCAATGTCATGTTTTAACAGTAAGGCAATTACGGCATAAAAACAGGAATAATACAGCCTATTAATAACCGTATTCCACCTTTCATTTTGGGCTAATAGTAAAGCTTCCTCAAATGTTTCCTCGGCTCTACGGAACCTATATTTTATGTAATCATCCCTATTTTTTATGGTCATAATTTTATTCCATCTTTTGAAATGTTTTTATATAAAGGAGAATAAATCAAGGTATTATTCCAATAATCTTTTGGATAAATAAATGTTGAAATCACTTGTCCTGAATCCAATTCAATATCGTAAAGTTCGTCCCGGAATTTGTCCTCAATATCATTCGTAACTTTAGTTTCATTCACTAAAATCAAAATATCCCAATCGGAATCGGTTCTATAATCCCCTCTAGCCCTTGAGCCAAATAAATAGGCCACAGCCAGTGGATCGTTGTTGCGAATGCTGTTTGAAATCCTTTTTTGTATGCTGTCTTGTTCCATTTTCTAAACTGCTTAGCCATAGGTAAAGATTTTAAGGATATTTCTTTGTTTTTTTTCTTGGATGATGGATATATGGCAGTGGGTAATCCTAAGTTGGCCCGTAATAATATTGTGGTAAAAGAAGAAAACGACCAGAAGCAACGGGTACAAAAATAGAAATTGCTCAGGCGTTCATTTATAAAACCGTTCCTAAGAAAAGCGATGGGTATAAATTTTCTTTTGAATAATTGAAATTTGTATTGTCTTTACGCACCTTTTAATACTCTATTTATTGGGCAAAATGTATTTAATGTCAATTCTTATCCGTCGAAATATATCCGTAATTAGCTAAATCACTTTTATCGCTAATGGAAAAAGTTCGCCCTTCCTTAATCAATATATTTCTATCGGTAATTTGCAAAACATCATTATAATAGTGGTCTGTTAGGATTATTCCTTTGTCCTGTTTAATTGTCAGCAACAAATCCTTTATGGCATCCTGATAGAGCGGTTCAATCATTGAAAAGGGTTCATCGAGTAAAATAAAGCGATGTGGCAATCTAGAAATTAAAAGAATCTCAAAATACCGTAACTCACCGAAGGACAGAGTACTTATTTTTCTATTTTCAATTTTGGCAATTCTTGGGTCATAAAAAATCCTATCCTGCTGATCCCCATCTTGATAGTACATTGGAATGATGTTTTTAACTTTTAAATCTCTGGGGAGAAAACTATCTTGAGCCAAATAAGCTATCGTACGGACGTAAATATTTTTAGCCGGATCAAATGTCTTTGAATTTATCTTAACATCTATGGCGTCAGCCTTTACTGTCCCAAATAATATTTTCAACAAAGTTGTTTTACCACTCCCATTTCGGCCAAGTAATCCAATGATTTCACCGACTTGACATTCAAAATCAATATCTCTCAGAATCGGATTATGACCAAAGGATTTCACAACCTTATTTATAATAAGTTTATCCATTTATCTTATTGTCAATAAGAGGAAAGCAGAAATTGTGAGATTGATTAACCAAGTTACCGTAAGCAAAGACCTTTTGCTAATTCCAAGATTATAGTAAAAGTAATATTGATTATTTTGAAAATAGCTATAAGAAATAAACCCAACCAACATACCAAAAGTACCAAATGTAGCAATTCCGGCATTTACACCCCTAATGAATCCAAATAATATTGAAAACCCAAGATTGTATTGAGTCAAGTCGTAATAATATTTAAATCTTGCTGAAATCATCCTATCTTCTATTTCCCATGGTAAGGAATGCGGTTTAAAAGTGACCTCCCCAGCGTCAATTCATCGGTATATTCCAGTTCGTCGCCTACGGAAATGCCGCGGGCAAGGGTGCTTAGGGAAACATTTAGCCCCGAAAGTTTCCGATAAATATAAAAACTGGTGGTATCGCCTTCCATGGTTGAGCTCAGGGCTAAAATAACTTCGGTAATGGTATTTTGGGTCACTCGTTCCAAAAGCGATTCAATGTTCAGCTCTTTGGGTCCAATTCCTTCCATAGGCGAAATCCGTCCGCCCAGCACATGGTAAAGTCCTTTAAACTGCGAGGTATTTTCAATAGCAATCACCTCTTTTATCGATTCCACCACACAAACCAGGGTTTCATCCCGGCTGGGATTACGACAGATAGAGCAAAGCTCCTCCTCTGAAATGTTGTGGCATTGCTTGCAGGTTTTAACCTCCTTACGCATGGTTTCAATGGCTTGCGTGAATTGTTGCGTATCCTCTTCGGGTTGGTAAAGCAGGTGAAGCACCAAGCGCAAAGCTGTTTTTTTGCCGATGCCGGGCAATTTGGCAAATTCATTAACTGCGTTTTCAAGCAACCGCGAAGGAAGTTGATGTAATTCCATAATCGTTTTTGGTTCCTTTGGCAAAAGTAATCACTTCTTTTGGTTGAACAATTTCTTGAGAGTTGATAATTGTTGGTTTGGCATTGAACATTTATAAATTGAATTTTTATGGTATAATCGGCAACCATAGAATAAACAACATCAAACGCTCAATTAACAATGAACAATTACTTGAGTATTGAACATTGTGTAACTATTCAACCTTAAAATTAATTTAGTAATGGGTAGATATACAGGTATTTGAAATAAAAGGTATAGCCACAGATTATCTTCGATGAACGCTTCGCTGAGTTCACTGATTAAAAAAAATCAAAAATGATGACAAGAATTACTCAGATTATTCGCTATGCGAATAAAATTGCGTGAAGCGAACAATCTGAGTAAATTATTTTTTGATTTAAGCTGTGAATCTGTGGCATAATTGGGATAAATAGTTTCAATTCCTTTAGTTTTGTATAAAATTGCATCTCATGACACCTATCGAGGTAATTGGCATTCTGGTTGTCTATTTCAGCATTCTAGTAATCATTTCTCATTTCACGGGCCGTGGAGCAGGAAACGATGCATTCTTTTTGGGGAATAAAAAGTCGCCCTGGTTTTTGGTGGCTTTTGGAATGATTGGCGCCAGCATATCCGGCGTTACTTTTATTTCAGTCCCAGGTTGGGTGGGTACCAGCCAGTTCTCATATCTTCAAATGGTGTTGGGTTATGTGTTGGGTTATATTATTGTTGCCGGGGTTTTGTTACCTGTTTATTATCGGTTAAACCTTACGAGCATTTATACCTATTTGGAGCAACGATTTGGGAAAGTATCCTATAAAACAGGAGCCACATTCTTCTTGGTGAGTCGCTTGTTGGGTTCTTCAATTCGGTTGTATTTAGTGTCGAGTGTACTGCAATTACTTGTTTTTGAGGCATGGGGAGTACCTTTTTTTGTTACAGTAGCCGCAACCATTGCATTAATTTGGCTTTATACTTTTAAAGGAGGAATACGGACCATAGTTTATACCGATACATTTCAAACTTTTTTTATGCTGTCGGCAGTAGTTTTAACCATTAGTATTATATCACACGAGTTGAATTTCAGCTTTACTCAAATGGTTTTTGCTGTTAAAAATAACCCACTTTCAAAGGTTTGGTTTTTCGATAATCCGCTCGAAAAAACTTTTTTTGTAAAACAATTTTTGAGTGGTGTATTTATTACTATTGCTATGACCGGATTGGATCAGGACATGATGCAAAAAAACCTGAGTTGCCGGAATTTGAAAGAGGCAAAAAAAAATATGTACTGGTATGGAGTCGCTTTTTTACCGGTGAATCTTCTTTTTTTAACATTGGGTGTGCTTCTTTATATTTACGCAGCTAGCAAAGGCATTGATTTACCTCAGAAATCGGATGAATTATTTCCATTGCTGGCTACGCAAGGATATTTGCCTAAAACAGTCAGTTTATTGTTTATTTTAGGACTGATTTCGGCAGCTTATTCAAGTGCTGATTCCGCTTTAACAGCTTTAACAACTTCTTTCAGCATCGATATTTTATCTATTCAAAAGAAAAATTATTCCGAAAAGAAGCAAATCAGAATTAGAAAAGCGGTTCATTCAGGTATTTCGGTTATGATGGGTATTGTAATAATACTTTTTGGCAAATGGAATAATCAAAGTGTTATTAGCACTGTTTTTCAGATAGCAGGATACACTTATGGTCCTTTGCTGGGACTCTATGCTTTTGGTTTATTTACAAAATACAGGGTCAATGACCGCTTGGTATGGATTATTGCCCTTTTATCGCCCTTGGTATGTATTTTGCTAAATTTATTCAGCGAAAAACTGCTATTTGGTTACATAATGGGATTTGAATTGTTAATAATCAATGGATTAATTACTTTCTTTGGCCTCTATTTAATTAGAGAAAGAAAAAAAAAATAATAAAAATGGTTTAGCTACGCAACCAAAAAAATAGCGGTACCGTCTTGTTGTCGGTGTCAGGGTAATATACTTAAAACCCAAATTGAAATGTCCGATTTATTGATGGATTTAAATGTATTGATTAAGGAATGTAAAAAGAACAGGCCAGAAGCCCAACGGAAGCTGTATGAGCAATTTTCGGGAAAAATGTTTGGAGTTTGTTTACGATATTCTAAAGATTATACTGAAGCTGAGGATATTTTACAGGATGGGTTTATTAAGGTTTTTACAAAGATATCACAGTTCGATTTTAAAGGTTCTTTTGAAGGTTGGGTTCGCAGGATAATGGTGAATTGTGCTTTGGAACGTTACCGTAAACACAATTTACTGTATTCGGTTTCCGAAATTAGGGAATACGACACCAAACTTGCTTATGACGATGTGATGAGTGAAATTTCGCGCAAAGAGTTGATGTCTCTGATTCAGGAGCTTTCACCTCAATACAAAATGGTATTTAATTTATATGCCATTGAAGGATTTTCGCATCAGGAAATAGGGGAAAAGCTTAGAATATCAGAAGGTACATCTAAATCGAACCTATCAAGAGCCAGAGCAATTTTGCAAGAAAAAGTAAAAGAACTTTACAGCGAACGCAAGCAAGAAGTTAAACTAATTATTAAGTGATCATTATGACCATGAATTCAGATATAGATAAGATTTTTAAAAGCGGACTTTCCGATTACTCGCAAAAGCCACCGGTTTTTATATGGGATGCCATTGAGCACACCATGAATCGGAAACGGGTAAAAAGGCGCAGAAATATTATTTATTCTATAGCAGCGTCAGTTGCATTAATTCTTTCATTTAGTGCCGGTTATTTATTCACGGATGTTCAATTTATTGGAGAACCCATAGCTAAATTAAATGAACCCAACTATAATACAGTATTAGAACCATTGAATAGCACAAACCAAAAACCTATAGCTAAACCTGGTGCCAATGTTAATAAAAATTCAGATCCTGCATCAGTTACTGTGACAGCCACAGAAAAAAACCAAGAAAATGATGTTGCAAAAGAAACCATTGAATTGGAAAAGAGTGCCGATAATAACAAAGTGCTAAATAAAGAAAGTAACGTAAAAAAAGCCAGTTCAATGGGAATGTTATTGCCGCCTGGCTTTGGTAGCACCAATCAGTACCCGAATGAATCAACTTTTATGGAACAAGAGACCCTGGTTTACAGAGAGGAAAATGTTTCAAGGATTGCGGCTAAATTTGCCCAACCATCGCAGGAAAGAGATATTATTTATGTTTATAGGGAATTGCCAATATATCCTGATGAATATGAAGAAGCAATTTCAGATAATTCCAATTTGTGGGCGGTTGGGCTTTCAGCCACACCTTTGGTAAGTTACCGTACCGTTGGAGGCACATCAAATGAATCGATGGTTCTTGCAACGGCTAATTCAACTAGCGATAATAATTATAGCAACGAAAAGCCACTCACCTCTTATTCTGCTGGAGTTGCTGTTAACTATTCCGTTGCAAAACGATGGAACATTCAATCAGGTGTTTATTTTTCTGAAATTGGACAAGTTTCTGAAAATTCAACCATTTATAATACCATCGATCCTTCTAATAATGGATATTATTATCTGAATACATCTTCAGGTAATGTAAAAATTAATGGGTCTCCTTCTGAGTTGCAGAATAATATCAATCGTTCTTATGATATGGTTTCTTTTCCGGGGGTAATAAATACAAATAAGGACGCAGCTATTGGAAGCGATATTATTCAAACTTTTAATTATTGCGAGTTCCCAATTGTTGTAAACTATAAATTGATTGATCGAAGGTTAGATATGAAGTTGTCTGGTGGTTTGAGTGCCAATGTGATGTATCAAAATAGCATTTACCTACAAAAAAATGACACTAAATATAATTTGGATTCTGAAAACCAAGATTATAAAACCATGAGTTATAATGGAATCGTTGGATTTGGTTTTGAATATCCTATCTTATTAAACCTGAACGTGAATTTAAACCCTACATTCAGGTATGCTTTAAATCCTATAACCAGTACAAACTCGGTTCACACTTATTCATTAGGTATTTATACAGGACTTATATACAATTTTTAATTTTTTAGGCTCGGTAAGCTGAAAAGCCGGCTACTCTTATGGGTTCCGGCTTTTCTAATTGTATATATTGACATCACATTATAGTTCCAATTCTCAAAATTAATGTATTATCAATTTTTGAGTGCGGATGCTATGGTAGTTTTGATAAGTCACAACATATAATCCCTTGGACCATTGGGAAACATCAACTAATTTTTGGTTATTTTCTTCTAAAAGAAATGTAGTATAAATAATCTGACCCAATTCATTAGAAATTCGTATTAATCCTTGAGCATTTGTTTTAATAGTAAATTCTTTTTGGGCAGGATTTGGCCAAATAATAAGTTCTTGGTCACTGATATGCTTTAATTCAGGTATTTCATTTGTATTATTACTAAATTTTTCGTCAATCACATAATTTATTAACTGGGCAGCCTTTTCTTGATTCATGAAGCTAATTGGAATACTCAGAAAAACCAAATCAAAATCGGACCCAATATGTTCAATGCCCACTGGCATTCCATGCATTCTTCCATGAATATTATCTGCGGGATTTGGAGCCTGATAGCTATATATTTCATTGTTATCTGAAATTGACTCAATGGCTTGCACAAAATTAAGATAGTTGTCTGTCAGGAATTGTGAGGGAACGCTTTCCCAGTTAATACTCAAAGCCGGGTATCCAGCTTTCATGGTTTCTAAACCAGTAAAGTATGAATTGGGAATTAAGTCAATTCGTTCAGCTTGTAAAAATGTTTTTGATGGGTGATTTTCAGGAATTAAGGAAGGCATGGTTCTTTTAAATCCAGCAGTGGCTATGTTAGGATCGGTAACTGAAAGCATTAATTTACCTCCTTTTAGCAAATAATTGGTTAATGCATCGAAATTGCTTACAAATGCTGAAGAGTTAGCATTCATTGCAGGTGAGCACCATATTATTTTTTTGCTGAAATAAATGATATTAGGCGAAAGTGGATTGGAATTCGTGAGCAAAATAGTTTGATGTGATTGGTTGATTAGTAGTTCCTCAAAGTAAGACTTCATTTCATTTTGAAGGATTGGTGCGGCACTTAAATCTAAAATTACTAACAATTCAATAGAGTCTTCCAGATAAGAATCTTTGCCTAGTTTGGTGCTTTGTAAAAGCGACAAAGGTCCTTCGTAACCCTGTTTGTCAACTGCGGAAACCTTATAATAATGGTATAATGTATCGGTGATAGAATAATCGTTAAAAAAGGAATCGGTTAAAACGGCATTATTTTTTTTGATACTTAACCCATTTTTCGCTTCATAAACCTGATATCCGGCAATATCCTCATCCGTATTTTTATTCCAGTTAATTTGAATATGCTCTGCTAACCCCGAAACTGTAATGTTAATTGGAATGCTGGGGACGCTATCGGGAAGTAAAGTAAATTGGAATCCATTGGCATTCCCGTCAAAATTCCAAACCTTTATTAAAACCGGATACTCGTTAAGAGGTGTTAAATCACTTAAAGTTATACTATGCTTATCAGTTTCTTTAATAAGTTGATATCCTGAGTTTTGTAAATCGATATAAACCTGATAATAATTATCGGTTGGTTTATTTTCCCAATGCATGGTAACTTGTTCCCCATTTCCTGATTGTACAATTATTGGTTTCGATAATTGTGGTAATGCATCAAAAGCAAGCGATGTAGCTGCCAACGTCTTAACAACACACGAAGCATAGATAGAATTTGTATTAACTACTAAATCGTTTTTTGTATGATACACATCTGAAAATTCATACTCCTCAAAATAAATTACTGGAATGCCTTGTTTCCCATACGAATGATGATCGGAGTTTGTAGGATAGCCAAAATATTCCGTTGTCATGCCCGTATAGTTAATACCCATAAATTGAGCCAGTACACCCAGATTATGGTCATATACTTTATGGTTAATACCTATTAAATTCAATGAATCCGATGAAGAATTACTAATCATATCCATATTCAGCATCAATGCAATGGAATCTCCTAAAAATAGGGATTCTTGGGCACTGTAATTGCTTCCAACCAGACCAATTTCCTCGGCAGCAAATGTGATAAATTTAAAAGTATGCTGTGTTTCCAGTCCTAGTTTTTTAATTACTCTGGCTAATTCCAGAACGCCTGCAGTTCCTGATGCATTATCATCGGCTCCGGGGCTCACTTGAACGGCATCGTGGTGCGCGCCAATTACAATCTGAGTTGAGGTGGTTCCCGGATAAATGCAGGTAACATTGTATTGTTCGGAATAGCTGTTGTACGTTACTTCAGTTAAATGATTGAAGGTTTGTAATTGCACGTTAGTATATCCAAATGATTTGAACTTATAGGCAATCCACTGAGCAACTTCTTTTCTGTTGGATGCATAAGTCCATCGGGTTTCCATGTCCTCCAGACTTTGCATATAACTTTTAATACTGTCAGCATTTATTTCGTTAATGCAACTTTTAATTTTGGCATCTGTTTTCTGGTTGATAGTAAACAAAGGCACATTTTGTCCGTTTACCTTTTTTACAGGATAGCCTGCAAGCAAAATAAATACAAAATAGGTAATCAACTTTTTCATACGGAAATGTACTAAAATATTTAGTTACTGTTAGTATGTTTACATAAAATTGAATAGCAAATATACCTTTCAATGTTTTCCAGTTGGGCGTTAATTAATGAATTGAAATGCGGTGGGATATATTGTTGCAGCTAAATTTGAGATAAATAAAATTATTAAAAAACAAGGTTTAGTATTATGAATAAAACAGCATTATTGCTTGGTGCAACCGGTTTAGTTGGCTCTGAATTGCTCCAGCAATTATTAATTGATGACACATTTTCACAAGTACTGGTTTTTACCCGAAGCGCTTTGGAATTTTCACATCCGAAATTAAAAAACGAGGTTATTGATTTTAATAATCCCGACTCTTGGATTGAAAAAGTAAAAGGTGATGTGCTTTTTTCAGCTTTTGGAACCACTATTAAAAAAGCAGGAACCAAAGAAAATCAATGGAAAATTGATTATACCTATCAATATCAAATGGCTCACGCGGCATGTAAGAATGGGGTGCCAGCTATGGTATTAGTTTCATCGGCTGGTGCATCGGCTAACTCAAAAATATTTTACAGCCGGATGAAAGGGGAACTTGACCGTGACATTAAGGCTTTGGGATTTGAGCGATTAACCATCCTCAAACCATCTATATTGGCTGGACATAGAAACGAGAAAAGAGTAGGAGAGTCGTATGGTTTGATCATTGGCAAATTATTGAAAAAAATACCTTATTTAAACAGATACCAATCCATTCCGGCTTCTACAGTAGCAAAGGCAATGATACAAGCATCAAAATTGAATCAATCATACGCTGAATTTCAGCTTTTAGAAATTTTTAATCTAAGTAAAGGAAAATAAAAAAGAGCTGCACAAGCAGCTCTATTAGTATGGTTAAGGCAATTGTTTATATCATTTCCCTAGGATAATAATGGGTATGTAATAATTTATGAGAGAGCTCTCCCAATGGTTTTCCGAGGTAATCATTATAAATCTGGATTATTTCAGGGTTTTCGTGTGATTTTCGAATAGGCATGCTTCCATCTTCGGCATAAATGGCTTCCATCCTTTTTTTTCTGATTTCATGACTAGTTGGGATTGGTTGGCCACCACCACCTAAACAACCTCCCGGACATGCCATGAATTCTACAAAGTGGTAGGTGCTTTTTCCGCTTATAATTTGAGTCATTAATTGGTGTGCATTTCCCAAACCATGAGCAATGGCACATTTCAATTCCACCCCATTTAAAAATCCCCATTCAGGAAGCGGATCCTGAATTAAAATGGAGGCTTCTTTTATTCCATCAAAACCTCTAACAGGTTTAATATCTAAGTTTGCGAAGGGTACATCGCGTCCGGTAACAATTTCATAAGCTGTACGTAAAGCAGCTTCCATTACACCGCCAGTGGCTCCAAAAATAACAGCAGCTCCAGTTGATTCACCCATTAGTTTGTCAAATTTTTCTTCCTCAAGATCAGGAAACTTAATGCCTGCTTGTTTAATCATAATAGCGAGTTCCCGGGTAGTCAATACATAATCTACATCTTTGTAGCCGCTGTCGCGCATTTCTGGACGGTTTGCTTCGAATTTTTTTGCTGTGCATGGCATAATAGAAACCGATACAATTTTGTCAGCATCAATTTTTCTGTTTTGAGCATAATAGGTTTTAGCCAAAGCTCCAAACATCTGTTGAGGCGATTTGCAGGTTGAAAGATTACCCAACGAGTCAGGGTGTGAATGTTCAATGAACTTAATCCATCCGGGAGAGCAAGAGGTGAATAAGGGTAATTTTACCGTAGGATCTTTATCAACAAGGGCTTTTTTTAAGCGAGTAAGCAATTCGGTACCTTCTTCCATAATAGTGAGATCTGCCGTAAAATCAGTATCCATAACGGCATCAAAACCCAATCGTTTTAAAGAGGCTACCATTTTACCAGTTACTCTACCTTTTCCATTGGTTCCAAATTCTTCGCCCAAACCAACTCTAACTGCTGGAGCTGTTTGAACAATCACATGTTTATTTGGGTCTCCCAAGGCATCCCAAACCTCTTCAATATAGTTTTTTTCAACCAAGGCTCCCGTGGGACAGTGAATAACGCACTGTCCACAATTGGAACAAACCACGTCGCGCAAGGGTTTTTCAGCAAAAGTTGATATTTTCATGTGGTCGCCTTTATAGGCTACACTTAATGCAGAAAGGTGCTGTATTTCAGAGCAAGTTCTTACACACCGTTGGCAACGTATGCATTTACTGTCGTCTTTGATAATTGAAGGGGAAAGATCATCGTACTTATAGTGTTTAAATGGTACCAGATCGATAAAATCAGAATTGGTAATTTTATATTCTGATGATAGTACCTGTAATTCGCAATTGCCATTTTTGTAACATTTGGTGCAATCGGCGTTGTGCTCCGAAAGTAATAGTTCAATAATGTGTTTTCTTGAATTTCGTACCACCAAGCTATTGGTTAGTATTTCCATTCCTTCTTGAACTGGTGAAGCGCAGGAAGGCACCAGTTTTTTAGTGCCAATTTGTTCAACCACGCATACGCGGCAATTTCCGGCAACACATAAGTCTTTATGATAGCATAAGGTTGGGATTTTTATATTAAGTTTTTTTGAAGCTTCGAGCACTGTAGTATCTTGTTCTACGCTTATGGCTATTCCGTTTATGGTAAGGTTTATCATTTTGGTCATATCACATTTTTTAAATAAATTGATGCAATTGCAAATTCTTTAATAGATCATTTCTTCTCTAAAATTTTCCACAATGGATTGGAATGAATTGGCTACCGACTGACCCAATCCGCATTTTGCAGTTACTTTCATCGTATCGGTAAGCTTAAGCAGTTTGTCAAGATAAGCGGCTGGTTTTTGGCCACGTTTAACGGCATCAATACCCTTAACCAATTGTTGGCAGCCAACCCGACAGGGAGTGCACTGCCCACACGATTCTTCCTGAAAAAATTCAAGGTAATTGTTCAACACATTATACATGGAGCGCGAACTATTAAAAAGCATCATAGAGCCTCCAGTTGGTAATGAAATTCCGGTAAGCTTTCCTTGGTAACCAATAGCGGTTTCATTAAACCGTTTTCTGGGAACTAAAAATCCTGAAGCTCCACCTACTTGTACTGCTTTACAATCGCCATCGCTAAAATCGTCAACAAAGTCCTGAACGGTCATTCCAAGTTCTAATTCATAAATACCCGGATTTGGGGTATCGCCTGAAACGGAAAATAATTTTGAACCTCGGGAATCCTGTACACCTAAATCGCGAAATTTTTTTGCCCCATATTTGAATATAGTAAAGGTATGTGCCAGTGTTTCAACATTGTTTATAACAGTTGGTTTCCCCACATAACCACTATCGGTTGGGAAAGGAGGTTTGTTGCGAGGTTCGCCCCGTTTCCCTTCCATCGATTCCATTAAAGCGCTCTCTTCGCCGCAAATGTATGCTCCACTTCCAAGAAAGATATTCACTTTAAAATCGAGACCTAAATCTTTACAAATAATGCGGAATCGTTTCAATTCTCTTTCAAGTAAGGGCACTAAAAATTTGTACTCACCCCGTAAATAAATAAATCCTTCGGTGGCTCCAGTAACTTTGGCGCAAACGGCCATCCCGGTTAGCACTTTGTAAGGAACTTGCGTTAGTATTTCACGGTCTTTGAAAGTGCCGGGTTCTCCTTCATCGGCATTACAAATCACATATTTCTTTTTTGATTTTGTTTCTGCAGTAAGTTTCCATTTCAAACCGGTTGGAAAACCTGCACCGCCTCGGCCTTTGAGCCCAGAGCTAATCATTTCGTCTATAATTTCTTCGTTAGATGACTTAAAGGTTCGTTGTAATATTTCAACATAATCATCATCATTTGCAAAGATGAGATCCATTCTTCTTAACTGTTTTTTTGCCATGGCATAAATTTTTTAAGTTTTGCTTCTTGTTACCAGAGAATGAATTGGTTATGCATTCTCTTGAATCCCTCTTTTTTTGTAATCTTCAATAATTTGGTGTACCATTTCAGGGGTCAACTCCGTGAAAACATCATCGTTAATGAGCATTGCTGGTGCTTTATGGCACCATCCAAGACAGTTGGTTTCAAGAAGAGTAAACTTTTTGTCGGGTGATGTTTCGTTTAGTTTTATTTTTAAACAATCTTCGAGTGCCAGCAATATCTGGTTTTTTCCTTTCATAGAACAAGTAATGGTTTTGCATACCCGTATTACATATTTACCCTTGGGTTTGGTATCAAGAAATGAATAGAAGGTAGCTGTTCCAAATACTTCAGATCTGGAAATATCCAGTTCTTTGGCTATTTCCATCATTGCATATTCACTAATATAGCGGTCGTTGGATACTATTCCCTGCAATATGGGAAGCAGGCTCTCACGTCTTTTCCCATGTTTATCAACCAACTCTTTAACTAATGTTTGGGTATTTGTCATGAATGCTCCTCCTAATTTTAATTTAATACTGTTGAACTGTTTGAATTGTCAGAATGTGTCATGGCTAAAATTATTCAAACATGGAGGCTAATTGTATGATATTTGGCAGGTTGTAATCTGATTTATGGCATTATAGTTCAGATTTACTTTGAGAGTAAGGCATTGATGGTTCTAGCAAAGTTTATTTGTTGACGAATTGACAACTAACTATTTTTGAATTTACCCATGCTTTTTCATATCTGGATATTCAATCCGGGTATGATACATATTCATTAATTTTTGTTTAAAAACAGTTTTTACTTGAAAAATATCTTTAAAAGTAATATCGGCTTCTTCAAATTGATTATCAGCTATTTGATTATTAATGATTCGCTCCACCAATTCGCTAATAGTATTTTCATTGTATTCTTTCAAAGTTCGCGAAGATGCCTCTACAGCATCGGCCATCATTAGAACCGCTGTTTCTTTAGTAAAAGGAGAGGGACCCGGATAGGAGAATTTTGAAATATCGGGCACTATGCCTTCATTTTCGTTTGAATATTTAGTGTAAAAATATTTGACCACACCTGTTCCATGATGGGTAACAATAAAATCGGAAATTACTTTCGGTAATTTGTGTTTACGGGCTAATTCCATACCATAGTGTACATGCTGAATAATCATTTCAGCACTTTTTTCATAATTCAATCCATCGTGTGCACTTTTACCCACCTGATTTTCGATAAAAAAACCTGGTGCACCAGACTTTCCAATATCATGGTATAAGGCTCCAACTCTTGTTAATAAAGAATTAGCGCCAATCTTTCTGGATCCAGCTTCGGCCAAATTTGCTACTTGAATTACATGGTGAAATGTTCCAGGTGCTTTTTCAGCTAAATCGCGTAAAGCCGGATGATTGGTGTCAGATAATTCGATTAGTGTTACATCGGAGATAAACCCAAATATTTTTTCGAAAATGAAAATTAGGGGATAACTTATCAATAATAATAGGCCATTGGTTATAAACCAAAGATAATGATAGGGATTAATTTTGAACGGATCACCTTCTTGCATGATACCAATAGCCGTGTATCCGATTATGTAAGTAAGAGTTATAAACCCAACTGCTGCAAATAATTGTCCCCGGCGGTGCAATTGTGCTAAACTGAATATTGAAACAGCTCCAACTAAAAACTGAATAAAAACAAATTCAAAACTATTAGGTGCCAAAAAACCAATAATCATAATGGTTACCATGTGTATAAAGAATGCTAATCTTGAATCGTAAAATGTATGTATTATAATAGGTAGCGCAACAAACGGTATCATGTAAATATTGATTTGATTGAATTTTACTACCACACTGGCAGCAATAACCATTATCAATACCATCATTAAAATAAAAAGTGTTTTTTGAAGGCTACTAAGTATTTCTTTCCTAAAATGATATAGGAAAAGGTAAAGTATGGTAAAGGCCAAAAACACTACAATTATTTGACCTATATGCAACCATTTTAAATAAATACTTGAACCTAAATTTATTTGATACTCTTTTTTAAACGATTCCAACACCAAGAATTTCTCATCGTGTACCAAGTCTCCTCGTGAAATAATGAGCTCGCCCGATTGCACCATTCCTCGCTTTGTTGACATTGCAGAAATCATTTCATCTCTGACTTTGATGGTTGTATTCTCATCGTATATTAAATTCTGTTTAATAAAGTCGTATAGTTTTAAGTTTTGTATTAAAGCCTCAATATGAGGTGCTGTTGCAAAATCTTTTTTTAATTTTTTATTAATAAAACCGTAAGCTATTTTTTGTGAAAACACTTCTCCAATGTCCCTGTTTTCTGCCAGATTATTTTTAATAATTACAAGGTTGGTTCCTTTGAATTTATCATTCAGTATTTCTGTAAAATCGAATACTCCTTTGTCATAAATAAATCGGATAATGTCGGTTGATATGTTTAAAATAAAGTTATGCAGGGTATCTGGAAATTGATTTTTCGGGTAAAGCTTATGCGCTGTTTCCAATGCAATTGAATAGCGACTGTCAAATACTTTTTTGAATTGGTTAATCTCAGTATTTCCTATCTCAGCATCAAAATTGAAATACGGTTTAAAGTACTTTTGCAAACTATCATAATTTGCTTTTAATTCTGACTCCGATTTATAAATGGCAAAATCAAATGGGGCTATTAAATCATTGTGCTGCCAGGGTGTCCCCTTCTGATATTCATATTTGAACTTCCCTTGGGTTGGAAAAAATGAAATGGTTAAGGCAGAAGCTAATATAAACAGGATAATAATAAAAATGCTTTGTCGCGTTGGTGATGACCGTTCGTAATAATTGCTCATGATTTTTAAATTAAAATTATGATTGCACTAATGTAACCCGATTAATTTTAAATTCAATAACAAACGCATGTAAAATTGGTTATCGTTTTATACCTTTGATAATATATGTGTAATAAAAAACCACTTGAAAGTAATTCGGTATGAAGAAAACAGGAATTTGCATCCATACTCTGATAGCTATTCGTTCAAATCCTTCAGAAAGGGCAGAATTGGTTAGTCAATTATTATTTGGTGAAACCTTTGCCATTGAGGAAGTTACAGGGAACTGGGTTCGAATTATAAATACGGCAGATAATTACGAAGGTTGGGTTGATAAAAAATTATTGACCTATTTGACCGAAGATGATTTTAATCAATGGAATTCAGTACAACACCAAAAAGTGAGTACTCCTTATACAACCATAACAGAAAATGAAACAGTAAAGCCAATAGTTGCAGGAAGTAATTTGCCAATTGATGATCTTAGCGGCTCCTTCTCAATTGCCGGAATTAGATATACTTACCCGCATTCAATAATAAACGAAAAAAATGAGGAAGTAACATTGACGTCATTGGCTAAAAAATTTCTAAATGCCCCTTATTTATGGGGTGGAAAAAGTATTTTGGGAATAGATTGTTCAGGTTTTGTGCAGCTTGTTTACAGTATTTACGGAATTAACTTGCCCCGTGATGCTTCAAAACAAATTGCGTTAGGAAAAACTGTAAATTTTACCAGCGAGGCTAAGCCTGGTGATTTGGCTTTCTTTGATAATGAAATAGGTGATATTGTGCATGTTGGAATGCTTTTGAATACTCATGAAATTATTCATGCTTCTGGTTTCTTGAAAATTGAATCGGTCGATCATCAAGGTATTTATAATCAGGAATCAGCAAAATATACCCATAAACTAAGGATAATTAAAAGAATTATTGTTTAAAAATTGTTACAATGAATCCTTCTCTTATTATAAAGCTCATTTTTTTTATAGCCATTGCACTCTTGGTTTTTTATATTGTAAACAATAACCGGGAAAAAAAAGACGAAGAATCATGAGTTATACTTACAATTACTTTAGGCCGATGGTAAGCGCCGATGTTGTGCTTTTTAAGAAAAATGGTAATCAGGTATCAATTCTTCTCATTAAAAGATTAAACCCACCCTATAAAGACTGTTGGGCATTACCCGGTGGGTTTTTAGAGGAAGATGAATCATTGCTTGATTGTGCCAATCGGGAGCTAAAGGAAGAGACCAATATTTCAGGAATTGAATTGGAACAATTGCATGCCTTTGGTGATCCCGGACGAGATCCCCGCGGTCATTGCGTTACCATTGTATATTTAGGATGGGTTCATAATCTAACGAATCAACCAATAGCTGGAGATGATGCTAAAGAAGTTCAATGGTTTCCTCTTGCGGAGCTTCCCGTATTAGCTTTCGACCATAAAAAAGTTATTGAAATGGCTGAAAAAAAGATAGGTTCTCATCCTTAATAAAAAATTTTGCCCCAACTTGAAACATCCTGAATTTGAATGATTGAAATACGTTTAGCACACTTTTAATAAATAAAAAAAGCAGCCTCCTTTTGGAAGCAGCTTACTAAAATGTATTCTATATTTATACCTTGAGTGCAGAAATATCTGCAAATTCTTCTGTTTTATATCCTCCTGCCAAAAGTTTACTTGAACAGGCTTTAAAGGCGTTAATAGTGCGGGTTACATCCTCCAAGGTATGAGCCGATGTTGGAATAAGGCGCAATAAAATATGTCCTTTAGGTATAACCGGATAAATAACAACTGAGCAGAAAATGCCATAGTTTTCACGTAAATCTAAAATTAAATTAGTAGCTTCTATCACTCCACCGTCCATCATCACAGGGGTAACCGGTGATTCGGTATGACCGATATTAAAACCATTCTCACGCAATCCTTTTTGCAAAGCCCTTACTATGGTCCAAAGCTTTTCGCGCAATGAATTATCGTTTTGCAATAGTTCTAACCGTTTCAAAGCTCCCAATACCATTGGCATTGGTAGCGATTTAGCAAAAGTCTGTGAACGCATGTTGTACCGTAAAAAGTCAATTACATCGCTTTCAGATGCAATAAAACCACCAATGCCGGCCATAGCTTTTGCAAAAGTTGAAAAATATAAATCAATATCTTTTTGTACACCAAAATGAGTTCCTACACCGGCTCCTTTTGGACCCATGGTTCCAAAACCGTGAGCATCATCCACCAACAAACGGAAGTGGAATTTTTCTTTAAGTTTCACAATGGCGGCCAAGTTGCCTAAATCGCCTTCCATTCCAAATACACCTTCGGTTATAACTAAAATACCTCCTCCGGTTTCGTTAACAATTTTAGTGGCAAACTGAAGCATTTTTTCACATTTTGCCATATCGTTATGCGGGAAAACAAAACTTTTACCACCTTTCGATTTATGTAAAAATACTCCATCCATTATGCAAGCATGAGCTTCGGAATCGTAAACAATAACATCTTTACGGCCGGCAATGCAATCAATAATTGAAACCATTCCCTGATATCCATAATTTAACAAAAAGGCATCTTCCTTTTCAACAAATTTAGCTAGTTTTTGCTCCAATTCTTCATGGTATTTTGTTTGCCCTGACATCATACGGGCACCCATTGGATAAGCCATTCCATATTTTTGTGCCGCTTCAGCATCGGCTTTGCGCACCTCAGGATGATTGGCTAGTCCGATATAATTATTCAGACTCCAGTTTAAAACTTCTTTTCCACGAAACATCATGTGAGGATGAATTTCTCCTTCCAATTTTGGAAAAGAAAAATATCCGTGACCTGCTTTTTGGTATTGTCCAATAGGACCTCTGTTTACCTTTATTTTATCAAAAATATCCACTATACAAAAGTTTTGGTTTAATGCAACAAAAGTACTGGTTACTAAATGAATTCATAGTAGTAAAAGTACTTATTTACTTGAAAAGACAGCATTCATATCCTATTACCCCAATGCACGATTCCACTCGAGTGACTTAATTAATTACGCAAAAGAGTACAATGGATAACTTGGAGTTTTGGATAATGTTATTATAATAGACTAACCACGCGAGCAATCGCGAGGTAGCAGGGTTTTAAAGGTGAAAGATTTAGACAGTTTAAATTGGAGGGTGGTTTTTGATTTATAACAAACCCGCCAACCTAAGCAGGTTATCCAGTTCTTTATCAGAAATACTTTCCTTGTCCCCTTTGTCGTAAATAGAAAGCAAGAAAACAGAGCCTGCAACAATTTTAACACAGGAAATAACACGGCTGCCACCGCTTTTGCCTTTTCCTTTGCTTGTTATTGCCATGCGAATTTTATAACAATCCTTTCCTAGCGGGTCACCTTGTTTGGGTTCTTTTTTTAAGGAATCAACCAAGTCTTTGTAGTCGTTCTTTACAGAAGGGTATTTCTTGGAAAGCTTTTTAAGTTCCTTGTCAAAAAAATCAGTGGCGTAGATATTAAAGCTCATCGAACAACTGGTCGGCGGTTTTTAACTTAATCTCCCCTTTTAAATGCAGTTCTACCTGTTCGAGTGAGTTTTTAGTTCCGTCAACAAACTCCTGTTGTTTTTTTGTGTGCTTAGCATCATCTAGAATCTTAATAAAACTAAGGCTTTTAACCAGTTCTATAAAGAATGGATATTTGTTGTCCGGGATATTTAAAACCACTTGCTTCATAATCCTTGTATTTAGCGGCAAATGCCTGTTTTGTTTTGAAATTTTGAAAATAGGTATCAATTACATTAAACAATACCAATTTAGTACTGGTATCCATTTTTTCAAGCATTCACATTAAAATTATGCTACAAAAATAGCACAAAAATCAAGCTTTAACAAGCAAATTTAGGCAAGTGAGCAATAAAATAGATTTTTGCCTCCACTGCCGCATGAGTCCTCTCGTGTGGCCTTTTAACCAAAGCACTTCAATTGTTAGGCTTAACCTTAAATCAAAAGTAAGGTCTTTACTTATCGTTAACATCCTATCAATTAGCTTAATAATTAAATATTGTGGGTGCATTGGTAAATTTATTCAAATGCTTTGCGTATATTTGCAGCCCAAAATGCATTTATAAATCATAAATAAAGGTTTTTTTCGTTTTTATAAAAACCTAATTTGAAAGCAGTATGTCAAAAATGAAGATTAAATTTATTGTATTAAGTATTGCAGTTACTATTCTTACTTCGTGCAGCGAATATCAAAAGGTATTAAAAAGCTCCGATTATAACCTAAAATATGAAAAAGCTTTGGTTTATTATGAAAAGGGTGATTATTACAGAGCCCAATCCCTGTTTGATGAATTAGTTTCTATTTTTAAAGGAAGCGATAAATCGGAAAAAATATTATTTTATTATGCCAATTGTCATTATAAGCAAAAAGATTACATTTTAGGTGCGTACTATTTTGAGAATTTTGCAAAAACTTTTCCTTACAGTGAATTTACTGAAGAAGCAACTTATACATCGGCTTATTGCTATTACTTAAATTCGCCCCGTTATAGTTTGGATCAGGCAGATACTTACAAAGCCATTGATGCCATGCAACTTTTTATTAATAAATATCCGGGAAGCACTTATATTACCGAAGCAAATGAAATTATTGAAAAACTCAGGACAAAACTTGAGAAAAAGTCGTATGAAAATGCAAAATTATATTACAAAATTGGCGATTATCAATCGGCAGCCGTGGCATTGCATATTAGCATTAAAGAATTTCCGGATACTAAATACCGGGAAGAATTATTATATTTAATAGTTAAAACGAATTTTTTATTGGCGGAGAACAGCGTTCGCGAAAAACAAGGCGAACGGTATCAGAATACCATTACTGAATATTACTCTTTTATTGATGAATTTCCAACCTCGGAATACACCAATGAGATTGAAAAAATGTACACCATATCGGTTAATCAAATTAAAACTTTATAACAATGGATTACAAAAAAAGCAATGCACCTGTTAGCACAATTACCAGGGATTTGAGAGAAATTGAGAAAGAAACCGGAAATATTTACGAAAGCATAGTTGCTATTTCAAGAAGGTCGAACCAGATAAGTGTTGAAATTAAAGAAGAACTGAGTCGTAAATTGGAAGAATTTGCATCCTATACCGACAATTTGGAAGAAGTTTTTGAAAACCGCGAGCAAATTGAAATATCAAAATACTACGAAAGGTTACCAAAGTCAACTGCCATTGCAATTGATGAGTTTGTTGAGGGAAATGTTTATCACAGAATTCCAGAAGATGATGTTTTAAACATTTCAAAGGAGTAACCCTTTGAAACATGTTAGCTGATAAAAATATTATTTTAGGAGTAACCGGGGGGATAGCTGCATATAAAGCAGCATATCTTACCCGTTTGTTTGTTAAAAAGGGGGCTCATGTAAAAGTAATTATGACTCCTTTAGCCAAGGAATTTATTACCCCTTTAACCTTAGCAACTCTTTCAAAAAATCCGATATTGGTTGATTTTTTTAATCCGGAAAATGGTGATTGGAACAGCCATGTTGATTTAGGCCTCTGGGCCGATGCAATGGTTATTGCCCCAGCAACAGCAAATACCATGGGGAAAATAGCTCATGGAATAGCTGACAATTTATTACTAACTACCTATCTTTCGGCCCGTTGTCCTGTTTTTTTGGCTCCGGCTATGGATTTGGATATGTATCAGCATCCGGCAACGATTCAAAATATGGAAATTCTAAAATCGTTTGGCAATTATTTAATTGAGCCAGAGGTTGGGGAATTGGCCAGTGGTTTGGTTGGAAAAGGTAGAATGGCTGAACCCGAAACTATTGTTGATGCCCTAGAAAAATATTTTAATTCAATTCAGGATTTTGCAGGCAAGCAACTAATGATTACTGCCGGACCTACTCATGAAATGATTGATCCGGTTCGCTTTATTGGGAATTATCCTTCTGGAAAAATGGGATATGCTCTTGCCGAAGAAATGGCTGAAAGAGGAGCTAAAGTTACCTTGATTTCAGGAGCAGTAGCCATTAAGCCAATTCACAAAAACATTCAATTAATATCGGTAAAATCAGCGCAACAAATGCTGGAAGCTTGCCAATTGAATTTTGAAAATCATGACGCAGGTATTATGGTTGCTGCGGTAGCCGATTATACACCTAAGGACATATCAAGTCAAAAAATTAAGAAAAAAAATGAGGTTCTTTCCTTGGGGCTTAAACAAACTGCTGATATTGCAGCAACATTGGGAAAGCAAAAAAAATCGAATCAATTATTAATTGGTTTTGCTTTAGAAACAACCAACGAACTTGAAAATGCTAAGGAAAAACTTGAAAAAAAGAACTTTGACTTTATTGTGCTAAACTCATTGAACGATGAAGGTTCCGGTTTTCAATCGGATGATAATAAAATAACCATCATAACACGAAAACAAGAAATAAAAACGTTTGATTTAAAGCCTAAAAAATTAGTGGCCAAAGATATTGCTGATGAAATTATATTGACTTTCAAGAATCTGAAATAATCTAGAATCTTTAACATGCTCAGGAATTCCCATATTAAAATTGTTGTTCTCCTTTTTTCGGTTTTATTTTTTGTACTAAACCCAATCCGTTCACAAGAGGTCAATTGTAGGATTCAAGTTAATTCCACCCAAATACCAGGTACCAATAAATCAGTTTTTGAGGCATTACAAAAATCATTATTTGAATTTTTAAATAACCGGAGTTGGACTAAAAATGTATATACCACCGAAGAGCGCATTGAATGCAATATGATGCTTAACCTAACCAAACAAATTTCGGTTGATGAATTTGAGGGAACACTTCAAGTAAATTCAAGCCGTCCTGTTTTCAGCACTGGGTATTCATCGCCATTATTTATTATTAACGATAAAAAAGTAAAATTCAGGTATGCCGAAGGGGAGGCTCTCGATTTTAACGAAACTACCCACAATGAACTTACCTCGTTAGTTGCTTTTTATGTTTACGTGGTGTTGGCTTATGATTACGACACCTTTTCGCCAATGGGTGGAACCGAATATTTTCAAACAGCAGAAAAAATTGTAAGTACAGCTCAAAGTTCCACATCAACCGGATGGAAGGCTTTTGAGGATCGTAAAAACAGATATTGGCTTATTGAAAATAATTTGAATCAAATATATGCACCCATACGTAATTATTCCTACACATATCATAGAAAAGGTTTGGATGAAATGAGTAAAAATGTGGCTGATGCCCGGGCTAAAGTAGTGGAGGGATTGCAGGATTTATTAAAGGTTCACCGTTCAAAACCAAATTCTTTTGTGATGCAACTTTTTTTTGATTCTAAAAGTGACGAGATGATTAAACTTTTTTCTGAATCACCCAACAGCGAAGGGATGAGAGCCTATAACTTACTTAAAGAGATAGATGCTGCTAATGCTGCCAAATATCAGAAAATTGTTAAAAAGAACTAGTTTTAATACCTCGCTGTCAAAATTGTTAATTAAATTTCAATTAGTAGCAATCTCCAAATCCGATTCATTGAATTATTCGTATTTTTATAGCTCCAAAACATAAAGTATAGGTATGTTAAAATCATTGAGGGTTCAGAATTACGCACTGATTCAGCAATTAGAAATTGAGTTTGAGAAGGTCTTTTCAACCCTTACCGGTGAAACAGGAGCTGGAAAATCAATTCTTCTTGGAGCTTTATCATTGGTGCTTGGTTCGCGTGCCGATTCCTCATCAATAAGCATACAAAGCGATAAATGTATTGTTGAAGCCATTTTTGATATTCATTCCTATAACTTAGAATCCTTTTTTAATGAGAACGACCTTGATTTTGAGAACGAAACTTTAATTCGAAGAGAAATATTGAATACCGGCAAATCAAGAGCATTTGTAAACGATACTCCTGTAAATTTGCCTGTTTTAAAGGACTTGGCCACAAAACTAATTGATATTCACTCGCAACACGAAAATCTGGAACTAAATAGCAATGCGTTTCAACTGAAAGTACTCGATTCAGCGGCAAAAACCAAAGAGATTTTGGCCGTTTATAAAAATTTATACAAAGAATACAAAGGGGAACTCCAGCAAATTGAAAAGCTGAAAGAGGAAGCTCAAAAGGCCGAAACTGACTACGATTACAACCTTTTTCAATTGAATCAACTCAATGAAATAAAACTGGAAGATATTGATTTGGAAGGATTGGAAAGCGAACTTACGATTCTAAATAATGCAGAAGAGATTCAGCAGAATCTTGGGGTTTGTTTTAGCTATCTTTCCGAAGGCGAAATTAACCTTTTAGACCAATTGAAAGCCAGCAAACAAAGCCTTGAACGGATAAAATCCTATTATCCAATGGCTGAAAATTTTATTCAGCGGATTGACAGTGCATTTATCGATTTAAAAGATATTTCTTCAGAAATAGAACAATCGATTAGTAGCTTAGAATACAATCCGGAGCGGGCCATCGAACTAAAAGAAATGGTGGATAGTATTTATACATTGCTCCATAAACATAAAGCTGAGACGATAAATGAATTACTTGAACGAAAAAAATCTTTTCAGGAAAAGGTGAATACCCGCGAATTATACACACTTGAAATTGAACATTTAGAAAAAAAACACACGCAAACCACCTTTGAACTCACAACAATTGCTAGCCAGTTAACTGATAAAAGAAACCAGGCTACTCAGGTATTCACTGAACGCATTGTTGCCCAATTATCTGGTTTAGGAATGCCTCATGCTGCTTTTAAAGTGGAGGTTTCAACCGAAGAAGCATTTAACGATTCAGGTTGCGACCGGGTAAGTTTTCTATTCTCAGCAAATAAAAATCAGTTGGTACAGAATATTTCCAAAATTGCATCGGGTGGCGAAATCAGCCGGCTAATGCTAAGTATTAAAGCAATATTATCGGAAAATACGGCACTACCCACCATTATTTTTGATGAAATTGACTCAGGAGTATCCGGCGAAATAGCCGATAAAATGGCCGATATTATGAAACAAATGGCGGCCAATATGCAAGTTATCAGCATTACGCATTTGCCCCAAATTGCAGCTCGTGGAATGAATCATTACAAAGTTTTTAAAATAGAAAGTAATCATACAGTAAGTACTCACATTCAACTATTGAACCCAGATGAACGGGTGGTAGAAATTGCCCGGATGCTTAGTGGCAAAGATATTTCGAAAGAAGCCATTGAGAATGCGAAGACACTTATATTATCCTAAATTAATCAAAATGGCAACTAATCAGCAACAAATAAAGAAATGCAGAAAGGATGAATGAACAATATCAAATGTTCAATAAACAATGAACAAGTAGTAACTCAAAATGAACATAAGCAGCAAAAAGCTGTTAATCGTAAGTACATAATTAAAACAAACATTTATGGCCTATAATTTATTGAAAGGAAAAAAAGGGATCATTTTTGGAGCTCTTAACGAAAACTCCATTGCATGGAAAGTAGCACTCAAAGCTTATGAAGAAGGAGCCCAATTTGTATTGACAAATACTCCTGTAGCCCTTAGGATGGGTGAGCTCGATGAACTGGGAAAAGCTTGCAATGCCCCAATTATTCCAGCGGATGCAACTAGTTATGAAGATATTGAGAGACTCATTAATGAATCAATGCAACTGTTGGGTGGAAAAGTGGATTTCATTTTACATTCAATAGGAATGTCACCCAATGTCCGCAAGGGTTTATCGTATGACGACCTCAATTACGCCTATTTTCAAAAAACATTGGATATTAGCGCCATATCTTTTCATAAAATCATGCAGGTATCGCGCAAATTAGATGCTATTAATCCTTGGGGTTCTGTGGTTGCCTTATCGTATGTGGCTGCTCAACGTACTTTGTATGGATATAACGATATGGCCGACGCCAAGGCATTATTGGAATCAATTGCCCGTAGCTTTGGGTATATCTATGGCCGCGATAAAAAAGTACGGGTGAATACTATATCACAATCGCCTACCATGACTACTGCCGGGAGCGGGGTAAGAGGTTTTGACAATCTGGTTGATTTTTCGGAAAGAACTTCTCCTCTGGGAAATGCTACAGCTGAAGAATGTGCCGATTATTGCGTCACGCTTTTCTCCGATTTGACACGGAAAGTTACCATGCAGAATCTTTTCCATGACGGTGGATTCTCCAGCATGGGTATGAGCTACCGGGCTATGACACAATATAGTAAAAGCTTTGATTGCGAGGCTAACGAAGAAATGCCCACTGAGTGGTAAAAAGAAGATTATAAATACAATAAAAGGTGCTTCAGATTTGAGGCACCTTTTTTTTATTGTGTGCCGTGCATATTTATTACCTAGGAGGTGAAAGTCCTTTATGGGGGTCGGTAGTTACCAACCATTAGCCAAAAGCAAGGGTGTCCGTTGCGAAGCGGAATCTGAAGGAAG
>Ga0172379_10002721_pt1 | contig 30399 bp, 32 predicted proteins | sample GrowelOW334metaG_FD_119756 | JGI IMG/M metagenome (GOLD analysis project Ga0172379, IMG submission 119756) | Groundwater microbial communities from an aquifer near a municipal landfill in Southern Ontario, Canada - Groundwater well OW334 metaG | ecosystem: Environmental > Aquatic > Deep...
ATAAAGCCCAAGAAATCGGAATTAGCAGGCAAATGGGCTTTGCCCGGAGGCATGGTCAATCCGTCCGAATCAGTTGATGATTCGGTCAAACGCCATCTATTGGGCAAGGCGGCGGTAAAAAACATCTATTTGGAGCAGCTTTATGCTTTTGGCGAGGTTAATAGGGATGAATTCGGGCGCGTCGTGTCCGTCGCCTATCTGGCGCTCATTCCGGATGCCGCACGGATCAAGCCGTCGACCACCGAAGCCTATGAGGATATTGCGTGGCATCCGGTCCGAAGTTTGCCGCCCTTGGCCTATGATCATGGCAAGATAGTCAGCTATTCCTTGAAAAGGCTGCGGGCCAAGATCGGCTATACCAATGTCATCAAGGAGCTGCTGCCGCCGGAGTTCACTTTCAATCGCATGATGGCTGCCTATGAGTTGATTCTAGGGCGGAAATTAGACAAGAGGAATTTCAGCAAGAAGATCTTGGCATTGGGCATTATCAAGCCGACAAAGAAAAAGTCGAGCGGCGGGGCCCATAGGCCGGCAACATTGTATCGGTTTATTTCGAAGAGTTTAAGGATCATTGAGATATTATAATCATAAATTGAAAGGAGAGCATTATGAACATCGCAGATTTATTTTCCGTCAACACTACTTTATTTACTTTCTGGAATTACCAGATGAGTTATTTGGAATTCGTCGGTACGATTTTCAATATCTGGTGCGTCTGGCTGGCCGCGAGGAAGAAGACGCTCACTTGGCCGATCGGCTTAGTCGGCATCATCTTATACATGTTCCTTTTTTATCAGATCCAATTATATTCCGATCTGTTCGAGCAGGTATATTTCTTCATTATGACTTTTTACGGCTGGTGGCTTTGGACAATGCCGGCTAAGGGCAAGACAGGCGCTGATCAGGAACTGAAGGTAAGTTTTGCCAGCCGCAATGCCAATCTGATCTGGCTGGCTATAACCGTTTTCGGCAGCATAGCTCTCGGCTACTTCATGTCTAGGATCCACTTGATTTTTCCCGCGTATTTTCCGGTCGCGGCATCGTTGCCATATTGGGACGCTTTTACGACCGTGATGAGCTTTGTGGCGACGATTCTGATGGCGAAGAAAAAGATCGAGTGCTGGTATTATTGGATCTTGGTCGATATCATCGGCATCGTTCTGTATTTCGTTAAGGATGTAAGATTCATCTCACTCGAATATGTGCTCTTTTTGGCGATCGCAGTCAAAGGCTTATTCGATTGGTTGAAGGAACGAGATAAATTGAGCTCATAAAGGAGAAAGCCATGAACAATAAGAAGCGAAAAAAAGGCGTCGGGCTGGTCATCGGCAAGTTCTATCCGCCTCACAAGGGCCATCTGCAATTAGTCAATTTCGGCATCGAGTCCGGATTGTGCGATCGTTTGATCGTTGCCGTCTGCTCTAGACCGGAGGAGACTATTGCTGGAAATATCCGCGTCAACTGGATGAAGGAGATTTACCAAGAGCAGAAGCAGGTAGAGATCGCCAGTGTCAAAGCGGATCTCCCTCAAGAGAAAGTCGCTTCGAGGCCGGCTTCGCTGGCTTGGGCGAAATATCTCAATAAGCGCTTCGGCCGGATCGATTACATTTTTTCTTCGGAGAAATATGGCGATTATCTGGCGGAATATATGGATTGCCAGCATGTCCCATTCGATCGGGAACGCAGCATCGTGCCGATTTCGGCGACGATGATCAGGAATAATCCTTTCATGTATTGGGATATGATCCCTAAGCCGGTCAGGCCGCATTTCGTCAAACGCCTCTGCGTCTATGGGCCGGAATCGACCGGCAAATCGACTTTGGCCAGGCAGTTGGCAGAATATTATCAGACTGAGTGGGTGCATGAATACGGGCGGGATTATGTGGCCCAAAATGGCGATAAGTGGGGATTCAAGGATATCGTTCCCATCGCCAAAGGCCATGCGCGTCTGGAGCAGCAAGCCGCGCTCAAGGCGAACAAGCTGGTTTTTTCCGACACTGATCCGATCATCACTTCTGTCTTCTGCCGCGATCGCTACGGCCGCGTCCCGCGCTTCGTGGAGGAACTGGCCGATCAAAAGCGCTATGACCTGCATCTTTTTTGCGATATCGATCTGCCTTGGGTGGAAGATGCGCAACGGGATCTGGGTCATAGGCGTCAGGAGATGAAGCAGATTTTGCTTGATGAATTGAATCGGAGAAATCTGCCTTTTGCCATGGTCAGCGGCTCGGGAGATGATAGGCTGCGATGCGCTGTCAGCCATGTCGATGCTTTCCTGGCTCAAGCGGTTGACAAATAGCAGTTATCGGCATATTATGATTAATCAGTCGAGCTGATAAGAACATTGACAAAACCTCGAATAGGAAGGAGGTCGCCATGTATATAAAAAAGCCTCCGATACTTAACTTTTGGTATCGACGGAACATGAAGTGGCCGACGTCGCTGCTTTTGATCCGGCATGATGTTTCGGCTTACAATCAAATGAAAGTAGAACGGGCTAAGGATCCTCTGTATCAAAGATTCGTTAAGAAATTCGATCAGAACTGGCAGTCCTATGTGACCAGAAGCCTGGCGCTGGAAGTCAATGAGAAGTGGGCGCTGAAGGTCAGCGATCCCAATACGCCGCTCTTGGAAATCAACTCTGACAGGACAGTCAGCACTGGACGCAATCTCCGTTTGCATGAAGCTCTGCCTGATGTGATCTTCGTTTCGCCTTATCTGCGGACGAAGCAGACGTTGGAAGCGCTGAAGATCGGCTGGCCGGAATTGAGCCATGTCCGCGTTTACGAAGAAGAGCGCATCCGCGAGCAGAATCACGGCTTGGCCAGTTTGTATAATGACTGGCGGGTGTATTTTGCCCTGCATCCGGAACAGAAGATGCTGTATGATCTCGATGGCGCGTATTGGCACACTTGGCAGCAGGGCGAGAATCGTCCGATGGTCCGCGATCGTCTCCGTTCTTGGACGATAACTCTGAGCCGCGATTTTGCCAACAGGCGCGTCATGTACGTGGGGCATCATCTTGGCATCTTATGCTTTCGTGCCAATCATGAACGTTGGGATGACTCGCAATTCCGGGAAGTCGATGAGAAAGACAAGCCGATAAACTGCGGCGTTACCAAGTATGCCGGCATACCGAATATCGGCTCCAATGGCAGGTTTGCTCTGGAATACTACAATCGGGATTTTTCTGATTTCGCCGCAATCTAAGAAGTCGCACATTAAGCCATTACCATTCGGTAATGGCTTTTAATTTGAATAAAAAGATTATTCGATTTGACTCCATTCCAGCCTATGCTATAATGAGTCCAACAATTAAATACCAATTATCATGTCAAACATTATTTTAAAGACTTGTGAATCAGTGTGCGCCGGCCATCCGGACAAGATTTGCGATCAGATCAGTGATGCGATTCTCGATGCTTGCTTGGCCACAGATCCTAATTCGCGAGTAGCTGCGGAATGCCTGATCAAAGATGAGAATTTGATTATTGCCGGAGAAATCACGACATCAGCTTCGCCTGATTACGCCGCGATCGCCAAACAGACGCTGAAGGAAATCGGTTATACGGATAAAGAAATTAACAGTTTCAAGATCCAGATCTTGGTCAGCCAGCAATCGCCGGATATCGCGCAGGGTGTGGATACGGGCGGAGCGGGGGACCAGGGCATGATGTACGGCTACGCCACTAGTGAGACCGTGGAAAATATTCCCTTGCCGCTTTTATTATCCCATCAGCTATGTTTCCGCTTGGCGGAGATGAGAAGGATCGATCCGGCTTGTCCGCTGCGGCCGGATGGCAAGGCGCAGGTAACCGTCAGTTATGAAAATGGCCAACCTTTATTCGCGGATGCGATTGTCGTTTCGACCCAGCATGTGCCCGAAATTTCCGCTCATGATCTGGAAGAATACGTATTCGAATCAGTCATTAAGCCCGTTTGCGGCAAATGGCTTAAAATCGGACCGATGATCAATCCGCATTTGGGCGGCACGCAATTGAGCGCGACCAAGATTTATATCAATCCGACCGGCAGATTCGAAGTCGGCGGTCCCTTCGGCGATTGCGGCCTTACCGGCAGGAAGATTGTAGTCGATACTTACGGCGGCATCGGCCGAGTCGGCGGCGGTTGCTTTTCTGGCAAAGACCCGAGCAAGGTCGATAGGAGCGCCGCCTATATGGCGCGTTATCTGGCAAAGAAACTTGTTTTCCTCGGCTATGGCGAGGAAATTGAAGTCCGTTTAGCCTATGCCATCGGCGTGGCTCAGCCGGTCGATGTCAGCGTCAGCATCCTGCGCGGCGACAAATCGCGCGAAAAGGAATCCGTGCAATATATTCTGGATAATTTCGACTTGACGCCCCAGGGTATCATAAAAACACTAGATTTAAGACGTCCGATATATTTATCGACAGCGGCGTACGGCCATTTCGGCCGGCCGGAATTCAGTTGGGAAAAAGTCTAAGACAATTTCAGTCATAATAAAAAATCCGCATCATTCGGTGCGGATTTTTTCTCATTATGGTATGATTGCCAAATGAATAACATATCGTCTTGCCGATATTGGCGTTCTTTGCTAGAATGATATTTATGAAAGAATCAACTGACGAGCAATTAGTTAAGGCGTATTTGGCCGGCGAAAGAAATGCGCTGGAAATACTGATCAAGCGTTATCTCAAGCAGATATTCGGCTTCGCTTTCAGTTATGTCAAAAGCGAGGCGGCGGCCGAAGATATCACGCAGGAAACGTTCATCAAAGCTTGGAGAAAAATCAAGAAATTCGATACGGAAAAGCAGTTCAAATCATGGATATTCACCATCGCTAAGAACACGGCCTTGGATCATTTGAAGAAGAGACACGCACTGACTTTTTCCGCCCTTGATCCGGCCAGTGGAGAAGGCTTTCTGCTTGGCACGATCGCCGATAAATCACTGCGACCGGATGAATTATTCGATTTATACGAGTCTGACAATTGGTTTGAGGCGACTATTGTCAAATTATCGGATAAATATCGGCAGGTGGTAATAATGAGGCAAAACGACCAATCTTTCAGGGAGATAGCTCAGCATCTTGGCGAACCACTGCATACCGTAAAAAGTCGTTATCGGCGGGCATTAATCCAATTAAAGAACAATTTAGGCTAAATTCAATAAAGTCAAAAAAGAATGCACCAAAATGCATTCTTTTTTCGTATATAAACTATGGACTCAAATGATGGGCGACAACTGAATGACATGCGCAGCGATGAGCTATATCGCAAGATAATGGCGGAAATCGGTTCGGAACAGAAAAATGCGCAGCAAAGAAAAACCGCTTTTTATGCGTTTTTGTTATTAGTGTCGCTTATTTTATTATTTCCGGCGTATAATCTGCTGAAGGAGAATATCATTTCCTCCGGCTTTATGGATTATGTGTCGCTGATATTTTCCGATTGGGCGATTATTTACAAATACTGGCGCAGTTTCGGCTTGTCGCTACTGGAAGTATTGCCGGCTATGAGTTTGGCAGCTTTTTTAGTCGTCATATTAGCCATATTGGAATCTGTCAGGTATTTGTCGGGGCAATTGGCTGGCCAGCATATAAAATTTAAATTGAATTAAGCATATGGATTATAATAAATTATTCCAATCTAAATCATTCAGGGGATTTTTGGCCGGCATTGCAGTTTTCATCGTATTACTGGTGGCTTTCCGCGCCGGCATGAGCGTCGGCTTCCATAAGGCGGATTTTTCTTATCGTTTCGGCGATAATTACCACCGGAATTTCGCCGGTCCGAAGCAGGGGTTTCGCGGCGGGATGGAAGGAAGGGAATATATGGATGCGCATGGCTTAATCGGACAAGTGATTAAGATCGATGGCGGCGCATTAGTGATCAATGATAAGGATAATATCGAGATAATAGTCGTCGTGTCAGCCGATACTCAGATTATCCGTTTCAAAGATTCGATAAAAATGAATAATATTTCAATTAATGACATGATAATCGTGATCGGTGAGCCGAATCAATCAGGGCAGATTGAGGCCAAGCTTATCAGGATTATGCCACCGCCACCAGGGCCTAACCGAATGATTCCGCCGTCAGGATTATTTCCTCCTCTTCAAAATTAATACATTATATTATATTTATGCTTAAAAAATTATTCCAATTAGTCCTGAAGCATCGGATAATTTCCGCAGTCATCTTGGCGGTGCTGGCAATTGCCGGATATTTCGGCTATCAAAGCTTTTTTGGCGCGAAGGAAATTGTCAGTTATGTCGAAAGCGCAGTGGAAAAGGGGACGATTATATCCTCGATTTCTGGTACGGGCCAGGTATCAGCTTCGAATCAGATTAATTTGACTGCGAAAGCTTCCAGCAAGATGACATTCATCGGAGCGACGGCGGGCCAAGCAGTTAAATCCGGCGCGATAATCGCTAAACTGGATGCGACAGATGCCGCTAAAACTGTCAGAGATGCGGAGATGAGCCTGGAAACAGCTCAATTGGCTATGGAAAAATTAAAGCAGCCGGCTACGGCCTTGGAATTGTTGCAGGCGGAAAATTCATTGTCGCAAGCCGAAGACACGAAACGCAAAGCCGATGACGCCATTACTAAAGCTTACGAGGATTCATTAAATTCTATTGCCGAAGCTTTTTTGGATTTCCCGACGATCATAGCTGGATTGAATGACATCCAATATGGCACAGCGATCGGCAAAAGCGAATCGACGATAGGCAGTAGCCAAGACAATGAAGCGGCTTTGAGCAATTCATTGAGTGGAAATGACCGATTAAAATTGGTAGCTTTTCAAACCTCGGCCGCGACCGATTATCAGATTGCGCGAAAAAAATATGACGCGAATTTCTCGAATTATCGCTACATAAATCGTTCTGCTGAGCCGGCAGAAATAGAAGCCTTGCTGGCAGAAACGCTTAATACCGCCAGAGCGATGGCGCAGGCAGCAAAAAGCCAGAGCAATTATTTGGACACTTGGGTCGATTTGCGGATTGATCAGGATTGGTCGATATTCGCTCAGGTAAAAACATACCAAAGCAATTTAAGCACTTATATCAGCCAAACCAACGGTCATTTGTCGAGCTTGCTGTCACTGCAGACATCGATTAAGGATAATCTCCAGACGAAGCTTGATGCGGAAAAATCAATTGAAGAAAAAACCATTTCCTTGTCCGATTTGAAGGAGGGCGTTGATTCTCTTGATTTGAGGACCCAGCAATTATCGCTGCAGGCCAAAGTCAACGCGCTGGCTGATGCTCGAGAAAAATATGCCGATTATATCGTTACCGCTCCGTTTGACGGCGTAATCGCCAGCGTGACTGCGAAAGTCGGAGATGAGATGACTAGCGGCGGCGCCATTGCTACGATTATTACGCCGCAGAAAATCGCCGAGCTGTCTCTTAATGAAGTTGATGTCGCCAAAGTCAAAGTCGGCCAAAAAGCCACGATTACGTTCGATGCATTGGAAGACTTATCGATCGCCGGCCAAGTGGTCGAAGTCGATTCTCTGGGCACGATCAGCTCGGGCGTCGCCAGCTATACGGTTAAGATTTCCTTTGACGAACAGGATGACAGGATCAAATCCGGCATGACCGCCACGGCCAATATAATCATCAATAGTAGCGTTGATGTCCTGACCGTGCCGGCGTCCGCCATTAAGACGAACAGTGATGGGTCGGCTTATGTTGAAGTTATGGAAAATGGCGCTTTGACGAAAAAAATCGTGGTTATCGGATTGACTGATGATGTGAATACAGAAATAAAATCCGGCCTAAGCGAGGGAGATAAGGTCGTTTCACAGACTGTTTCAACAGCGGCTTCGACGTCAAAGACTAAAAGCACAACTGGCAGCAGCAATAAATCATCGGGCTCGATAATGGGCGCTATGGGAGGCGGTCCGAGGGATTAATTAACTATATGATAAGATGTGAAAACATATCGAGAACTTACAAGATCGGCGATGATGAAGATTTGACCGTTCTTAAGAACATAAATTTTACGATTGAAAAAGGGGAATTCGTCGCCATCATCGGCCCATCAGGCTCCGGCAAATCGACGCTGATGAATATTCTCGGCGCATTAGACCGGCCGACGGGCGGGAAATATTTTCTTGATGATCGGGACGTATTTTCTTTATCCGATGAGGAGTTGGCGGAGATACGTTCAGAAAAAGTCGGCTTTGTTTTCCAGTCATTCAATTTATTGCCCCGATCCACTGTGATTAGAAATGTTATGCTGCCGCTTATTTATGATAAGAAATGCCCGAAAATCGATCGCTTGGAAAAAGTCAATAAATCTTTGAAGGAAGCGGGATTAGAAGAGGAGCGCTGGCAGCATTTGTCCAATCAGCTTTCAGGCGGCCAGATGCAACGCGTCGCGATCGCCAGGGCTTTGGTCAATAATCCCGGCATCGTGCTGGCCGATGAACCGACCGGAAACCTGGATTCCAAAACTGGTGAAATAGTTTTGGAGACATTTAAGAACCTGAATCGCCTGAACGGACACACTATCATTTTGATCACACATGACCATCATGTCGCCGAGCATGCCGATCGGGTAATAGAGATCAAAGACGGTGAGATTATCGCCGATAAAAAGAAGAAATAAACCATTATGCTTTTTTCCGATTTGACGGAGGAAACATTATTTTCCTTGTTGTCCAATAAATCACGTTCCGCCTTGACCATATTGGGAATCGTCATCGGCATCGGTTCGGTAATCGCGATGATTTCCATCGGCCATGGAGCGACTCAGCAGGTGACCAGCCAGATCGAATCGCTAGGTACGAATCTGCTGACGGTCAGGTCTGGCGCCAGCCGTTCCGGACTGGTCAGGGGAGGCATGGGCTCCGCCTCCACCTTAAAAACCACTGATGTTGAAGCCATTAGGACAAACATTGATAATGTCGAGGCTGTGTCCGCAGTGGTCAGCTCGCAGAAGCAAATTACAGCTAAGGGGACCAATACCAATACCAGTATCTACGGCATTGATACGTATTATTTCGGCATCAAGAACATTGCCGTATCTCTGGGAGCGAAGATCACTGAACAGCATATCAATTCTAAATCAAAGGTGGCGGTGATCGGTCCGACTACGCGAGATGATTTGTTCGGCGCAGATGCCAATCCTATCGGCCAGAAAATCAGGATCAGCGGACAGGAATTTTCCGTTATCGGCGTTACTGAGGCTAAGGGCGGAACAGGCATGAACAGCTCCGATGATATCGTATATATTCCGCTGACGACGGCACAGCAGTATCTGACCGGCAGCAGCCAGACAGTAACGACGATCAACGTTCAGGTCGCAAGCGATGAATTCATGGATACGGCAGAAGAAAATATTACGGCCCTGCTTCTTGTCCGGCATAAGATCGCGGATGCGGCGAGCGCAGACTTCAATGTCATGAATCAGGCGGATATGCTATCAGCCATGTCGTCGGTTACCGGCACATTGACTCTGCTGCTTGGCGCAATCGCCGGAATATCCCTGGTTGTCGGAGGCATCGGCATTATGAATATGATGCTGACCTCAGTCACCGAGAGAACGAGGGAAATCGGTTTAAGAAAATCACTGGGTGCGAAGAAGAGGGATATCAGTTCGCAGTTCATTGCAGAATCCATTGCTTTAACTTTCATCGGGGGTGTTATCGGCGTAATCGTCGGATGGTTGGCTTCATTTTTAATCACTTATTTCGCCAGTACGACCACAGTCGTAAGTTATTATTCTGTTTTTTTATCAGTCGGAATTTCCGCTTTGATAGGCATTGTTTTCGGCTATTACCCGGCTCAGCGCGCGGCGAAATTGGATCCGATTGAAGCCCTGCGTTATCAATAATCAATTATTAATAATCTAAATAAGTATGAAAGAAAAATTGAAAGAAAAAATCGTTGCTGTTATTGTGGTAGGAATATTAGCGATTTTAGTCGTCGGAGCCGGATCATTTTATGCTGGTACTAAGTATGCTCTAGCAAAGAGAGGCGGAGGCATGATGGGCGGAAATTTTCAGCCTGGTCAAGGTGGAATGAACCCAATCGGAACAGCAAAGAACCGCCAGGCCGCTGGAGCAAGCTTTGTCAATGGCGATATTATCGCCAAGGATGATAAAAGCGTCACTATTAAGATGAGAGACGGCGGCTCAAAGATAGTCTTCTTCTCTTCGACTTGCGAAGTCGGAAAATTCGTTAGTGGAGCGATTACGGATTTGAGCGTCGGCAATTCAGTGATGATAAACGGCAAGACGAATACTGATGGCAGCGTAACTGCCACATCCATCCAAATTCGTCCGGCTGGAGAAATCAATCAGGCAGGTCCTGGCGGAGCGCAGACCGGTCAAGCAACGGTTCCGGCAGCTCAGAAGTAGTAATAAATCATTAAAAAAGCAATTCGCCGCGGCGGGTTGTTTTTTTGTATATATTTGCCGCCGTATGGTATAATTGAACAAATATCTCATTCCAGTATGAATAAAAAAAGCCTTATAAAATTCCTGTATTTCCTAGTCGTTCTTGCACTGCTGGGAGGAGTGATTTTTTATTTCAGGCAGCCGCTTGGAACATATTGGAATTGGTTTGCCGGCAGGCTAAATTATGCAATTCAGACAGAAATCTCTTCGCTGACTACGCCTTGCCAAAAGCCGATTTTATACAGCTTGGGCCCGATTGATCCGCGTTTTAAGGTTAATGATACTCAATTATTATCCGCGTTGAAGCAGGCAAATGAAATTTGGTCAAAGCCGTATGGCAAAGAATTATTCGCTTATGCCACGAGTGGGGAATTGAAGATTAATATGATCTATGATTATCGCCAGGAGGCGACTGACAAGCTCAAGAAATTGGGTATCGTTGTTTCTGCTGATCAGAAGTCTTATGATTCCTTAAAAGCTGAATATGACGCTTTGAACCGCCAATACCAGGCAGCTAAGGCACAGCTAGTCAGCCTAACGAATGATTTCAAGCAGAAACAAGCGGCATATGAAGCTGAAGTGCAAATGTGGAACAAGCGCGGGGGCGCGCCTCAGAGCGAGTACGATCGGCTCAATCAGATCAAAGACAGCCTTAATGCCCAGGTCAATCAGATCAATCAGCTGTCGGCGCAGGTGAATGCCTTGGTGGATAATTTGAATGCTGCCGGAATAGTATTGAACAAATTAATTGAACAGCTCAATTTGAATGTCAATCGCTATAATAATGTCGGTGCTTCGACCGGCCAGGAATTCCAAGAAGGTGTCTATACCCAGGGGCCGGAAGGCAAGGCTATCACTGTCTTTGAATTTAGCAGCCGCGATCAGTTAGTCAGGTTGCTGGCTCACGAAATGGGTCATGCTCTGGGCCTGGAACACACGTCGAGTACCGGCGACATCATGTATTATCTTAATGAAGGGCAGAATGAGAAATTAACGGCTAATGATCTGGCGGCATTGAAAATCAAATGCGCTATTAAATAAAATATGAAAGTAAAAGCATCATTGCATCTGCATTCCAGCGAAGACGAAGAAGATAGTATTATAATTGATTATTCGTTATTCGAATTGATTGATCGTTTAGCGGCTTTAGATTTCAAAGTCATGGCATCGACTGGACATTCAAATGGCGTCTGTCGATCGGACCATTTCGAATATGCGAAAAAAAAAGGCATTTTGCTGATTGCAGGAATAGAAGCGAATATCGAAGGGCATAAGCACATGTTGATTTTAAATGGAGGAAGCGATGCCGAAAAGGTCAGATCATTCGATGACTTGAAACGCTTTAAACGCAGGCATCCTGAATCATTCATAATCGCTCCGCATCCCAATCATGGCGCGCACTCAATAACACTCGGAACGTTAAGAAAAATGGCCGATATTATCGATGCGGTTGAGCACAGCTGGTATTATTCCCGCTCAATCGATCAGAATCGCCGGACCGGGCAGGTAAGCGGCGAATTGGGATTGCCATTCATCGTCACGTCCGATGCGCATGTCTTGGATTATCTGGACACGGATTATGCCGTAATCGAAGCGGATAAGCTGACAGTTGATGCCGTATTCGGCGCTATTAGGAATGGAAAATTCGTAAATAGGACTCGGCCGAAGAACTATTGGGAATTATTCAAATTTCTGCTGCTGATGGTTTACGGCAATATCGCGGAGCTTATTTTGACTAATCATAGAAATACGGGTAAAGTAACCAAGGAAAAATAGAATTATTGATTATGGATAAGTCAATAGCGATTATTGTCTGCGCCTGGCCGCCGCAAGGTGGGGGCATAGGGAATAACGCTTATTACCATGCCGGCAAGCTTGCCGATCGGGGCTATAAGGTCGGAGTCTTTACTCCGGACTTTTCGGACATTCAAAAAATCGACAGGAATTATATCCTTCATAATATGAGGACATTTCTGCCCTGGGGCAAAGCCGGGTTTATGCTCGGGCTTTTCCGCGGCCTTAAGGATTATGGAATCATACATTTATATTATCCTTTCTTCGGTTCTGATTTATTAGTTTGGTTGTATAAGAAGAAAAATCCTAAAACCAAGCTCGTCATGCATTATGAAATGGATCCGGTGGGCGAGGGGATTAAAAGCTGGATTTTCCGGATATATTTTAAGCTTTTTCTGGGCTTGATTGTCAAAGCATCCGACAAGATAGGCGTACTATCCTATGATCATGCTGAAAATTCATATTTAGCTCCCTATTTGAAGTCCAGTCCTGATAAATTCATCGAACTGCCCAATGGCATCGATACGGATATATTCAAGCCCTTGCCCAAAGATGAGAATTTGATGCAAATGAACAATATTAGTGTTCAGGATAAAGTGATTATATTTGTCGGGGGACTTGATCGCCAGCATTATTTCAAGGGCGTGCCTGTTCTTTTAGAAGCATTCAAGAATCTGCCAGTCAATTATTTTCCGAATATCTTGGAGGGCGGAGTGCAGCGCGGCGTTCTGCAGGAATTGCGCGGGGAGGCGAAGCTGCTGATAATCGGCGATGGAGACCTTCGACTGGAATTCGAGAAACAGGCTATGCAGTTGGGTGTCAGGGACAGGGTAATTTTTGCCGGCTGGGTGAAGAACGAAGACTTGCCGAAATATTATTCTTTGGCCGATGTGTTCGTTCTGCCGTCTACCGCTAAGACGGAAAGCTTCGGCATCGTAGTCGCGGAAGCCCAGGCTTGCGGCTTGGCGGCTATTGTTTCTAATTGGCCCGGAGTCCGTTCGACCTTGATAGAAAATATGACCGGCTTCTTGGTCAAACCGTCGGATGCGGATGATTTGGCAACGAAGCTAAAGCAGCTGCTGAATGATGAAAAATTGTGCCGGAGATTCGGCGAAGCCGGACATACGAATGCGACAGAAAAGTATGATTGGAATAAAGTCGTTTTGCGAATGGAAGACATATATTCGAGCCTATGAAAATCGCAGTAATACATTCAATTTATAAGCCTCATGTCCGCGGCGGAGCAGAAGTCGTGGTTAGCAATATTGTGTCCGGCCTTAAAAAGCGCGGACATGATGTTTTTGTCGTCTCCATCGGCTATGAGAATATAACCGAAGAAGTAGATGGCACTAAGGTTTACCGCATCAAGCCTTTTAACTTATTCAACTTTTTAGACATCAATGGCCAGCCTGTTTGGAAGCGATTAATCTGGCATATTTTCGACATGTTCAACGACGTCCAGACATGGCAACTGCATAAGATATTGGCGGAAGAAAAGCCGGACATGGCTTTGACTCATAGCCTCATGGGCTTGGGTTTTGAAATACCAGCCTTATTGAAAATAATGAAGATCAGGAATATCCATACGATCCATGACATGCAATTGATTCATCCATCCGGACTCTTGGGCGAAGAGGATAAGATGCCGCTTTCAACGCAAATGTACTCCTGGTTGTGCCGGCTATTGTTCGGCAGTCCCCAGGCTGTAGTATTCCCATCTCTGTATATGAAGGAAATTTATGAACGGTTGGGATTTTTCAAGAAATCAAAATCAGCCGTCTTAGGTAATCCGCTCCCCGCTGATGCTAAATTTGGAATTGCCAAGCAGGAAACTGGCAAATTCACCATGGCCTATGTCGGCCAGATCGAGCCCTATAAGGGAGTTGTCGATCTGATAAAGATTGTAAGCGGCTTGGCTGGTGATTGGGAACTGCTGATAGCCGGCGATGGCAGCGCCATGAGGGAGGCGACAAAATGGTCGCTGGATAATCCCAGAGTTAAATTATTGGGCCGCCTGGATGCGGAAGAGCTTGAACAAAAAATTTGGTCAAAAGCCGATTTGCTCATTAATCCCTCAAAAGTGCAAGAAAGCTTTGGCTTAGTCGTCGTTGAGGCGTATGCCCGAGGCATACCGGTTCTGGCATCATCGATCGGCGCCCTTAAGGACCTGGTTAAGGAGAGAGAAACGGGCTGGCTGTTCAAGTCGGGCGACCAGCTTGATTTGAAGCGCAGCATCGAATTTATTATGTCTAATCAGGACCAAATCAAGGTAATGAAGGATAATTGCGTAAAAGAGGCGGAAAAATTCAGGCTGGAAAATTATCTCAATTCTATGATGCAATTATAATTATTTGTCCTTAATGTTTCCGGTTGCTATAATGTAATCATGAATAAAGCGCTGATAATATTCAATCCGACTGCCGGCCTGGCGACAAAGACCGATGTCGGCAGGATCGTACAAGACAAGATCTTAAGCTTGGGCTATAAGCCGCTCATGCTCATTTTAGATTTTGATTTTGAGGCGAATATCGCTAATCTGGATTTATCGGATATCAAATTGGTTGTGGCGGTCGGCGGAGACGGTACAGTCAAAGTCGCTGCCAGGGAAATGATCAATCGCCGCATCAAGGCGCCGCTAGCAATTATTCCTTTCGGTTCGGCTAATGTTTTGGCGGCCACATTGAAGATCCCGTTAGGGCTGAAAGAGGCCTTGGAATTATTGAATGTGTCTTCGACGATAAAGATTGATGTCGGCGTGCTGAATCACGATCGTTATTTTCTAGTCGGTTTTTCTCTGGGTTATCTATCGAGCATAGTCATTAATACGAATAGGGAATTGAAGAATAAGTTCGGTTCAATCGGCTATGTTCTTCATTTATTCTGGAATAAGATAAGTATCCCCAGGATCAAATTCAGGATCGAGACGCAGAATCATGTTTTTTGGGTCAAGGGCAATAGCCTAATAGTCTTCAATGCTTTTAATTTTTACGGCTTCTCACCGAAGAAGACGATCTCGCTTAATGACGGTATCCTGAATTTATATGTTGTTACGAATAAGACTTTTCTGACTATGGCGGAAGCAGCTTTTGGCGTCTTATTTTATCGGACTCCGCCTAAGCATATTTTTACTCTGGACAATAAATATTTCAAGATCAGGATAAAACGGAAAAAATACCTGAAGACTGCGCAGATCGATGGCGACAAGATTAAATTGCCCCGCACGATCGAGATTGAAGTGCTACCAAAGGCACTGGAAATAATTGTGAAGAAATAAATCCAAATAATTTAAATTTGACAAAATTGTATATTTAATGTATGATGTTTGATTAAGTACTTTTTATCGTATATATACTATACAAAAGGAGAAAAATGATGAGTAAAAATTACGCGGAATGGGGGATGAAGTGGGAGCCGAGCATAAAACAGGAGGGATTTCAGATTTGTCCGAATTGCGGTTGTTGGTTATTCGGCGAAGCTCGTGATAATGGAATAGTGTGGTATCATTATATCGTCGGCTTTTCTTCAGTCGATCCCAGACCGAGTGGTCGAAATGATATAGTTGGTATTTTTATACTTGATTGCCCCAAATGCCAGACAAAGTTTTGGCAGCATTGCTGTAGGCTTAATTATGAGTCAGCAAGAAGGTATTGTCCTAATTGGCCAAAAGATGAAAACATTGAGTCGCTGTAAAATTTCAGCGGCTTTTTTTATTTCAATTAATTTGCTATAGTATAATCAATTAATCATCATATCTTATGAAAATATCATTCCACGGCGCGGCGGGCGAAGTGACGGGTTCCTGCATCTTAGTCGAGACGGCCAAGACGAAATTTATCGTTGATTGCGGTATGTTCCAGGGTTCCCGGTTCGCGCGCGAAGAGAATTTTGAGCCTTGGGCATTCGATCCGAAGGAGATAGATTTCGTTTTGCTGACTCATGCGCATGTCGATCATTGCGGTCGTTTGCCTAAGCTGTCCAAAGACGGCTTTAAGGGTAAGATTTACTCTACGCCGGCCACCAAGGATCTGGCGGAGATAATTTTACTCGACAGCGCAAAAGTCATGAAGGAAGAAGTTTTGCGACATGGCGGCCCGATATTATATAAGGAGGGCGACGTCTTTACTGTAATGCAGCAATTCTGGGGCTTGGAATATAGCGTCAAGCAGAAAATCAGTGGCGATGTAACCGTCCGACTTCGCGATGCCGGGCATATTCTCGGATCAGCGATAATCGAGGTCTGGGTCAAGGAGGGATTGAGGACTAAAAAAATCGTTTTTTCCGGAGATTTAGGCAATCCGCCAGCTCCGGTCGTCCGCGATACGGAGTTCATTGACGGCGCTGATTTTGTCGTGATAGAATCTACCTATGGCGGCCGCATACATGAGCCTTCAGAGATGCGTTCGAGCCTATTACGGCAAGCCGTATTGGAATCGATCGGCAAGGGCGGAGTCCTGATGATACCGACATTCGCCCTGGAGCGTACAGAGGAATTGCTTTATGAATTGAATTACCTGTCCGAGACAAAACAGATTCCCAAGGTACCTATTTTTTTGGATAGTCCCATGGCGATCAATGCACTCGATGTGTATCGGCGCTATGCAAAATTGTTCGATGAGGAATCCAGAAAGCGGATTGAATCGGGCGATGATATATTCAAGTTTGAGGGCTTAGAATTGTCAAAGACATCAGAGCAATCAAAAAAAATAAATCATGTGCCAGCGCCGAAAGTGATTTTGGCCGGCAGCGGCATGAGCAATGGCGGCAGGATATTATATCATTTGAAATTATATCTGCCGGGAGCTAAGAATCATATGCTGATAATCAGCTACCAAAGCGAAGGATCGCTGGGCAGGCAATTGAGGGATGGCGCGAAGAAAGTCATGATCGACGGCCAGCCGGTAGGAGTTAAAGCCAAAGTTACGGCAATCGGATCATATTCCTCTCATGCCGACCAGCCAAAATTGCTGCATTGGCTTAAAGCCGTGGCATCTCCCGAGCCGAGGACAGTATTTATTAATCATGGCGAGCCAAAATCTAATTTAATGCTGGAAGACGGCATCAGGCAGAAATTGAATTTAAATACGGTAATTGCCGAAAAAAATAAAGTCTACGAAATTTAGCATGAACAATAATATCGATAAAGCTTTCAAGCATGCCATTAAGAACAAGCAAATAGTTTTGTCATCCATTATTTTAGGTTTGGCAGTAGTATTTATTTTTTCGCTCGAAGAACAGGGGAATGCCAAAGTTTCCACTGAGCCGCTGCAAAAGGAAGAATTTGTCGTTCAGGAGCAAGAAAACATAACGCAGCCGATCGACTTTCGCCCAGAGCAATATGCCCAGACGGATTCGATTATCTATGAAAAATCGATGGGTGAAAGGGTGGCGTGCGAAGGCAATGAGACTGGCTCTGCTGTAACCGTAACTGATGACATAGGACAAAGAAAAGTTGATGTGCCGGTCCTGATGTATCACTATATTGAAGCCGCAGGCTCGACTACTTTGCCATGGCTTTATGAACCGCCGGAAATTTTTGAGAAGCAGCTCAAAACGTTATACAACAAATGTTATAATTCCATTTTTGTCTCTGATCTCGGCAAGTCGATTGCAGATGGAAGCCAATTGCCTGTCAAGTCCATCGCACTGACCTTTGATGATGGTTATGAAGACATGTACACCAATGCCTTCCCTCTGCTAAAGAAATATGACATGAAGGGCACGATGTACATCATCGTCAATGCGCTAGACAAACCGGGTTATTTAACCAAAGAACAAGTTAAGGAAATGGCCGATAGCGGCTATGTAGAAATTGCCGCCCATACCTTGAATCATCCTGATTTGCGCCATAAGGATTGGCAAGTCGCCAATTATGAGATAGGGGGAAGCAAGAGAGAATTAGAAAATATCATCGGCAAGCCGGTGACTGATTTCGCTTACCCTTATGGATTCTTTACTGTCAGGGATGAAGAAATTTGCCGACAGGCCGGTTATCTGACTTGTGCTTCGACTTATCCGGGGCAAGTGCAGACTTATGCTGAGCGTTTTTCTCTTTATCGCTTACGGCCAGGTTTTCGCGTCGGTTCTGCCCTATTGAGTTGGCTGGAACTGGCCGGACCGAAAAGGTAAACTAAAAAACCAGCCCCCGAGGGGACTGGTTTTTAGAGAGAGTATCTTAGTAGCGGCTTCCGCCGTTGCTAGAACCGCCGAAAGAGCGCTTTGGGCGATCTTCCATAGGTCTAGCTTCGCTTACCTTGATGCTTCTGCCCATCATATCTTTACCATCGAGCTGGCTGATAGCGTTCTGAGCTTCGTCCGCAGAAGACATTTCTACGAAACCGAAACCTTTAGAGCGACCAGACATACGATCCATGATAATGGAGGCTGACACGACGTTGCCTGCAGCTGAGAAGAAATCCTTCAAATCTGCATCTGTGGCGTCATAAGAAATGCCGCCAACATAAAGCTTAGTGTTCATACGTTGTAATTTGTCGACTTAGTTAAAAAATTATCCGTCGGTCAGACCTTTTGCACTAACTTAACTTATAAGGTCTAACTTATAAATTCAGTTGAGTTGATCCTACGAATGACTTAAGTATATCACAGATGGTTTAAAAAGTCAAGGGCTAAGTCAATTAATTAATAAAAGCCAGCAAATACCGCTAATTATGAAAACCCGCTCCAAAATAGGCAACAAGAAGGGCAATCCGGCATATCGCACGCCGAGTACGTTTCGTGCTAATCAGTATTTAAAGATTGCTTCTCAAAAATCGCAAAATAAAAATCCCACTCATATTGCAGAGCGGGACTGGAACGGGCAAAAAGAATACTAATTAGTTAGTATCAATGGGTGGAGGAATACATCAATAATGTAACACCGATCATTACTACGCATATTAGGAATATAAGAATTGCTGTATTTTTTGGCTTAGGATCATAGTCGGGGATCCAACTAATTGCGGTAAGAGTTGGAATACATACTAATACTAAACCCATAAACATCACAATATCCATTATCTATGCCTCCTTGTTGTTAGGGTTTATAAGGTTCAATTGTTAATATTGACAAACTTCAAATTTATCATATACTATTACTACTTATCTGTCAAGTTATGGCAAAAAAGTTATTCCAATTAAAATCAAAGTATAAGCCGGCGGGCGACCAGCCGCAGGCGATAGAGAAGCTGGTCCAGGGTTTGAAAGACGGCAACGACTTTCAGACTCTTTTGGGTATTACCGGATCTGGCAAGACGTTCACCATGGCGAATGTCATCGAACAGTATAATAAGCCGGTACTTGTAATGGCGCCGAACAAGTCTTTGGCCGCCCAGCTTTATCGCGAGTATAAGAATTTTTTCCCGAACAATTCAGTCAATTACTTCGTGTCGTATTACGATTATTATCAGCCGGAAGCTTACATGCCGAATTCCGATACTTACATCGAAAAGGAGGCGATGATCAATGAGGAGATAGACCGTATGCGCCATGAAGCCACGACTGCGCTATTATCACGCAATGACGTAATAATCGTCGCTTCGGTTTCGTGTATTTACGGCTTGGGCGTGCCGGCCAATTATCTGGAGTCGGCGATTCACTTGGAAATTGGCAAGGCGATAGTCCGCGCCGATCTGATTAGGCAATTAGTCAAGATACAATTCGTCAGGACGCCGGGCGAACTTAAGCGAGGCACATTCCGCGTGCGCGGGGATGTGTTCGAGATTATGCCGGCCTCGGAGACGGCAGTTTACAGGATCGAGCTGGCTGAGCAGAAAGTCAGCGAGATCGCTTTAGTCGATCATCTGACGAAAAAAATAACAGAGAAATTGGATGAAATCGTCATTTTTCCGCCGAAGCATTTCATCTCCGAAGAGCCGCAAGTGGAGAGAGCTATTAAGGATATCAAGTTGGAAATGAAGGATAGGCTGAAATATTTCAAATCAAAAGGATTGTATCTGGAGGCGGAACGGCTGGAAAGGCGAGTCAAGTACGATATGGAAATGCTAAGAACGATCGGCTATTGCCATGGCATTGAGAATTACTCCCGGCACTTGGTCGGCAAAATGGCTGGCGAACCGCCGGATACGTTACTTTCATATTTCCCAAAAGACAAAGACGGCAACCCCGACTTCTTATTAGTTATGGATGAGTCGCATATCGGCTTTCCCCAGGTCAGGGGAATGTACGCCGGCGATCAAGCGCGGAAAAAAACATTAGCGGATTACGGTTTCCGATTACCGTCTGCGCTGGATAATCGTCCGCTTAAGATAGAGGAATTTTTGGATCGGATCGGGCAGACAGTTTTCACCTCAGCCACTCCAGGCGATTGGGAGATCAAGCACTCCAAGACTCTAGTAGAACAAGTCATCCGTCCGACTGGGTTAGTCGATCCGCCGATCGAGATCAGGCCGGTGTTCGACAAAAAAACAAATCGCAGCCAGATCGATGACGTCATCGAGGAGGCGGCCAAGACGATTAAGAAAGGTGAGCGGATAATTATCAATACGCTGACGAAAAAACAGGCGGAAGACCTGAACAATTTTCTTGTTCAGAAAGGGATCAAATCCAATTATCTGCACAGTGACGTCAAGACGATAGCGCGCAATGAGATCCTTTTGGATTTCCGCCGCGGCAAATATGATATCCTGATCGGCGTCAATTTGCTGCGCGAAGGCTTGGACCTGCCGGAAGTCTCTAAGGTGGCGATTCTTGACGCTGACCGCGAGGGCTTTCTAAGAAGCGAGTCGGCCTTGATTCAGACAATGGGACGCGCTGCCAGAAATGTCTCTGGAGAAGTGATTCTATATGCCGATAATCTGACCGGTTCGATTAAACGCGCCGTGAGCGAAGTCAATCGCCGCCGCGCGATCCAATTGGCATATAATAAAAAACACGGCATTGAGGCCGTGTCTGTTAAAAAGGACATTGAAGAGTTTTTTGGATTTGAATGTTGAGAGTTGAGAATAGTACTAGTCAACCCAATTTAAATCATATACCCCATTTAATGGGATAGCCATAACATGTGTATCTTCACTTACTTTTAATGAATAATAAATTATTAGTGTCATCATCTCGTAATTAATCGTAAAATCATTGATGTACGGATTTTCAGATTCTGAACCGTCACTGTTAGGGCCGAATTTAATTTCATTTATTCTTCTGATTTTAGAAGAAATTTCAGCTCGATAATCACCCATTTCTTCAAAAATACATTTGATAGCTTCTGGTTTGAAATAGATGTATTGCTGGTTTGACATTAGATTCTCTCCTTCTTGGTTGGTTTATTCTTCCATATTGTAATGTTATACTAATGAAATATATTATCAAATAAACAATAAAATGTCAATAGCCAATAAAAAAGCCAATTTTTGGTTGAAATTAAAGAATAATAAACCTGGATCCCGGATATCTCAAAGATTACTTTTCGATTCCGGGATGACGGGCGCAGGCCGGCCAATCCTGGCTTTGGCGCCGATGGCGGGGATTAGTGATTCTGCGTTTCGGCAGATATGCCGCAAGTCTGGTGCTGATGTCGTTTATACGGAAATGGTTTCCGCTGATGGCTTGTATTATGATTCTAAAAAGACTTTGGAATTTTTGAAGTTTGCCAAATCGGAAAGGCCGGTCGTAATCCAATTGTTTGGCAAGCATCCGGCTGTCTTTACGAAGGCGGCACAAATTGCTGAGAAGGCCGGCTTCGACGGCATCGATATCAATTTTGGTTGTCCAGCTAAGAAAGTCGCCGGGCATGGCGGCGGAGTTACGTTGATGCGCGATCTGGATAAATGTCGCGAGATTATCGAGGCTGTCATGGCAGGAACGAATTTGCCAGTATCAGTAAAACTTAGAACTTCGATTATTAAACCCCCTCTAGCTCCCCCTTTCGTAAAGGGGGAGAAGAACTCAGGCAGAAATTTTCCTCCCCTTTACGAAAGGGGAGGCCAGGAGGGGTTTAATGTAGTTACATCCCTTGACTTCATCAAAGCGATGAAGGATTTGCCGATTGCCGCCATCATGATTCATGGCCGCTCATACGAGAAGCCATTTGATGGTGAGATAGATTATGAGATGATCAAAAAATGTGTTCATGAGTTTAAAAAACATAATCCCGATGGAACCGTCTTAGGTAACGGCGGCATAAAGAAGCCGGAAGATGCTAAAATCATGATAGAGAAAACCGGTTGCGATGGCGTTGGCCTGGCCAGGGGGGTATACGGCAAGCCGTGGCTGTTCAAGCAAGTCCGGGATTATCTCAAGACTGGCAAATGCAAAGAATTGACGCAGAAGCAGATAGTTAAGGTAATCTTAGAACACGCCAAAATGGCTTTCGGTGCCAAGGGCGGCTATGGACTGATAGAATTGCGCAAACATCTGTTGTGGTATGTCTCCGGTTGGCCCCAAGCTAAACAGCTTAGATCGGAATTAGTCAAAGTGGAGAAATATGGGGATTTAAGGCAAATTTTTAAGGTGTAAATTCTGCCTATTGACATTTATGTTAAGGAGTGATAGTGTCATTTATCAAAGTCCTTTACATTTTTTCTGAAATAATGATCCAATAACAGGAAAGGAAAGTGAAATGAGTGAGAAAGTTAAGCCTCTTTTCAGGTATCTCCAGCCGTGGCTGATCCTAATTCTTCTGGGCGGCTTAGTCGTTTGGATTGAACTTGGCATGTATATTTTTAGCGGCTGCGCCAATCCTATCAGTAAAATAGTGATGAGTTTTACGGATCTCGGATCCATTATTGATTATTTATATGTCTGGACATTCTGTTTTGCCGCTAATGTAGTGATTTTTTTATGGTTGCTTATTAAATTCGGCAATTCTTTCATTAATAAGAATAGCATGCGAAGCATTAAGAATGATTTGCTGCTGGATATTACGAGGTATACGGATGACGAAATAATTCAGGCAAATTCGGAGCTTGGAATCAGGATCAATGGCACAGAAGCGGTGATTCCGATTGAGATCCTGAATTCGGCATCAAAAGAATCATTAGCTCAAAATATCGGTTGTCTGCTGTATATGCATAGCTCAGAAATCTGGTCTTTGCTCGAGCAGAAGAAATATACCTCGATGCACGCTATGGCCGATCTGATGCTATTGAATAATTGGAACGCAGATGATATTGAGAAGTTAATTGAGTTATTGGGTCAATATAAGATATTTTTGGCTGAGGCGCTTGATGCCGCTGTTTCGCGTCGGAGCCTGGAGCTGCGCGTCAGCCAGCTGCAGAAGGAAATTGAAGCGAGCCGGAAACGCGAAGCGGACTTAATTCAGATTTCGCCGCCCGGCGACATTGAAAATAAGTTCAAGAATTACAAAGATCTTGCCGCCGGCAAATCCGCTACATGGAAATGGCTGAAGCGGAAGGCCAAGAGATGGATTCCGAAGTTTCTTCGCGGTAATACGAATACTTAGCACAAACAACGCCCTACTCGACAGTTATCGGGAAGGGCGTTTTATATTGCCAATTTTTTCATTTCGAAATTTATAATTTCCTAATACTCAAATCCAGCGCTTTCTTTTAAAAAATATAAACATAAAGCTGGCGCCGACAAGCATAATGGCGATAATTTTCTCAAAGCCGTAGCGGTCATTTATAAAGGGCATGCTTTCCACGGTATTCATGCCGAATATGGCCGCCAATAGTGTTAAGGGGAAAACTATGACGGAAAATACAGTCAAAGTCCTCATGATATCATTGAGCTTGAAGGAAATTAGGGATGAATTTGTGTCTTCCAGCGCCTCAATCATCTCTTTCTGCCCGCTCAGGATATCCCAGATGTTTTTCGTATGCTCGATCAGGTCGCTATAAAAGCTTTTCATTTGGCTGGTACGGAGATAGGCAATGGTTGTTTTTGCCAGTTTCTGCAAAACGCTTTTATGCGCCTCCATGATTTTCCTGAAATTCAGGATATTGCGTTTGATCAATAGGATCTCTCTGACAACCTCTCGTTCACGTTCATTAAAGATATTATCCTCGATATTCTTAATATCCAAACTTAGGTGATCCATGATAGGGTAGCAGTATTCCTGCAAACGGACGACAATCTCATAAAGCAGTGTGATATTGTCTCCAGATAAATATTGCTCGCGATAGAATTTATCCGCCATGCACATATTGAACAATTCTACTAGTGGCGGCAGATTGTTCTTATGGCAGGTTATGATAAAGTTGCTGCCGATGAAAAAGTCCACCTCCTCGGCATCCACTGTGCGGGTTTTCTTATTGTAAACGGGGAATTGCAGGATCAAGAAGCTGTAGCTGTTCCTGATATAGAATTTGGGCCTCTGGGCGATATTCTTGGCCATTGAGTCCCTAAGATCCAATTCGATGAATTTATATTTTTTGCGCAGGTAAGAAAGTTCGTCTTTTTGCGCGTTAACAATATTAATCCAGACAAAGTTATTGCCGGCAGTCTTTAATGTTGTAATATTATCAGACATATGAATAGTTCAAAAAGTTATAAAGTTTATAAGGTTTATAAAGTAATGGAATATAACTTTTTAAGCGCGCTTTGGTCGACTGATATAATTATACACTATTTAAAACAAATGTGCTATAATAAAATCATAAATTTAGACAACAAGGTTCAGACTTTAAAAACTTTATAAACTTTCGACTTTATAAACTGATAATATGCCGCCACTCGATCAACAAGAGCCGAATCTGATTCCGCTAGAAAAAATCCCCACTCCGGAAACAGGTCTGCCAAACCCTGAAACTGTTGCTGCTCCGGAATATACCCAGGCGGAAAAGGCGGAACCGGAGAAAGCCCCCATTCCTTCGTATCAGCCGAAAGCATCCGCGCAGGCGCCTGCTTATACTCCGGCAGCAGATGAATCAGTTTTAAGATACAAGCAGATTGAGAAGGTGTTGGAAGAGGATTTGGGCGAGATTTATAATAATCTTACGCCGCAGGAGCAGAAGGCTTTCAAAATCAAGGGCGAGGAAACGGCTCGATCTATTTTTCAGCTGGTTTATCATAAGACTAAAGTAAAAATCAAGAAAATCGTCAAATTGATAAAAGCTTGGCTTAAGGCAGTGCCAGGAATCAATAAATTTTTTTTGGAACAGGAGGCGAAGATCAAAGCGGACAAGATTGCCGCTCTAGTAGATGAATAGAAAAAAGTGGAGTTTTAGCGAGAATGAATCATAAAATATGGAAGGTGAGCAAAGCCTGCAGATTATAAATTGGTCTGCATTATTATCGGTTATTCCGGAGTCGCTGATATATGTAATCAGCGGGGGAGTTCTTGTTGTGATTTTGGCGATTCTATCGCTATATATATTGCGCGCCTACTTCAAATCCCAGCGCAATTATCCGGCGGCCTTCCAGAAGAAAATATTCAAACTAACTGTACCGCAAAGAGTCAAGGAGGAATCGGAAGAGAAAAAGAAGCAACTAGCAGAAATAATTGCGGAAGTAGAGGGATTTTATGCTAACTTGGGCGGCTTGCCACCGCATAAGGGCTTTAAGAATTGGCTGTTTGGCAGGTATGACTCGTGGTCATTCGAGACGGTTCTGGGCTTTGATTCGCTGATCACTTTTTATATGGCGGTGCCGGCGTATTTGGTCGAATATATCAAGCAGCAGCTGTTTTCAAAATATCCGTATTGCCAGATTGAGGAAATTAAGGATTATAATATTTTCAATCGGCAGGGGTTCGTGTCATGCGGCTACTTGAAGCTGATGAAGGCCAATATGTTTCCCATATTGACTTATAAGCAGATGGAAAACGCCGACCCGATCGTGCCTATTTTGAGTTTATTGTCGAAATTTCCCGAGGGGCAAACCGCCTCAATTCAATTCGTTATGCGATCGGCCAAGCCTAGTTGGCGGAAAATGGGCGTTAAGGTAGCATCAGAGATGCATCAGGGCAAGAATCTTAAGGACGCTTTGGCGAAGGCAGGCGGCGGGTCAGCGTTAGGCAGTTTTGGAAAGATAGTTGGCAGTCCGTCTGACTGGATGTCGTCCAAGCCCAAAGATCCGAGCAAGCCGGAAAATTCCTATCGTTTGTCGCCGATGGAGGAACAGATGGCCAAGTCGATCGAGGAAAAATCCAACAAGGCCGGTATGGATGTCAATATAAGAATTGTGTGCTTTGCGCCGCAGGAAAGCCAAGCGAAGGAGAATCTGCGCCGAATTATGGATGCATTTTCGCAATATTCTTCCTATCAATATGCCAATGGCTTCAAGGGGGTCGTAAAATCAGACGGCAAAAAACTGATTTATGATTATATTTACCGCCATTTCGATGAGAAGATCGGTATGGTTTTAAATACCGAGGAGATGTCATCGCTGTGGCATCTGCCGCTGTCTAATACTGAGGTGCCGCGTATTGCTTGGTTGTCAGCTCGTACATTGCCTCCGCCCTTGAATATGCCAGCGAGCGGTGTGATTTTGGGCGAGAATAATTACCGCGGAATCAAGACTTTGGTGCATATGAAGGAAGATGACCGCCGTCGCCATATGTACATCATCGGTATGACCGGTACCGGTAAATCGACGACTATGGCGACCATGGCTGTGCAAGATATCATTGCGGGAAAGGGCGTTTGCGTTCTTGATCCTCATGGCGAACTAATAGAAGAGATTTTGCAATATGTGCCGAAGGAGCGTTTGGAAGACGTTATTATTTTTGATCCGTCTGACGTCGATCGTCCGATTGGCTTGAATATGCTCGAAGCTGTTAATAATTTCGAGATGGATAAAGCGGCGCAGGAAATGATCAATATTTTCTATAAGCTGCTGCCCGATCCGTCCATGGCTGGACCGATGTTTGAGCATTATATGAGAAATGCGCTTTTGGCCCTGATGGCGGATAAAGATGACCCGGGAACGCTCGTTGAATTGGCCAGGATTTTTACCGATGACGCTTTCCGCAAAAAGAAATTGGAACACGTAACTGATATTTTGGTTAAGGATTTTTGGGAACGGGAATATGTCATGAGCCAGAAGGGTTCAACCGGCTCGGACATGCTTTCTTATGTCGTTTCCAAGACCGGCAGGTTCGTCGAGAATGAGATGATGAGAAATATTATCGGCCAAGGTCATAGTGGTATAAATTTCCGCCAAGTCATGGACGAGGGCAAGATTCTGTTGTTGAATCTGTCAAAAGGCAAAATCGGCGAAACAAATTCCAGTTTGCTGGGCTTGATTGCCGTGGCTAAACTGCAGATGGCGGCCTTATCGCGCGCCGATATGCCGATGGAGCAGCGTCGAGATTTTTACCTTTATATTGATGAGTTCCAGAATTTCATCACCGATTCAATTTCCATCATCCTTTCCGAAGCTCGAAAATATAAATTGAATCTTTGTCTGGCGCATCAATTCATCTCTCAATTGGTGCAAAATAATGATACGCGGGTCCGCGATGCTGTTTTTGGTAATGTTGGTAATTTATTAGTCTATCGCATCGGTGTGGATGACAGCGAGGTTATCGCCAAACAATTGGCGCCGGTAGTGGGGGAATATGATGTTTTAAATATTGAGAAATATAACGCTTATTTTAGGATCATGATCGACAATACTGCCATGCCGGCCTTCAATATGCAGTGTTATCCGCCTAGCAAGGTTGGTACTTTGAACAAGGAAATTGTTGCTCCTCTGAAAGAATTGTCGCGATTGAAATACGGCAAAGATCGTAATGTAATTTTGCGCGAGATAATGGAACGCTCACAGCTCGGCCAGCTTGGCTTGCCGAAGAAAGCCGCAGGCGAGAGTTTGGGCAATGTAATGGGATTTTGATTTAATTAAGAATTAGGAATTTAGGATTTATGAAGATCACTACTGCGACTAAAAAAGACATATCTGATTGCATTAAACTTGCTAAGATAAGAGAGTTAAAACTGACTCAAGGCGGGTATCTTGATCAGGAAATATTTGAGACGTTATTAAAAAACGACTTATTTATGGTCGCCAAAGAAAATGAAAGCGTCATTGGTTTTATTTTGGGCGAACCAATGAGAGTATCTAGGGGTGTGATGATGTGGTTTTTTGCGGTTGATGGAAAACGTCGAAGTCAGGGTATTGGCAATCAATTGATTAAAGAATTTGAGAAACGTTGCAAAAAATTAAAACGGCAGTGGATAATTCTTTATGCGCCATCATTCAATAAAAAAACGTTAGCTTTTTATAAGAAACATAATTATGATGCCGGCATTAAATTAGTTGAATATTTTAAATGGCTCGGCTGATTTTTCAAAAAACTCAAATTCAGCGTTATTTGACCTCAAGGGTCATTTTTTGGTATGATTCAGTTGAAATATTGGGCTAATTGCATTGACTTTATAAACTTTATAACTTTACAAACTTTTAACTGATTTCCGCATGTCCAGTGCTCTCTACCGCAAATACCGCCCGCAGTCATTTTCCCAGATGATCGGGCAAAATCACATAAAAATCACGCTGCAGCACGAGCTGGCCAAGGGCGATATCGGCCACGCCTATCTCTTTTGCGGCCCTCGAGGCTTGGGCAAGACGACAAGCGCCAGATTATTCGCTAAATCAGTCAATTGCGAAAAGAGGCAGCCCGGGGAAAGCGAGCCTTGCAATGAATGCCCGTCTTGCTTAGATATCATCGCCGGCCGCCAGGTAGATATCATCGAAATCGATGCCGCCAGCAATACTGGCGTGGATAACGTCCGAGAGAATATTATTGAGAATTCCCGATTTAATCCGGTCCGTTCAAAATTTAAAGTCTTCATTATTGATGAGGTGCACATGCTATCCACCTCGGCTTTTAACGCGCTTTTGAAAATCATGGAAGAGCCGCCGGCGCATGTTATTTTCATTTTGTGCACGACAGAAATTCATAAGGTGCCGCCGACGATCATTTCCCGTTGCCAAAGATTTGATTTCAAGAAAGTAACCGGCGAGCAGATGCTCAAGAGATTGCAATTGGTCGTGGAAGGCGAGAACAAGAAAGTCGAGGAAGAAGTTCTGAAACGAATTATTGTCAATTCAGAGGGTTGTGTCCGCGATGCTGAATCTCTTTTGGCGAAAGTCTTGTCCTTGGGCGACGATATCACCGCAGATCAGGCAGAAATCGTCTTGCCAAGATCGGATTTTGAAAGCGTTAGCAGTTTTGTCGGCTTCTTAGCGGAAAATAATTCGGCTGCGGCCATCGAGCTGATCAATCGCTTGATGGATGACGGAGTCGATCTGGTAATTTTTGTCGATAGCCTGTTGGAATTTTTGCGCCAGATGCTCTTGGTCAAGACCAGCGGCCGGCTGGAAAATTACGGCATTGAGTTGTCGAATGATTTGAGCAAAGGAGTCATGGAATTGGCGGAAAAATTCAATTGGGCGGAAATTGTCGATATGATCGAGGTTATTAGCACGAAAGGCAAAGAAATCAGGCAATCATCCATACCGCAATTGCCCCTGGAAATCGCAGTCATTAGGATTACACAGAAAGTTTCTTGCCAAAAACCGGATACAATCTCATTCGTAGCGCCATCTGCTGTTGCCAAGCCCAGAGTTTTACCGCCGATTGCGTCTGCTGTTGCTCAGGATATTGTTAAGAAGCCGGAAGTTCCGCAGGAAATTGCTACAGTTGAAGAAAAAAAATCAGAGTCGTCTAATAATGCTTCTTTAGACGTTGTTACTGAGACCGCGGCAAATATTGTTTCCAGTGACGAGATTATTGAATACAATCTGGAAACAGTTGTCGCCAAATGGCCCAATATCGTCCAAAGATTGCTTATCCCGAATTTTACTTTGTCATCACTGTTAAAAATGAGCCAGCCGATTAAAGTTGACAATGGCTATATCCAGATTGCAGTCACATCGGAATTTTATCGCGGCCGGCTGGAGAGTACAAACAATAGAACGGTTATTGAGGCAGTAATCGAAGCGGAAATCGGCCAAAAGATCCTGATCAAAGGCGTTGTTTCTGCTAACGTCCAGCCGATTGAAATGACTCTTGATTATACTGATCCGGATGCGGTGGAACCGCCTACAATAGTAGAGACGGCTGCCGCGGCCATAAGCTCCATCAAGCTTGATCCGGCAGAAGAGGTTATGAATATGTTTTGAGTTTTCTTCATACCTTTTTTCTAGAAAAAAGGTATAACCAAAAAAGTCGCGCCGGTCGAAATCATGGCCAAATTTATTTATCCGTCTCGCCAAATTTTCTGACGTCGGATTACCTCCTTGCGAAAATTTGTTGCTCGCTCCCTATAAATAAATTGGCACAATATTTCTCAATGG
>Ga0172379_10002722_pt1 | contig 30395 bp, 26 predicted proteins | sample GrowelOW334metaG_FD_119756 | JGI IMG/M metagenome (GOLD analysis project Ga0172379, IMG submission 119756) | Groundwater microbial communities from an aquifer near a municipal landfill in Southern Ontario, Canada - Groundwater well OW334 metaG | ecosystem: Environmental > Aquatic > Deep...
AAATTTGGGTAATGCCAAAAAAATAATTTTTAAATGATTGGGGATATAAATTGGATTAACCAAACCTTTTTGATACCATGTTTCTTCAAGCACGCCGGGTATTAACATATAAGCTTTATCCCAGATCACTCCAAACCTAATAAAATTATAAGTAAAATTGGTAAACAAAAAAGGAAGAATTCCCAATGCAATTTTTAAATAATTATTAAGATATTTTTTCCCGCTAAAAATATATAAGAAAAATGGGAAAGTGAGTACGATCTCAACCCTTGAAAGATAAGCTGCCCCCAGCATTATTCCGACCAAAATTGCCCTTTTTTTATTTAGTGATTCGTAAATAGCTGCTGTCAGGAAAAAAGCCGCACTTATTTGTCCCAGGTACCAAGCTGATCCCGTTGCCGATAGGTACCAAATAATGTTTCCAAAACCAACCAAAATTCCGGTCCAAATAAGAAGCTTTTTTCGCTCCAGCAGGGAACCACCCTTCTTAACTTTCCAGGAAATTGCCATTGCAATAATGGTAATACCCACACCCAAAAGATGTGCCAAAAATTGTTGTTCAAATTTTTCTCCAAAGGCAAAACGAAAAGGCATTGCTAAAATGGCGGGCATTGGAGGATACACAACGAAATATTTTTCAATCCCTGCCGGAATCAGTTCATTTAGCCAGGGCAGGGCATAGGAAAGATAATATTTTCCTTGCAGAAAAGCATCGGAAAGTCGGGTAAAATAATCGTATGGGGTTTTGCCGGCAGAAGTAAATAAATAAATAATGAACACTAAAATGGAAAAACCTAAAACTAATAGTTTAATTTTCAACATTTTATATATTTTATTTTTTGCTTTCATAATAAGAATTTTACTTTCTTTTTTCGGAACTTTACAGTTGGATCAGGGAACTTTTATCGCCTGGAGCTCGGATCTTGCCCAAAATGGGTTTAAAAATTTCTACAATTCATGGAGCGATTACTTACCCGGTTATCTTTATGTTTTATGGGGTTTGGGCAAAGTGAATCTTCTGGGGTTTTTCCCTCAAGTTTTTTTATACAAAATTCCTGCGATACTTGCCGATATTGTAACCGGATATTTAATTTATAAAATTTTAAAAAACCATAAAGATGAAAAATGGGGACTGGCCGGAGCAATAATCTACGTATTTAATCCTGCCGTTCTTGCAAACTCAACACTTTGGGGACAGGTAGATTCTTTAACGGCACTAGCTTCAATTGCGACTATTTATTTTTTGGATAGATATTATTTACTTTCAGCTGTTTTGTTAGCCTTGGGAACTTTGATTAAGCCCCAAGCTGCTTTCATTTTGCCGGTAGTTATATTTTTGCTAATTAAACAAAAAAGAAAATTCAAAGACTTATTGTTTTATTGCCTTACAGGATTGACAGTTTTTATTTTAGGATTTGTTCCTTTTTCTAAAGGAAACTTTCTTCAGTTTATTTTCGAGCGCTTAAACCTTTCCGCCAATCAATACCCATATACTTCGGTAAACGCCTTTAATTTTTGGGGCCTTTTTGGCTTTTGGAAATCCGATAATCTTTTTTTTCAATTTGGAAGCTATTTATTAATAATCGGAACAGTGATTTACCTTTGTTTCAAAAATGTAAAACGAAAATTTTTGGCCTATTACATGATTGCTTTCACTTTTTTGGCAAGTTTTATGTTTTTTACAAGAATGCATGAAAGACACATGCTTCCAATATTTGCACCCCTTGCAATTGTGGTAGTTGAAAATCCCTTATTTTTGATCCCATATGTAGGATTTTCCATTATTTATATTTTTAATTTAATTTATTCATACTATTGGATTTCCAATGATTTTCTTCAAATATTTCCGGACTTAATTATTAAGTTTTTGATTGCTTTCGCAATATTCCTTTTTATATATGTATTCTATGCAATTTTTAAAAATGTAAAAATTTCTTGGCCAAAATTATCATTATCAATAAATCAATTTATTGATGGCTTTAAAGGAAGGAAAAAAATAGAAATTTTTGAAAAGTTTCCCAAACCGAGACTTTCAAAAAATAAACTAAAAATTATTCTGTATGTAATTTTGGGTTTTGCTTTTTTGACACGCATTTTTAATCTGGGAAGCCCCAAAACAATGTATTTTGATGAGGTTTATCATGCTTTTACGGCAAAAGTTATGATGGGAGAAGAACGGGAAAAAGCTTGGGAGTGGTGGAATCCGCACCCCGAAGGATATGCGTATGAGTGGACACACCCGCCCTTGGCAAAATTAGGGATGGTTTTGGGAATGACAATTTTTGGGGAAAATTCTTTTGGTTACCGAATCCCGGGGGCGATGCTTGGAGTAGGAGCAGTATTTTTAGTCTACCTACTGGCCAGAAAAATATTTAAAGATGAAATCATTGGCCTTATTTCAGCAGGGGTTTTTTCTCTTGACGGGCTTCCTTTGGTGATGAGCAGAATCGGAATGAATGACAGCTATATTCTTTTTTTCTCACTTTTATCGATTTATCTTTTTATGAAAGAGAAAGATTTTCTTTCAGCAATTTTTTACGGTTTTGCTCTTTCCTCAAAATGGTCTGCTCTTTGGGCGGTGCCAATTATTTTTATATTATGGCTTAAAAGAAATAGAAAATTTAAACCGTCAATTTTATGGTTTCTTGTTCTACCATTTGCTATTTATCTTTTATCTTACTTACCGATGTTTATTACGGGGCACGACTTTACTACCTGGTGGGGAATGCAAAAGCAAATGTGGTGGTATCACACAGGCCTTGATGCCACCCATCCTTATTCTTCCCCATGGTGGAGTTGGCCATTTTTAATTAGACCGATTTATCTTTATACGAGTGACGAAATAGGTGGTTTGGTTTCCAGAATTTATGCCATGGGAAATCCATTTGTTTTTTGGTTTGGCATAGCCTCTGTTGCCATTTGTACGATGTTTTCTTTTTTGGAAAAAAACAAAAAAATAGGTTTTGTAGTTTTTTGTTATTTGATATTTTTTGCTCCATGGGCAGCGTCTCCGAGAATAATGTTTTTTTACCACTATTTGCCCTCAATTCCTTTTTTGGCGATAGCCACAGGGTATGTTTTTAGACGCAGTCCAAAACTGATTTATTATTTGCTACCAATCATGTTCCTGTCTTTTGTCTATTTCTATCCGCACTGGGTGGGACTTCAGGTTCCATTGTGGCTGGATAAAAGCTATTATTGGATAACAAGTTGGAGATAACTCTTCGCCTGCGTCGTAAGAGCTACTATTCTATTAGATAACAAGTTGGAGATAGCTCTTCGCCTGCGTCGTAAGAGTTACTATTGGGTTGATAGTTGGAGATAAATTTAAGCCGGAGCTAAGTAAAAACCGCCCTTAGTAAAAAGGTAGACCAGTATTCCCAGAAAGATTATAGTTATCAGAAAATAAGAAACAGACCAACTTCCCGACTTTGGGAAAAACTTATCAAATGGGTAATATGAAATAATTTCAGGCTTTAGTTTTTTTAGTGAATATGAAGTCAGGTGATATCCAACATAAAGAATAGCGATTGAGGCTAAGATAAGAATAATCTTTTGATAATTTAATTTAGTGAAATCTGCCCCTCGGGTTAGTAAGAAAGTAATCTTATCCATGAAAAGTCTAGAGGGCTAAAAGTATTGATCCAAAGATCACCATAACTCCAATAATGGTTCCAACAAAAGTAGGCCAATTTGTTCCCGATTGAGGAAGTGTTGGCTCTGTTGGAGTTGATGTTGAGCTGCCAGTTCCGGAACAGGCACAATCTGTTTCGCCGGAACATGATGGGTTTCGGCAATATCCGTTATAGCAGAACAGGTCTGAAGCGCAGTTAATATCACTTCCGCAAGTTCCTCCACAGGAATTGGGGGCACCTGAAGGAGCTGGTGAAGTAGTTGCGGGTGAGTCTGTGGGACAAACGCAATCAATTTTCCCCTTACACTCCAGATTTCGACATTTGAGTACCACTGTGTTAGGGTCGGTATTTACATCCACACAAGAAAGTCCACTTCCACACTCTGTGGAAATATCCGCCACGATTCCACAACTCTTATTACAACTTAGAGGAATTGGTGTTGCGACAAGAACTTCAAACCCCCGATGACAATTTGAAGTGGTGGGTGTTGCATCGCCTGCCCCTGTGTCATCTTCGGCCTTTGGAAAACTGCTTGGTACATTTGGTGCAACCGGTTGCTGCCTGAGATTGTACAGTCTGACTGCAGTAAAGACAGCAATCCCTGCCAGTACCAAGGTAACTAAAATTATTAAAATTGTTCCAAATTTACCTTTAAATAATTTTTTCATATATTTTTAATACCAATTTGTTCCGTTATATACCTGCGCTTTTACATCAACAGATGTTGCCTTTACAGGTACAGTGTACTCAATATAAAATTCATTTGTATTGGGTTTTTTGGAGGTGACATCCTCAGAAATGAGTCCCAGATTTATTTCTCCGTCAGAAGTCTTGATTATAAACCTGGCTTTAGTCATTATATTTGCCGGAGATCCTTTAACAGTAAATCTATATGTGGTATTTGGCACCAAAGGAACCGAGCCAATTTTGGAGTCAGAAGAGGTTATTGGATTCCACCCCGTGTCGTAAATGTAGATAGCAGCACAATATGGAGCAGTTGGGGGATTAGTTGGTGTAGACGTTGGCGTGGGAGTTGGTGTAGACGTGGATGTGGGAGTTGGTGTTCCCGGCTTGGGTGTTTTTGGTGGTGGATTTGTACAATTTGAACATTGTTTTTTTGCATCTTTGTACTCGGGTGTGACATTGCAATATACTTTAGATTCGTCAATAACATCTACTTGTCCACAGGAATTGCCCAAAGCAGATACAGCTGCCTCACAAGTATCATAATTGGTCCAATAAGCACCATTATCAGATTCATTACATCCGTCATTGTCACCACATCCGTTGGGACAGAAAATGGTGACGCATCCCCACGATTTACCACTGCTGTTTTTACATTGTGTTCCGTCTGGAGGCCAGTTATAATTTCCAGGTGGTGGCGTTCCTCCTGCCAGATTACAACAAACCTCATTCGCTCCATAACAATTACCACTTTGACTATGTCCATAGGCACAATTTGTTGTACAGAAATTCCCACTACTATTAATTGGGTCTCCGCAGTCGTAATCAGTTGCTTTCTGTTGAAAAAGTTGTTTCTGGTTGATCATGGCGATACCTGCCCCAACTCCACCAACCAACATTAAAATTCCTAAAATTGTTGCAATTATTCTTTTGGTTCCGAATTTTTTCTTAGGGGAGGATGTGATATTTGATAAATCAGGTACTGGAGGAGCGGCAGAGCCGGTATTTTCCGGTACTTCAATAGGGCCTTCTTCCGGATTTTTGCCTACTTGATCATTTTGTATATTTTGAAACTCAGGAGGAAGTGGTGGTAAATCCGCTTGTGGAGAAAAAGAAACAGAACTTCCGGCGTTATCGTTGTTTGATTGCTGACTCTGATCAGAATTTGGGTCGGACTGGTTTTGATTGGGCATATAGATACTTTAACAATGATAGATAATAGGGATAGTGAAGTCAAGGTTTTTGAACGACGAAAACCTGATTTTTGTCGTTCTCGCAATAACCAACCTATTTATAAACTTCAAAAAAATTCTAGCTATACGACTTCCTCCAAACATAGAAGCTAAAAACAATTATTGCGAAACCCGTTAAAAAGAATAGGATTGATGGGGTTTTTGTGCCGGTCTCCGGCAACGTCTCGGGATCGATAGTGGGGGTAGGGGTATTAGATGGTCTTATAGACGGTGTGGGTGAAGCTGATGGTCTGACTGAGGGTGATGCTACAAAAGCGGGAAGTTCTCCGGCCTGAACTATGAAGTTTCTGGTTAATGTTCTTGTTATTCCCAATGTGTCAATCCATGAAATAGTAACAGCATGAGCTCCTTCCGAAAGATTTTCGGGAGGAGACCACTTCCAAGAGCCGTTAGATGAAACAGTGGCTTGACCAACGATTTCCGTATCGGAGTGAACAGTAATAATGATCTCTTCCCCTGTAGGTCCGTCTCCAAAAAATTGAGGTCTGTCACTGGTAACAATTTCTCCTTCGTTTAGATTTTCCAGAGTTACTGTTTCAATGGCAGTTATAGGATTTCCCGAGACGTCAAATTTTGATTGAGGAATGGTCTTTTCGGGAATCGACAGATCGGCATTTGGATTTCGACTATCCCCGACCGGTTGAAGATTTCGAAAATCTTGATCCTGTCCGACAATCAGAGCGGGAATTGGATTGGCTGATTGAGGAAATATTTTTGTGGTTGCTGATTCTCCGGTTTCCGTAATGGCAGAAATTTCCAAGAGTGTTTCGGTAGAATCTATTTGTGCATATGAAGAAAGATCCGGAGTACGGACAGAGCCTAACTGTAAAACAAAAGTTCCGTTATCTGATGTTTGTGAAGAAACAATGTAGCCCCCGACGGTTATGTAAATTAGTGCTCTTTTTGACGGTTGTCCGGAAGCTGTGATTACGGATCCTGAAACAGGTATTGATGTTGAGTTTAAGGCAAGCGTTTTGCCGGTAGTAAATTGCCATGGCACACCATTGTTTTCAATAACTGTCCCATTTGAAATAATCTTAAAATAATAAATCGAATTAGCGGAAAGACCTGTAATGGTAATGCTGTGAGTGTAATATTTTTGATTATTTTCACTCTCATTTGCAATGCTACCCACATTTTCACTTGTCCCGTAAGAAACAAAACCTGTTGTAGGTTCTCCGGTAACCCAGGAAATTGTTGTTGAGGAATCAGAAACATTGCTGATCCTTACATCCTTTGGCGTTATCGTGGCACTGGCCCCAATTTTAAAAACTTGATTATTTTTTAGTAGAAAAATACCCGCAAAAACTCCGCCAATTAATATAAATATTCCTAAAATTGTTGGTATTTTAATTTTTTTAATCATGTTTATGTTTCAGGTAGAGCACTTGGTGAGGCTTCAGGTTCTTCCGTTGGTTCGGATGCTAATGTCGGAGATGGAAGAATATTTTCATTGGTGTTGACGTTGATTGAAGGAATTTCCGAATCGGAAAAAAATATTGCAGATTCAATTTTTTGAATAGCCTCAGCATTAATGGTTGGATCTAATGGTTGAGATATTTTTTCAGGTACAGTAGCGCTTGGTTTTACCGTTACAGCACGAAAAATACTTAAAACAACCCAAACAATGGCGGTGATTAAAGTCAGGATGAGTATTATCATTGGTTTTGGTAAAGAAGTCTTTTTCATAATTATTTTTCGCTACCTAGATATGGAATCCTTCCGGCGACTACAGCAACTATAACTCTTCCGGTATCACTAACGGAAGAACTGATTGTTAGGCTATCGATTTTTGAAATAATCCTTAAATTTTCCAACTCTTTCAAAAAACTACTTATGTTTACAAAACCACCCCGGATACTGGCTGAATAAGACATCTCATTTGCATTTTCCGGGAATGGTTTAACATCGCCAGATGATCTACCCGTTTTTGGGGTTCCCACCAAAACGATATCGTTTATTGTGAGTCCTACCAATTCGATTCCATGTTTTGCCGACAATGCTTGGATTTGTTTGGTGAAAATATCTGGAGACGGACCTGAAGAAATAGCTAAATTAATATTGTCTAAGTAAATTGTGTTTTGCGTGAGTATTGCATTAGCTTTCTCTAAATTGCCTATTTTCTTATTTAAAATCAATAATGTTTGGTTTTTTTCTTTAATTTGTTGAAGTAGATCGATAATGGTTAGCGCGGTGGGTTTTAGTGCAAATAATGAAAAAACTATTACAGCTACAATTGATAAAACTATTTCCAAGAACGCCCTAAGATCTGCCCTTTTTTTGTAAAGATCAGAAACGTTTAGAAAAAGTTCTCTATATCTGTAATATGATGTTTTCCAACCTGTTGCCATTTTTTAATAAGTAATGCTGATTACAAAATTTATCTCTCCTAAATTAATTTCAGATGAGTTTACTTGTCCCAGTTCCACTTTTTTAAATGGATCCGTTTGTAAGTTGGTAAGAAATTGAGTTAGATCTTGATAAGAAAGCGATGTTCCACGGATTTCAATTGTGTCACCGGCTATAGAGGCTCTTAAGAGGGTAATATTTGCAGGTACAACACCTGTGATTTTATCAACAAATTTAGAGGTATTTTGATCTAGGCTAATTTTATTAAAAATGTTTAATTTTGATTGGATTTCTCTAAATTGTTTTTCAAGGTTTTCTTGAGCGGAAATCTGTGCACTTTTTGCTTTTATGGAATTATTTAAATTTGAATTTTGGGCATCCAGCCAAAATCGGGACAAAAAGGCGGCCATAACCACCATTTCGGTGGCAATTACTATTATGCGGAAAGTTCCTGTTGCCCACTTTAAAATACGTCCTGATGTAGAAACATTAAATTCTTCCTGTGGTAGTAGGTTAATGGCTTTGTTTTTGGGCATAATTCATTTAAGGACAAATGGCCTTAAATCAATATAGCACATGTAAATGCGTGAAAGAAGTTTTTTTTGAATCGACTTATTTTTTACTTGGAGAGACTTTTTTTGAAGCTGTTTTTGCCACTTTCACTGCAACTTTAGACGAAATCAATTTTGAAAGTTGAGATTTCATTCTGGCTGCTTTATTTTTGTGGATGATTCTTTTTTTGGCGGTACGGTCGACCAAAGAAATTGCTTTGAGAATCTTTTCGCCGTTCTTGGTTTTTTTTGCCACACGAATGGCAATTTCAAGCTTTTTGATTAAAAGTTTGTTAATCTCTGCTTTGTTTTTTGAACCCCTGAGGGCTCTTTTTGCTGTTTTTGTTACTGGCATATAGTTTGTTTTACGGTTGTTAGTATATGACAAAGAGGCTAGAATATCAACTAAGAGATATGGAAGACTTGATTGCCAGGGGTAAAAAGATAGTTAATTCTCAACAAAATACGGTTCTTTCTGCGGCAACTCTTATTATGATAATGATTGCCGTTTCAATGGTTTTGGGCCTTATCAGACAAAGAGTTTTGGCTAGCTATTTTGATCCCGGTTCACTTTCCCTGTTTTTTGCTGCTTTTAGGCTTCCGGATGCAGTTTTTCAAGTTTTAGTTTTCGGAACTTTCTCTTCGGCATTTATTCCTGTATTTACAAAAACCCTTAAAGATGGAGAGGCAAAAGCCTGGCGCCTTGCCGGGAAAGTCGTTTCGATTGGACTGGCAATATTTATTTTTGCAGTTGCCGTAATAGGTATTTTTGCTCCCCAAATATATTCAATTATTGCTCCGGGTTATGGATTGGAAGGTAATGCTCAAATCGCTTTTCTTGCAAGAATTCTATTTGCTGCACAGGGTTTTTTTGTGGTTAGCTATGTTCTTACTGGGGTACTCGAATCTTTAAGGCGTTTTTTAATTCCTGCTTTAGCACCAATTTTTTACAATTTGGGAATTATTTTTGGAACAATAGTTTTCACTCCCACTCTGGGACTAACCGCTCCCGCAGTTGGGGTAGTGATTGGAGCCTTTGCTCATTTTATTGTTCAATATCCGCTTTCCAGAAAACTTGGTTTTAGATTCACTTGGGATTTTAAGGCAGATGATGATGTTAAAAAGATAGGGCACCTGGCACTACCCAGAGTGATCGATATTGCTTTTGATCAAATAGGTAAAAGTACTGAACTTTTTCTTTCTTCAATAATTTCTCAAGCTTCTTATACTTACTACACTCTTGCCAATTCACTACAACTTCTTCCGGTAACTCTTTTTGGAACATCTTTAGCAAAGGCAGTTCTTCCCATGCTGTCCGGTGTCGAAGGTGATAAAAAGGAATTTAGAAAAATACTTTTAGTTGCAATCTATCAAGCAACGTTTTTTACTTTGCCGTTAGCTGCAGCATTAATTGCATTAAGAATTCCCGTTGTTAGATTGATTTATGGAACGAAAATTTTTGACTGGAATTCAACGGTTCAAACAGGAACGATTCTTTCCGTTTTTGCAATATCGATTGTTTTTCAAACTTTAATGTCAATTCTCACGCGTTCATTTTTTGCCCTACATGATACGAAAACACCCGTAAAAATATCTTTTATTGGTTTGGCAATTTTGGTGATAGGAGATTTTATACTAGTCAAAGGCTTTCATTTGGATGTTTGGGCGTTGGCAGCTGCTTTTGCAATAAGCACACTAATCGAATCAGTCATTTTAATTATTCTAATTCACAAAAAGATTGGTGAAATTGTCAATTTAAGATTCATTAGCCATTTTCTTAAGATTTTTGTGGCAACGACAATTTCAGGGGGTGCTATGTATTTCATACTCAAGATTTTTGATAAGTCAGTTTGGGTTAAAAGACTATCCTTTTTGGGAGCAATTGATGCAACTCGAACATTTCCTTTTGAAAAATTTGTACTGGATACCAGGTATACGGGAAACGTTATAATACTTACATTTATTACCTTTTTAGTAGGAATCTTTATATACATTCTTCTTTGTCTTCTTTTTAGAGTCGATGAAGCAAAATATTTCTTAAATCTCATTAAACGAATTGCTATCAAAGGGGTATTGCCTCCAATTCCATCGAAAGAACAAGAGCCCATTACTCCCACAACAGATTCCCCAAGTGGCACTTGACAACTTTTAGCACTCGTAGTACATTAGTGCTAATGTAAGGCGAAAGGCGAGAAGTAAAGGGCGGACCAAACTCCTTTTATCTTTTTCCCTTTACCTTTTACCAAATAATATGACTGAAGGACTTACATCCAGACAGACTCAAATATTAAAAACAATAGTTGACGAATACATTTCAACAGCCGAGCCAGTCGGTTCTGAGGCTCTGGATAAAAAATACAATTTGGGAGTTTCTCCGGCAACTATTAGAAATGAGATGGTTACGTTGACCAAGTTAAATTTTTTAAAACAACTTCACACTTCTGCCGGACGTATTCCCACACCTGTTGCAATGAAATTTTATATAAACCAACTTATGGAGGAAAAACAAATGAGCTTGATGGATGAAGTTAAAGCAAAGGAAGAAGTTTGGGATTCCCGTGATGATATAGATGAACTTATGGATGAGGCCACCCACGCTCTCGCTTCCAGAACAAAATCTCTTGCAGTTGCTGCACTTAAAGACAAAAAAAACAGGTTTTGGCAAGCGGGACAGTCATATATTTTTCAAAATCCGGAATTTTCGGATGTTATAGCCTGTCAAAGTTTTTTTTCGATTTTTGAAGAATTTGATAAATTGGATAGACTGTTTTTTGGTTTTGAACCAACTTCTCCATTGGAGGTTCTTTTTGGTGAAGAGTTAGGTATTCCAGAACTTGCTTTGACTGGAATAATCTCGACACATTTTGATATAAAGGGCAAAAGGGGAGCTTTGGGAGTGATCGGTCCTGCTAGAGCAGATTATGGAACAGTGATTCCAATTTTGAGATATTTTGGAAACATGATTGAAGAAGTAGCTAATAAATAAGTAGAATAAATAAATGACAAAAATAAAAAAACAGACAGTTAATGGAAAAAAAGAAAACCATTCACATTTGGAATTAGAAAATGTAAAAGCGATGCTTGTAAGAGCTTTAGCCGACTATGACAATTTGAGTAAAAGGGTAGAAAGAGAAAGAGAAACGCTTGGCAAAATTGCATCTTTGGGAATATTGGCAAAACTTTTACCGGTTTTGGATAATTTAGAATCTGCCCAAGAACATCTGAAAGATGCTGGGCTTGCTATTAGTATTGGTGAGTTCAAAAAACTTATGAACGAAGAGGGATTAATAGAAATAATGCCAAAAGAAGGAGATTCTTTTGACGAAGATACAATGGAAGCTATTGAAGTTACAAACGGAGTGAAGGATAATATTATTTCGGAGATGATTTTAAGTGGTTGGAAATATAGTGACGGACAAGTTATTAGACATTCAAAAGTAAAAGTGTCTAAAATTAGTTAATAAAAATAAAATTATGGGAAAAATAATTGGAATAGATTTAGGAACAACAAACAGCTGTGTATCAGTAATGGAGGGAGGTCGTCCTAAAGTTATACCGGCAGTAGATACCGGAAAAAACACGACACCCTCTGTTGTTGAGCCTGTTAAGAATCTTGTAGGTGACGTTGCCAAGCGTCAAATGATTTTAAATTCTAAAAATACTGTTTATTCTGCCAAACGTTTAATGGGCCGAAGATATTCGGATAAAGAAGTTAAAAGAACAATTGAGATGGTTCCTTACAAAATTGTTGAAGGCAGTAACGGGATGGCAGATATTGAAATTGACGGTAAAAAATACACACCCCAAGAAATAAGTGCCAGGATTCTAATGAAACTTAAGAAGGATGCGGAAAAATATCTTGGTGAAAAAGTTGATCAGGCAGTGATTACAGTTCCCGCTTATTTTGATGATGCCCAACGCCAAGCCACCAAACAGGCTGGTGAAATTGCCGGTCTTAAGGTTGAAAGAATTATTAATGAACCCACAGCCGCCGCCCTTGCTTATGGGCTTGACAAAAAAAATTCTGAAAAAATAGCAGTTTACGATTTAGGAGGAGGAACATTTGATATTTCCGTTCTTGAAATAGGTGATGGTGTAATTGAGGTAAAGGCAACAAACGGAGACACACATCTTGGAGGAGATGATTTTGATGCTGTTATAGTCGACCATATAGTGTCCGAATTTAAGAAAGAAAACGGAGTTGATTTGAAGGCGGACACTCAAGCCTATCAGAGGGTTCGTGATGCAGCCGAAAAAGCTAAAATCGAACTTTCTGCTGCCGACGAGGTCGAAATTAATCAACCATATATAACTCAAAAAGACGGTCAACCACTTCATTTGATGATGAAGCTTACTCGGGCAAAAATGGAGAGTCTGGTTGATGAGCTTATCCAAAAAACCATCAAGCCTGTTGAAGCCTGTCTTAAAGATGCAAAGATTGATCCACATGACATTAATGAAGTAGTTATGGTTGGAGGTATGACAAGAATGCCTAAAGTAGTAGATGTAGTGAAAAGCTTTTTTGGTAAAGATCCAAATCAATCCGTAAATCCCGATGAGGTGGTAGCAGTGGGTGCGGCAATTCAGGGCGGAGTTTTGGGCGGAGAAGTCAAAGATATTCTTCTTTTGGATGTTACTCCTTTAACTTTAGCAATAGAAACTTTAGGTGGAGTTGCTACACCCATGATCCCAAGAAATACTACGGTTCCTACAAGTAAAACTGAAGTATTTTCAACGGCTGCCGACAATCAAACTCAAGTTCAAATTGTAGTAACTCAAGGAGAGCGTCCAATGAGCGCAGATAACAAAACTCTTGGTACATTTATTTTAGATGGAATTCCCCCATCTCCCCGTGGAGTACCCCAAATCGAGGTCACTTTTGATATGGATGCCTCCGGCATATTGACTGTAACTGCCAAAGATAAAGCCTCCGGAAAGACTCAGAATATTAAGATTACCGGTGCGGTAGGACTTTCCGACGATGAAATTAAAAGAATGCAGGAAGAGGCCGAAAAACATAAAGAAGAAGATGAAAAAAAGACAGAAGTAATTAAAATCAAGAATAGTGCCGATGCAATGGTTGCAACGGCCGAAAAAGCCCTTAAAGATGCGGGTGATAAAGTTCCTGCTGATGTAAAAGAAAAAATTGAAGAAAAAGTTAAAAAAGTTAAGGAAGTTTCCGAAAAAGAAGGTTCTAGTAAAGAAGATATTGAGACGGCAACAAAAGATCTTTCGGATACTTTAAGTCAGATTGGCCAATCAATGTATGGTTCGACAAGCTCACCACAAGGTGGAGATAAATCACAAAATGGTGAGACACCTAATGAATCAAAAGACGATCCATCCTCCGCCAAAGCTACGGGGGACAAAGAAAAGGTTGAAGAAGGAGAAGTTGTAGAGTAGCTCCACAAGCATGGCCACAAAAACCGATTATTACGATATCCTTGGGGTATCAAAATCTGCCACTGCCGATGAATTGAAAAAAGCTTACCGCAAACAGGCTCTTGAGTGGCATCCTGATCGTCACAAAGATGACAAGGAAGTTGCAGAAAAGAAATTTAAAGAAATAAACGAGGCTTATCAGATTCTTTCCGATTCTCAGAAAAAATCTGCTTACGACCAATATGGACATGCCGCCTTCACTCCAGGAGGGGCTTCTGGCGGAAACCCGTTTGCCGGGGGTTTTGGAGGACAAGGTGGACCATTTACATATACATATACAAGTGGTGGTGGAAATCCTTTTGGAAATGCAGATTTCGGCGATCCCTTTGACATTTTTGAATCGTTTTTTGGTGGTGGATCACCTTTTGGTGCTCGTCAAAGACATAATAAACCCCGTTATTCTCTAACAATTGATTTTATGGATGCAATAAATGGTGTTTCAAAAGAAGTTACTATTGAAGGAAAAAAGAGAACAATTAAAATTCCGGCAGGTATTTATGAAGGTGCAACAATCGATTTTGATGATTTTAGGCTCTCTGTAAGAATCAAACCAGACAAACTTTTTGAGAGACAGGATGATGATATTTATGTTTCTATGGGAATTCCATTTTCACTGGCGGTTTTGGGTGGTGAGATAAAAGTTCCAACAGTTGATGGTGAACTTAAACTTAAAATTCGTCCGGGAACGCAAAGTGGAACCATGATGCGTCTTCGTGAACGGGGAGTAGAACATCTTCACGGACGGGGAAAAGGAGATGAATATGTGCGTATTAATATTATTGTTCCAGAAAAAATAAATAGAGAACAAAAGAGTGTTATTGAAGAGATGGAGAAAAGAGATCTATAGCTTCACTTAATTTAAAAAGACTTTTCTCAGAATTTAAAGCAATCTTTTTTGTATTACTAAGCCATGGGTTAAGAAAAGTAAAGTCATGAGTATGTTTTTCTTCACCGAGGAATGAATTGGTGGCTTTTTTAAAAGAATTTGCAATTTCTTTTCCAATAATCGCCTTTTTTGCCTCGGGTATCCTTTCCTGCACAATGAATGTTTCTGGGATTGGTTCACTTACAACAACAAAATTATACAAAAACGTTGACTTAGACACAGTCTTGAGCTAAAATTACACTTGAATTTGAGTATTTACAGGCAAGGTGGGACAAGTGCCCACCTTTTTTAATAAAAATATGTCAACAGCAAGAACAGAATTTAGCCAAGCGTTAAAAGCAATAGCCACCGAGAGAGGGCTAGATGCTAACGTGATTATAGATACAATAAAACAGGCAATAATTGCCGCCTATAAAAGAGATGCAAAAGAGGAAGGGGTTGAAGTAGATTCATTTGATTATGATGCGGTAATAGACCCTGTAAACGGTGAAACTAAAGTTTTTGCTTGGAATCTTCCTTCAGAAGACGCCACAGAAGAACAAATTAAGGAAGCTAAAAAAGGAAAAAAAGATGTAACCCCACCCGGTTTTGGAAGGATTGCTGCTCAGACCGCAAAGCAAGTGATTCATCAGAAAATCCGTGAAGCAGAAAAAGGAGTTATTATGGAGGAGTTTCAAGAAAGAGTGGGTTCTCTTGCTTCCGGATTGGTTCTGCGATTTGACGGGCCAAATGTAAGGGTTGATTTAGGTAGGACCGAGGCGATACTTTTAGTTGAAGATAGGATACCGAATGAAAGGTTAAATTTAAATCAGAGACTCACCTTTTTAATTAAAGCAATCAATGAGACTCCCAGAGGAAAAGAAATTTTTCTATCACGCGCGGCTCCGGAATTTGTTGCCAAACTTTTCACCAGAGAAGTTCCTGAAATGGGATCTGGATCTGTAGAAATTAAAGCAATTGCCAGAGAACCCGGCGTTAGAACAAAGGTGGCTGTATTTTCGACTCAAGCCGGAGTGGATCCGGTGGGTTCTTGTGTTGGTCAAAAAGGTGTAAGGGTGCAGGCCGTTACAAATGAAATAGGAGGAGAAAGAGTAGATGTCATTCCGTGGAATGACGATTTATCTGAATTAATCAAGTCTTCACTTTCCCCGGCAGAAGATTTGTCAGTTACTCTAGATAAAGAAGCAAAAACAGCTAAGGTTTTAGCTCCAGAAGATCAACTTTCGATGGCGATTGGAAAAGATGGTCAAAACGTAAGGCTTACAGCAAAATTAACCGGTTACAGAATTGAAGTTGATGGTAATGGTGAAACAAGTGAGTCGGTAGAAGAGAATAAAGTTGAAAAGACTGTGGTTGAAGAAGAACCAATTGAAGAAATTAAAACTGAAGAAGACAAGATTGAACAAAAAGAAGATGTAGTTGATGATTCTCAGTCCGATCAAAAAAATGAAACAGAAGTTAAAAATGAGAAAGAAAAGACCGAAGAAGAAATAAAACCTGAAGAGAAATGAGAAATTTTTTCCTACCCATTGTTTTTAGATCTTCTTGAATTTTTCTTTCTAACTAACATTGTTAATTTTGGATTTTAAAGTTTTTAAATTTATTTATGGAAAAAATAACAAAACAAGATTTTTCTAGGTCACCCATTGTAGTAGTACTTGGGCATGTTGACCATGGAAAAACAACACTTCTTGATACAATAAGAAAAACTAATGTAACAGCCAAAGAAGCGGGTGGAATTACTCAAAAAATAGGAGCTTCGACAATTAACCTGCCTGCGCAGGCAGGAAAACAAGACGATAAAAAGATTACCTTTATTGATACGCCCGGACATTCTGCATTTACAAAGATGAGAGGAAGGGGTGCTAAAGTGGCTGATATTGCAATTTTAGTTGTTGCTCAAGACGATGGGGTTCAACCTCAAACAAAAGAAGCTTTGGAAATAATCAAAGATGCCGGCATTCCATTTATTGTGGCCGGTACCAAAGCCGATGTTGCCGGAGTTAATCCCGAAGTTTTAAAGGGGCAACTTGAAAAAGAAGGTGTGTTTTTCGAAGGCCGTGGGGGTGATGTTCCTTTTATTTCGGTATCGGCAAAAACAAATATCGGACTTTCGGAACTTCTAGAAATGATTACTTTAATGGCAGATGTGGCGGAACTTAAAGGTGATCCAAAAGCATTATTGGAGGCTGTTGTTATTGAATCGGGACGGGATCAAATGGGTACGGTTGCCACGATTGTTTTACGAAACGGCAGTATAAAAGTTGGAGATACAATTTTTGCCGAGAAAATTGAGTGTAAAGTTCGCGCACTTTTTGATGATAAAGGAAAGGTAATCAAAGAAGTTTTACCCGGCAACCCCGCAAAGGTTTTTGGTTTTTTTGAGATTCCGACAGTTGGCGCGTCCATTACGGGTGAACCTCATGAAGCTAAAAAAGAGGAAATAAAAGCAAAAGGGGTTTTTGATTTAAGAAGACTTGAAGATGATGAAATCCCGATAATTATTAAGGCAGACAATGCCGGATCTCTTGAAGCCATCATCGCCTCACTTCCCCCTAAAATTGTAGTTGTCGGAAGTGGGGTGGGAGATGTTACAAGCTCAGATATTATTGATGCCAAAACAGGAAATGCTTATGTTTTTGCTTTTGAATCAAAAATTCCCACAGATATAATTAAACTTGCTGAGGCTGAAAAGGTTAGAGTTGAGCGTTTTCAAATCATCTATGAATTATTACAAAAACTCGAAGAGATATTGAAAAAAGGAAGAGTCGAAATCGTAGGACATGCACAAATTATGGCAAGTTTCCCCTTCAATAATAAAAAAGTTGCCGGAAGTAAAGTTCTTGATGGAAGAATTACTAAAGGAGACACGCTAATTCTTCAAAGAGCCGACAAAGATATAGGAAAGGTTAAAGCCACTTCAATCAAAAAACAAAAAATAGAAGTTCCATCTGTTGGACAATCTGAAGAATTTGGAGTGATCATAGAACCACAACTTGATTTTCAGGTGGGTGATGTGTTAGTATCCGTGCGCAATGGATAATTCCCTCTTAACCCTTATAGACTCTGCCGCTTCAATCCTTATTGTTTTGCCCACAAAGCCTTATTTTGATCAAGTTGCAGCAGGTCTTTCACTCTATCTTTCAATTCACGAGAAAAAAGACGTGTCGATTTTTTGTCCAACCCCAATGATGGTTGGTTCCAACAGACTTATCGGAATAAATAAAGTTTCAGAAGAATTGGGAAAGAAAAATTTAACTATAAGGTTTGTTAGTTACGAAGCCGCAAATATTGATAAAGTAGGCTATGATATTGAAAATGGTGAATTTAAACTCACAGTGACTCCAAAGTCCGGGTTTATCTCGCCCCAAAAAGAACAAATAACGATGAATTATTCAGGAACTGAGGCTGATTTGGCAATTTTGGTAGGAGGTGCTAACGAAACTCATTTTCCGATTATTTCTACTCCCGATTTGGCCAATGCAAAAATTGTCCATATTGGTACCAGGGGGCTTGATACTAAACGTGAGATATTATCTTTTGCCAAGCCGGCAGCAACAACAAGTGAATTGGTCGCTGGTCTTATAAAAGAAAATGGATTAGCAATTGATCCGGATGTGGCTACAAATTTAGTAATGGGAATTGAGGATGGAAGTGAACATTTTGGAAGCTCTGAAGTAACTCCTGAGACATTTGAAACATTTGCTTATTTACTTCGAAACGGAGGTCAAAGAATTCCAAAAGTCAAATTGAGCCCAATAAATTTTCCACCCGGGGCAATTCCAACAAAACCATATATGGAAAAAGTATCCCAAGTACCACAGGTAGAAGATGTACAACAGGTAACACAGCCAGTTTCCAATCCGGAACCAGTTGCCGAACAGATTGAGAATAAAGAAACTATGGTTGAAAATCCTCCGGATGATTGGCTTCAGCCAAAGATATTTAAAGGAACAAACGTAAGTTAAAAAAATGCTTTTGAAGTTGTTATTGATGAGGTAAAAAAACTTTTAAAAGGGGAACTCAACTTGCTCGGTTGATCTTATCTACAGAACATGATATGATACCCAAGATGTTTGCAAGGTTTGGTTTGGAAGTAAGAAATCTTACGATTTCCTTGGCACTGTCATAGGATGCCATTGTAGCCTTACTTTGCACCACATGACAATATGGCATTAGCTAAAGACGAAAAAGTTGACGTAATAAAGAAATTTGCTCGAGAAAAGGGTGATACAGGATCTCCTGAAGTTCAAATTGCGCTTCTTTCAATAAAAATCGACAAATTAATTAACCATTTAAAGGAACATAAAAAAGATGTTCACAGTCGTCGCGGGCTTCTTTCAATGGTAGCCAAAAGGAGAAGACTCTTGAGCTACTTACACAGACGCGATGAAGAACGTTATAAAAAACTCCTCACAGAGTTAAAGTTAGACAAGTAATATATAAAGATACAAATAAATGCAAAAAATTGAGAAGTCCATTGAATTGGGTGGACGCACACTTACCTTAACCACAGGAAACCTTGCAGAACAAGCCGCAGGAAGTGTTGTGGCCAGAATGGGTGATACGGTAGTTTTGGCTACTGTTGCCGTGGCTCCTCTTAAAATGGAAATGGATTATTTTCCGCTCTCGGTTGAATATCAGGAAAGGCTTTATGCAGGTGGACGCATCAAAGGAAGTCGTTGGGTAAAGCGTGAAGGACGTCCAACAGACGAAGAAGTTTTAACGGGTCGCTTGATCGACCGTTCAGTTAGACCGCTTTTCCCCAAAACTTACAAAAAAGAAGTTCAACTAATTGTAATGGTTTTGTCGGTTGATGGAGAAAACGATCCTAAAATTTTGGGGGCAATTGCAGGGAGCGCTGCAATTCACCTTTCCACTTTACCCTGGAAGGGTCCGATTGCTCCGCTTACGGTTGGAATGAAGGATGGAAAATATATTATAAATCCTCTAACAATCGATTTAGACGCCTCCCCGATGGATTTAACAGTATCTTCAACCAAAGATGCAGTGCTTATGGTGGAAGCTGGTGCAAAAGAAGTAACTGAAGATCAAATTATAAAAGGAATTGAGTTTGCCCAAAAAGAAAGTAAAGTTGTTCTTAAACTAATTGAAGATTTAGCTACGGAAAAAGGAGTTGAAAGAGAAGTTTATAAAGAAATTACACCTTCTACTGAACTTGAGTCACAAGTTAAAAAATTAGTCGGTGACAAAATGGTCGGCATCGTTAAAAACATGGCTAATCATGAAGGTCCATCTGACGAATATTCAGAATTTATTGCAGCTATTAAGGATAGCTTTGAGAAAGAAGAAGATAAAAAATTTGTTTTAGAAATAGTCGATCATATGAAGAAAGACTATATTCGAGAACAAATTCTTGAAAAAGGTGTTAGACCCGACGGTAGAAAATTAACAGAACTTCGAGAACTAACAGCAGAGGTTGGAATTTTACCGAGAACTCACGGTAGTGCGGTTTTTTCCCGAGGACAAACACAAGTTATGTCGGTAGCAACTTTGGGTTCAGAATCCATGGGACAACTTTTGGAAAGTGCGGAAGGAGAAGAGGAAAAGCATTATATGCATCACTATTCGATGCCTCCTTATGCAACAGGGGAAGCTGGTAGAGTTGGATCTCCAAACAGACGCGAAATCGGACATGGAATGCTGGCGGAGAGAGCTCTTTTGCCGGTTATTCCTTCTCAGGAAGATTTTCCATATGCCATTCGCGTTGTATCCGAGGTTATGAGTTCAAACGGCTCAACCTCAATGGCTTCAGTAGTTGGATCTACCCTTTCTCTTATGGATGCCGGAGTTCCTATAAAAGCACCCGTTGCCGGAATTGCAATGGGTCTTATTATCGAAGACGAGAAAAAATTCGCAGTCCTGACGGATCTTATGGGAATTGAAGATTTCAATGGCGACATGGACTTTAAAGTTGCAGGAACGGAGACTGGAATTACAGCTCTTCAAATGGATTGCAAAGCCTTAAATATTACTATTCCGGTTTTGGAACAGGGACTTGCCCAGGCTAAAGATGCCAGAGACCTAATTATGAAAAAGATATTAGAAACTCTTCCGGAGTCCAGAAAGACGGTTTCAGAATATGCACCCAAGATTAAAGTTGTAAAAATCCCAGTTGATAGAATTGGCGAATTTATAGGACCCAGCGGTAAAAACATTAAAAAATTAATGGCTGATACGGGAACACAAGTTGATGTTAATGATGATGGTGGTGTAAGTGTTTCCGGAGTTGATCCTGAGAAGATGGAAAAAGCCATTGCTTGGGTAGAAGGATTTGCCAAAGAGGTAAAAGCGGGTGAAATTTATGAAGGAGAAGTTGTAAGACTTATGTCTTTTGGGGCATTTGTAAATATTCTACCCGGAAAAGACGGAATGGTACACGTAACCGACATGGGACAGGAAGGTTTTGTAAAAGACGCCGGAGACGTGGTTCAAATTGGACAAAAAATTCAGGTTAGAGTTAAAGAAATTGATGACCAGGGAAGAATAAATCTTTCAATGAATATGGATCCAACTAAAGATAAACCGAGAGAAGAAAGGCCTCGAAGTGGAGGTTTTGGAGGAGATAGGGGCGGACGAGGTGGATTTAGTGGAGGCAGAAGCGGTGGTTTTAGTAGAGGTCCAAGAACAGGTGGATATCAAAGAGGGGCAGATAGAGGATTTGCCGGTAGCCGTGGTGGATTTTCAAGAGATAGTTCAAGATCAGGATTTTCAAAACCTGATGAAAATGGCGGAACAGGTGGACCCCATTTTCCGACTTCAAGATTGGTTAGTGAAAAGAAAGACTTCTAAAGATAATTAGTAATTAATAATTTATAAGTTATAATTAGAGACATTCCCATCGTGTTGAATAAGTCCGGTTTTAATTGTAAATTGTTAATTGTGAATTGTTAATTATTATTTATGGATTCTGCTGCCCAAGAAATTACTGCTTTAATTGAGAAAGTTAACAGCGCAAGTTTGCCCGAAAAACTTCGAGATCTTGTGTTGGTTCGTCTTACTCAGCTTTCAAAGCTAACAAATTCTTTATCTTTTCTGCCTGAATTTGACAGTATGGAAAGATATATTGATTGGATCACGGTTTTACCGTGGAATAAAAGAACGCAGGATGTTTTGGATTTGGAAAATGCAAAAATGGTTTTGGAAAAACATCATTTTGGACTTACAGACATCAAAACTCGCGTCTTGGAATACATGAGTGTAATGAAACTCAAACAGGAAAAGGGTGAAGGGGCGGATGTTTATAGAGCTCCAATATTATGTTTTGTAGGATTAGTCGGAACCGGTAAAACTACAGTTGCCTTTTCAATTGCTGAAGCACTAGGGCGTCCCATTGCCAGAATTCCATTTGGCGGAATGGGAGATCCACTTGATCTTCGAGGCCAGTCTAGAATGCATGCAGAAGCGGAGCCCGGTAAAATAATAAAAGCTTTGAGAGATACTCAAAGCAGAAATCCGGTTATTTTACTTGATGAAATTGACAGAGTCACTGACCAAGGAAGAAGTTCAATAATGGGTGTTTTGGTAGAACTTCTGGACCCTAAACAAAATCATGCTTATGTTGACCATTACATTGATTTCCCGTTTGATCTATCCGAAGCGTTATTTATTGCTACGGCTAACAATACAACAAATATTGCGACAGCTGTTATGGATAGGCTTGAGCCAATTTCAATGCCCTCCTATACCGACTTGGAAAAGATTACAATTGCCCAAAAATATGTTCTTCCGGCATCCATAAAAGCAGCTGGTCTTCCTCAGGGTGGTTTGACAATTGACGAAGATGTTTGGGCAAATATTGTTAGGCCATTAGGCTATGATGCCGGAATTCGTACTCTTGAACGCAATATTGATGGAATAGTCAGAAAAGTTGCCAAGTTAATAGTTGAGGGAAATGCCCAAAGTGTTCGAGTCACGCCCCAAAATGTTAAAGAGTTTCTTCCACAATAATGTAGTAATGTACTACTGTAACGTTACGATGGTACACTTCCGGATATGAAAATAATGATTATTGGTGATAGTCACGGACACATTACAAATATTAAACATGTAGTGGGTTTTGCTAAAAAAGATAACGTGTCCGCAATAATTCATGCCGGCGATTGGGACACTTCAGAGGCGGTTGATGCAGTTACCTCTTTTGGAATTCCTCTTTATACTGTTTTGGGAAATGCGGACGTAAGACCGGAGGTTGGTGAAAGGTTAAAGGTAAAAGGCAAGAAGTTCGATGACAAATTTTTAATAATCAATTTGGGTGGCAGAAAAATAGGGATTACACATAAACCTTCGGATAACAAAAAATATTTCTTGGGCAAAAAACTGGACTTGGACTTAATTGTTAACGGACATTTGCATTCAAAATATGAAAGTTTGGAAACTCCAATTAAAATTATCCGCCCGGGAGCGGTTATTAAAGGAAGTAATTTTGCGATTTTTGATACAGCCTCAAATAGAGTAGAATTTATAGAAGATGTCGAAACTTAAGCAGCTACACAAATATAAAGCCTTACACAGGCTAAAAGAAGAGATGGAGAAAGACGATTCACTTCCCCTTAAAAAAGGTGCTACGAAATTGGTTTTTGGAACAGGAAATACAGAAGCAAAAATTTTATGTATTGGGGAAGGTCCGGGATTTAATGAAGACAAAGAAGGGCTTCCGTTTGTGGGTCAGGCAGGGAAACTATTGGATAAACTTTTCCCATTGGCCGGACTTGAAAGAAAAAATGTATTTATTACGAATATTGTTCACCACAGGCCTCCGGAAAACCGCGATCCGCTTCCAAATGAAATTGAAGCATACGGAAAATACTTGGATAGAATTATTGAAATAATTAAACCGGAGATGATTATTACTTTGGGGCGTTTTTCAATGGCAAAATTTTTGCCAAACGTTTTTATCTCGGATGTTCATGGTAAAAAATATGAAATTAAATGGAATGAAAAAAATATTGTTGTAATTCCGATGTATCATCCTGCCGCATCCCTTCGAAACGGAAATGTTTTGGCCTTGGAAAAGAATGACTTCTATCAATTAAAGGAAATTCTGAGTAAAATGAAAGAAGAAAAGAAAAATGAAGTTCCAGAAGTGGAACAAAATATTTTAATATAAATTTTCAATTTCCAGTTTTTAAAATTGGTTTTTTGTTAAATAACGTAATGCAAAATAAGCTTAAATTCATAGCTCTATCCGGTACAACCGGCGTAACAGAGAATTTGTATGTTTATGAATACGGAAACGACATGATTGTTGTCGATTGCGGTGTGGGTTTTCCCGAAAGTGAAATGTTTGGAGTAGATTTGGTTATCCCCGATTTTTCTTACATAAAACAAAACATAGGAAAACTTAGGGGTATTTTGATTTCTCATGGACACGAGGATCATTTGGGCGGTCTGCCTTTTCTAATGAAAGACATAAGTGCCACAGTTTTTGCTTCAAAATTGGTTGCCGGTTTTATTCAGGATAAATTTGCAGATTATGATATTAAAAATCCCAAAATATCAGTTTTTGATCCGGAAAAAGATGTTTTGACTTTAGGTGTTTTTAAAATAACACCTTTTAGAGTTAGCCACTCTGTACCGGATGGGGTTGGTTTTTGTATAGATACTCCTGAGGGAAAAATTTTTCATGTACCGGATTACAAATTTGATTGGACTCCGGTTGACGGTCGACCTTTTGATGTAGCAAAATTGGCCACACTGGCGTCTCAAGGAACACTTGCTTTAGCTTCAGATTCTCTTGGGGCAAATACACCCGGGTACACCGAGAGCGAACTCTCGATAGAGGGTAGGATTGGAGCAATCACAAGTGATGTAAAAGGAAAAATTTATTTAACGACAATTTCAAGCAACATTAGCCGAATTCAACAGACAATTAATGTAGCAGCAAAACTAGGTCGAAAAGTTGTTCTTGTTGGACGTTCCATTGAAAGAAAGGCTGCAATTGCCAAAGAACTAGGATATCTTTTTTATCCGAATGATTTAGTAATAAAACCAAAACAGGCCGAAAGACTTTCTCCCGACAAGGTTTTATATATTATTTCAGGGAGTTATGGTCAATCGGGAAGTGCTCTTTACAGACTTTGCATGGGCGAACATGATTTTTTGACTATCGGTAAAGGGGATGTGGTTATATTTTCATCCGACCCTGCCCCCCCCGGAAGTAAAGCCAGCGTTGATTTTTTGGTTGATAAATTAATTGAGGGCGATGTTGGTGTTCACTATTATGATATGCAGGAAGATCTGCATGTTTCAGGGCACGGTAGTATGGGAGATATTGAAATGCTTTTTGGTTTAGTAAAACCAAAATATTATATTCCAATTGGGGGGACTATTAGGCACATGAGGGCATATGGACTTATAGCTGAGAAGATGGGTGCGCATGAAGGAAATGTTTTAGAACTTCTGCCGGGTGAAATAGTCGAATTTAAGGATCAGTTTGCACGACGTGCCGGTAAAATTCACGTAAAGGAAATAATGGTAGACGGTCTTGGAATTGGAGACGTGGGGAATGTTGTTTTAAGAGACAGGCACATTCTTTCTAAGGAAGGTATTGTCATTGCCCTTATTCAATTTGATAGAAATGACAGTATAGTTACCCAAAACCCAGAATTAATGAGTAGAGGATTTGTCTTTGAACAAAAATATGGAAGTATTTTAGAAGAAGCTTCTAAAGAATTGGTTAAAGCTCTTCAAAAGAAGAAGTCAATTAATGCCACCGTTGTTAGAAACATAGCGATAGATTTTCTTGAAAAATATTTCTATCAAAAAACCGGCCGCCGACCCATGATTTTACCTGTTGTAGTAGAGGTGTAAATAAAATTCTCTTGAGAGGAGTCGAACGGTTGATTCTTCCAGTGGTTGTTGAGGTTTGAGGACACTTCGATATACAATGTTTTAGAGATGGCCAATAAGAGAAAAAGATTTACAAAAAGATCGTTTAAGTTAAAGCTTAAAAAAGAGTCGATGTTCTCGATTTCCCAGATAATATTTTTTATTATTGCAGGTCTTATTTTGGTCTCATTTTCGCGTCAAGGAATGATTTTTATTAAGTTTAATGACTTTCTTTTAAAATATTTTTCCTGGTCTTCCATTTTTCTTCCTTTTATTTTTCTTTCATTTGCGTTTCTTTTATCAAAGGTAAAATTTATATTGGGTCAACCTAATGTAATTGTTGGAGGTCTTTTATTTTTTATTTCCGTAATGGCTTTGGGGCGTGCCGGTGTGGCCGGGCAAATTGTTTGGGCTTCAATTGCAGAATTGATTATGGGAGTTGGCGCAGGAATTCTTTTTACTGGCGTGGGACTGATAGGTCTTATCATTCTTTTTAATACCTCAATTGATCAGGTTTATAAAATCCTTAAGGATTTTTTCAGGCAAGCCGGAATTTTTGTACATGGAAACAAAACCCAAATGAAAGTTGGTGGAGCTATTCTTCCAAAAGGTGAAATGAGAGTGAGTGGTGGGGGAATTTTTAATACATCAGGAAGTGCCAAAACTGCGACACAAACTATCTCTTCCAAAGAACCTCTTGAGCAGAAGCTTGTCAGTAATATTCCCGGTGAGGAAACTGTTTGGAGATACCCGACAATGGATCTTCTTGGAGGACTTGATGGTGGTAAAGCTGATCGTGGTGACATAAAAGGCAATGCAGCAACAATTGAGAAAACTTTAGAGTCTTTCGGAATTACGGCAAATGTGGTTGAAGTTAATCTTGGTCCGGCTGTAACGCAATATGCAATAGAAGTGGCTCTAGGAACAAAACTTTCCAAAATTACTTCTTTGGAACGGGACTTGGCACTTGCTCTTTCGGCTCCAACCGGAACTATTAGAATTGAAGCCCCGATTCCCGGAAGAAATCTTGTGGGAATAGAACTTCCCAACCGATCTGCCGAATTTGTTCCTCTTAGAAAAATTATGGAATCTCAGGAAATGCAGACGGGTAAATCAAAGCTCCAAGTATCCTTGGGTCTTGATGTCTCGGGTAAGCCAATAATAGCCGATATTGGAAAAATGCCTCATGTTCTTATAGCCGGACAAACCGGTTCAGGCAAATCCGTATGTATAAATGCATTTTTAATATCCCTTCTTTTTAGAGCTGCGCCGACGGAGGTCAAATTGATTTTAGTTGACCCCAAAAGGGTGGAATTAACCCGTTACAATGGTATTCCTCATTTGTTATCACCTGTTATTGTTGAACCGGATAAAGTCCTTTCGGCACTTCGTTGGATTATGGCGGAAATGGATAGACGTTATAAACTTTTTGCGCAAGCTGGAGCTCGAAACATTGAATCATACAATGAAATGTCTGGTTTTCAGGCTCTTCCATGTATTCTTCTTTTTATAGATGAACTTGCAGATATCATGCTTTTTAGCCCTGTTGAAGTTGAAGACGCCATCACAAGAATCGCACAAATGAGTAGGGCAACGGGAATTCACATGGTATTAGCAACTCAAAGGCCGTCGGTAGATGTAATAACCGGACTTATTAAAGCAAATGTTCCTTCGAGAATTGCCTTTGCAGTTGCTTCGCAAGTTGATTCAAGGGTAATTTTGGACACACAGGGAGCCGAAAAGCTTTTAGGTAAAGGGGACATGCTTTATTTGCCCCCCGAACAAGCAAAACCGGTTAGAATTCAGGGAGCCTTTATAGGTGATAAGGAAGTTGCTGCCTTAACCTCTTTTCTTAAGAATCAAGGTGTAAATCCGCAATATACGGAAGAAGTAACAACCATGACTAAAGCGGGAAGCGTTTCCGTTCCGGGTGTTAGCGGTGAAGTTGATGAGTTTTTCAAAGAAGCTGTAAAACTTGTTTGTCAATATAATAGAGCGTCCGCCTCACTTCTTCAAAGAAGGCTTTCGGTGGGGTACGCCAGAGCTGCCAGGATAATTGATCAATTGGAAGGGGCGGGAGTAATAGCAGCCAGTGATGGAAGCAGTAAACCCCGTGAAGTATTGGTTCAAAGTGCGGATGAGTTTTTAGCTTCCTTTAGTAATCCCCCCTCCGGGCAATAAGCTCTCTGGACTGGTAGCCTGCTCAAGAATAAGGGGTAAGGATTAATTATATAAAACCCTAGTAATAAAATTTGCAAACAAGTTTGCAAATAGATGGGTTTTATATAATATGTAAACATATTATGAAAACAATTGGCCAAATTATTAAAACTGCCCGCAACGATAAAAAATATTCTTTTCAAAACCTTGAAGAGACTACAAAAATAAAAACCTCATTCATTATTGCTATTGAAAATGAAAATTGGCAAAGTCTTCCTCCTTTCCCGACAGTCTTGGGATTTGTAAAAAGTATTTCAGGGGCTCTTGATATTGATGAAAAAATGGCAGTAGCTGTATTAAAACGTGACTATCCACCCGAAAAACTCAATATTAATCCAACACCGGATGTTGCCTCAAAACCAATGTGGAATCCTAAACTCACATTTATTTTGGGAATAACATTGATTGTCGTGCTTGTTCTAGGCTATCTTGGTTTTCAATATGCAAAATTTATATCCCCTCCAAGAATTGAAATTGTTAGTCCCGTAGAAGGTCAGATTGTTAGCGGAAAAACTGTTTTAATTTTTGGTTCAACCGATTTAGATATAAAAATAACAGTGGACAATCAACCGGTTTTGGTCGGTAGCGATGGAAAATTTTCCTCAAATGTTGAAGTTTCCCCAACCGCGACAAAAGTGGTGATAAAAGCCATCTCCAGATCCGGAAAAGAAACAATAATTGAACGGAACATTGTTGTAAAGGAAGACTAATTTATTAACTTTTTTAAAAATTGAATGCTGTTATAATTAAACCATGGATTCGGTTCAGACAATTTTAATTGTAGTTATCGTAAGCCTTACTTTTTTACTTGTTGTGGTTGGTATTCAAGTAATGCTTATTATTATTGATTTAAGGCGTGCAATAAAACGGCTAAACAGTATTTTGGAAGATGCGATTTTGGGAGGTGGACTAATAAGACCGGACAAATTGACTTCAGTAATGGAAATTCTTCATAAGGGAAAGAAGCTTGAAACCCACGGTGGCTAAAAATGCTATACTTTAGCCATGGGTACAGATGAGATTAGAAAAAAATACCTTGATTTTTTCAAGAAAAACGGACATAAAATTATTGCCCCGTCCCCTCTAGTAATAGATTCTGATCCGACAACTCTTTTTACCAGTAGCGGAATGCAACAGCTTGTCCCTTATCTTAAAGGTGAAAAACATTCCAGTGGAAAACGGTTAACAAATTCTCAGCAATCACTTCGTTTACAGGATTTGGAAGAAGTTGGGGATAACCGTCATACAACTTTTTTCGAAATGCTTGGCAACTGGAGTTTGGGAGATTATTTCAAAGAAGAACAACTTCGTTTTGTTTGGGAATTTTACACAAAAGAATTGGAAATTAACCCTGCAAGACTTCATGTTACTGTTTTTGATGGAGATGAAAATGTCCCTAAAGACACGGATTCTATTGAGATTTGGAAAAAGATTGGACTTCCTGAAAGCCATATTCATTCTTATGGTTCGGATAAAAATTGGTGGAGCCGTGCCGGTACACCTGACCAAATGCCGACAGGAGAAATCGGCGGACCTGACAGCGAAATCTTTTTTGAATTTGAGGATGTAGAACATGATCCGAATTTTGGCAAGTTTTGCCATCCAAATTGTGACTGTGGAAAATTTTTAGAAATTGGTAACTCAGTTTTTATGCAGTATCAAAAAACTGAAGATGGAAAACTCGTTGAGTTGCCTCAAAAAAATGTTGATTTCGGTGGTGGTCTAGAAAGAGTTGCGGCAGCGCTTATCAATAGCCCTGATATATTTAAGATTGATATATTTTCCGGAGTGATTGAAAAAATTACCAAAGAAGCAGGTATCGAATACTCGATAGATTCTAATAAAGATGTTTATGCCAGCCGCAATAAAAGTTTTAGAATTATCGCGGACCATCTTCGGGCATCCGTAAATCTTCTGGCAGAAGGAGTAATACCATCAAACAAACTCCAAGGTTATGCACTAAGACGTTTAATTCGCCGCGCAATGTTTCATTTTCATTTACTTGGTTCTGGAATTTCAGGTAGTGCCATCTCATTTATCGCGGAAGATTACAAGAAATTTTATCCAAACGTTGATAAAAATTGGCAATTTATTGAAGAAAATTTGACTGGTGAGGCTACACGTTTTGAAGCAGCTCTTAAAAGAGGTTTGGCAAAACTTACAAAATCAGTTGCCGAAGGAGTTGAAATTAATGGAGAATTTGCTTTTGATCTTTATCAAACCGAAGGTTTTCCTTTAGAACTGACGATAGAGATACTTAAACAAAACGGGACGACATTCACTCCTGAAGAAAAAAATGCTTTTGAATCTGAATTTGAAAAGCACAAAGAATCTTCTCGCTCTGCTTCTGCAGGAATGTTTAAAGGTGGCCTTGCTGAAGCATCTGAAACAACAACTAAACTTCATACGGTGACACATCTTTTGCATGCAGCTTTGCGTCAAGTTCTAGGTGAACATGTTGGTCAAAAAGGAAGTCATATTACTGCAGAAAGAATGAGATTTGATTTCTCTCATATGCAAAAAC
>Ga0172379_10002723_pt1 | contig 30391 bp, 26 predicted proteins | sample GrowelOW334metaG_FD_119756 | JGI IMG/M metagenome (GOLD analysis project Ga0172379, IMG submission 119756) | Groundwater microbial communities from an aquifer near a municipal landfill in Southern Ontario, Canada - Groundwater well OW334 metaG | ecosystem: Environmental > Aquatic > Deep...
GTAACAACAAGATTACGATCTGTTTGTTTCTTGAAGCGTCGGTAAGCAGCGTCAAAGTTATCATCTTGGCGTAAGATAATTCCAGGCATTCACATCACCCACTTTCTATTTAAAATTTTCGAATGGGAATCATACCATAAGTATTGTTAAGGACGTATTTAACTCTTTTAATGCTATCATCACCTACTTAAACTATATATTCAGGAAAATTACGATTATGCTAACAAAAGCGAATACATTAGAGGATATGTACAACAGTTTTGAATTTAACAGACCCTTAAGTGAAGATGAATATGCTTTTTTTGAAAACATTTATGATGGAAAATTAACACGATTTATAAATGATGTAAAACGGAATAAAGTTCATCAACGTATTTTCTTTATTGCTGGACAGCGCGGTAATGGAAAGAGCACCATCTTAAACAACTTAAAAAATAAAAATCAATCTTTTGAAGAGAGTTATGAAATTCGTCACATTCAGGCTATGGAGGTATTTGATATCTCTGAGGTGGATATCGTCGATATTTTATTGGTTATCGGGTTTGATCTCATCGACAACAACAGACTCGATGGGGCTAAAACGAAAGAGTTGAGAGACAAGTTTGCGAATAAACTCCAAGACCTTCAAGAATTAAGTTCAGGGGAACTGGAAAAAACAACTTCCACAGCAAGCTCTTCATTAAAACAAGGGAGTGCAGAAGGGAGTCTCTCTACAAAAGCAAGCTTTTTTTCCTATTTTAGCGCGGATTCTAAGCTCAGTGCGATCTATAAAACGGACAAACACATTCGTGAAGAAGCAAGAACACGATATCGATTTAAAACCAAAGACTTGCTCAATACGATAAACACGTTGATTGATGAGTACAAAAAATTATCTAATTCTCCAAAAGAGATTTTACTAATACTTGATGGGTTAGAGAGATTATCCAATATTGAAAATACCAATAAAATATTCAAAGAAGATATTGCCCTCCTTCGTGATGTAAAATGTTTTAAGATTATTACCATGCCGCTGTATCTTAAAGAGCAAATAGATATCAATGAGATAAAACCTATCGACTTTACGATGGAAATCGAAGAGGGAAAAATAAAAAATATAGAAAATTTAAAACTAATTGTTAATAAAAGAATTGAAAATAACGACCTAATCACGCCAGAAGCCATGGATTTAGCGGTTACAATGAGCGGCGGAAATATCAGACAGCTTTTAGAGATCATCCAAAGAGCCTCAACGGAAGCGACCGATATATTTGAAACCGATAAAGTAGATGTCCAAGAAGTAAAAAGTGCTATAAAAATCTTAAAAGGTCATTATGCCACTAGAACGCAAATCCATTCAAAATTTTTACATAAAATAAAAAATACGCATACTATCGAAGATGAGGATGACTACTCATCACTTGCGAAGACAATCAGAGACGGTTTGGTATTCGCCTATTTTAATGGAACTGTTTATTATGACATCAACCCTATTATTGCAGGGAATTTAAACTAAGACGATGCAATCCCTTCTCCCCCAAGACAGAATTGCCCTTAAAAGACTCGAATCCGATATCAAAAGAGTTTCAGGTGCTAACGGGATACTGTTAGTCGGTGTCGACACACAAAGTTTAGCCAATGAGTTTCAAGAGCACCTGATAGCTAACTATTCACTCAAACTTTTTACGTTTGAAAATGAAATTTTAAGAAAATTAGCCGACAATGATGGCTATGATAAAAATGATTTTTTTCTTGCCAATCTCTACTCTCACAACAATCCAAAAGCAGTCGTCGCAGGATTACAGTTTCAACGAGATTTCATCTATCTGAAAAACATAAAAATTGTCGTCATCCTCTCTAATGAACTTTTGGAATACCTCAAAGGTGAAGCCGGTGATTTGTTCTCTACTGTCAAATTTTCGTACTCTTTTAGCGATCATTCGTTTAATTACACCCCTGAAGTAAAAGATGACAAGTTACAAAAAGCTATAGATGAATATGAAAAATATCTACTCTCCGATATTAAACACAACAATATCCTTTTCGATTTAACGACAACTATCGCAATGGAAGCCTACAATATAGGTAACTTTCATCTCGCACTAGAATATTTCAACCACGCTTTAAACTATAGCAATAATCAAAAAGATAAAAAGGCTGATATATTTGGAAATATAGGGATGACTTATCATAATATTGGTAATTACTCTATGTCTTTAAAATATCAGCGGCAAGCACTTGAATTACGAAAAAAGATAAAAGATAAAAGTGGAGAAGCAACCTCACTTTCTAATATAGGCAATTCATATTTTTGGTTGGGAAATTTAAAAGTAGCATTAAAATACCAAAATGACTCTTTAAAGATAAGAAAAGAGATTGGCGATAAAAGTGGCATTGCAATTTTATTGGGAAATATTGGAAATATATATAGCAAGTTAGGCGAATATAAAACTGCTCTTCAGTGGCAAAATGATGCGTTAAAAATTCGTAAAGAGATTGGCGATAAAAGCGGTATTTCAGCTTCGTTGGGAGGTATCGGAAATATCTATTTGGGATTAGGTGAGTTTGAAACGGCTCTACAATATCAAAATGACTCTTTAAAGATAGAAAAGGAGTTTGGGGATAAAAACGGAATTACTATAGCATTAGGAAATATTGGAATTATCTATAAAAATTTAGGAGAATTTCAAACCGCACTGCAATACCAAAACGATGCTTTAAAAATTCACAAAGAAATCGGTAATAAACATGGGATCGCTATCACATTAGGAAATATTGGCAATATCTATCTTGAATTAGGGATGTTTGAGACTGCACTCAAATACCAAAATGACTCTTTGAAAATTGAAAAGGAGATCGGCAATAAACTTGAGATTGCTTCGACATTAGGAAGTATCGGAAGTGCTTATCAGGGATTACAAAAACTTGAAACTGCTCTACAATATCAAAACGATTCTTTAAAGACTTATAAAGGGGTTGGCGATAAAAGTGGAATTTCAGATTCGTTAGGAAGTATCGGAAATATCTATAGGGATATGAAAGAGTTTCAAACCGCGCTGAGATACCAAAATGATTCTTTAAAAATCAAAAAAGAGATCGATGATAAAGGCGGGATTGCCAATGTATTAGGCAATATCGGAGATACCTATTTAAAAGCTGGTGATTACGAAAGTGCTCTCAAATATTGCAATGAAGCTCTAAAAATAGCAAAAGAGAATAAATACATAAATTTGGAAGCCGAAACATTAAAAGATATAGCCAAAATCTATAAACTGCAAAATAATCTCAAAGAGGCTAAAACACACTATCTTTTGAGCAAACATCTCTTTGAAGCGATGAAGTTAGAGAAAAAAGTGGAAGAGATAGGTAAAGAGATGGAAGTGCTTTAAACGATACTTCTATGAATTGCTGTGCCCTCAATTTCATTGTTGAAAAGTTCTTGCGAAGCACCTTTTTGCTAAAATACAGCCATGATAACCGCCGATTCCATTGAAGCCCTCAAAGCTCGACTTGATATTGTTGATGTTGTAGGCTCCTACATCGAACTCAAACGTGCAGGTGCTAGTTTCAAAGCCCCTTGCCCCTTCCACGATGAAAAGTCTCCCAGCTTTACGGTGAATCCCTCACGTCAAAAATACCACTGTTTCGGATGCGGTGCAGGGGGTGATTCGATCAATTTTGTGATGGAATACGAAAAATTAAACTACCCCGAAGCGCTTGAAAAATTGGCATCATCGGTTAATTTCACCCTTCATTACACCGATAACAATGAGCGGAAAGAGCGCTCAAACCTATTAGAAACCCTGAGCGGATGGTACCAAAAGCTCTTAGGGGAAAATTCTACCGCATCTTCGTATCTCACACAGCGCGGAATATTTGCCTCTAGCATCGAAAAATTCGGTATCGGCTATGCCCCAGCTTCCGCTCAAACGCTCCGTTTCTTGGAACAACACCGTTTCGCTCCTCAAGAGTCAATTGAACAAGGGGCAATTGGGAGAGGAGAAGAGGGAAATTTATTTGCCCGTTTTATTGAGAGAATCACATTTCCGATCTACTCCTCCAGCGGAGCCATCGTTGGTTTCGGAGGGCGTACGATCACGGGACACCAAGCGAAGTACGTCAACTCTTCTCAAAATGCTCTTTTTAATAAATCACGTCTTTTATACGCATATCATCTTGCCCGCGATAGTATTTACAAAGGGCGTGAGATTATCGTTACCGAGGGGTATCTTGATGTTGTTATGCTCCACCAAGCAGGCTTTACCCACTCTGTTGCAACTTTGGGGACGGCACTTACCACCGAACATCTCCCGCTACTACGTAAAGGGGAACCCAAAGTTCTCGTCGCTTATGATGGGGACAAAGCGGGACGAACAGCTGCCCTAAAAGCCGCAAAACTTCTAAGTACGGGAAGATTTGACGGAGGAGTTGTTCTTTTCGCAGAGGGGCTTGATCCCGCCGATATGGTCAAGAATGGACAAATCGAACAACTCAATGCTCTCTTGCACCATCCGATCCCTTTTATCGAGTTTGTTATCACCGAGATTATCAGCACTTACAATCTCAGCGACCCAAGGGCGAAAGAGACAGCGCTCAATGAGGTTATCGGCTATCTTAAAACACTCTCACCTCTAATGCAAGAAGAATACCGAGGATTTGTAGCTTCACGGCTAGGAATTTCGACAGCATTAGTGAGACTCTCTTCCCCCACATCCGCGATAGCTCAACCGCGCATTTTTTCTCATCACGATATTTGGGAACTTAGCCTGATTAAAACGATTTTGGAGCGTCCGCACCTTACCGATTCCCTCCTTGATTTTATCGATCCTTCCGTATTGCAATACCACGGGAGTGAACTCTCAGCTGCAATAAATGGGGAAAATGATCCACGCTTGAGTGCCCTTTTGATGGACGATAGGATTCGTGTTTTCGAGGGGGATGAGGGAATTCGTGCGGAACTTATCACCTTCTTGACGAATTATTATAGTCGTGAGCTTAAAAAAATAGCGAGTCAAGGTTCGGTATCATTCGATGAAAAATCCTACGCTATCCGTCAAATTCGCGATAAAATTACACGATTAAAACGGGGTGAACTCGTACCCCTCACGTAAAAAGGAAATTTATGAAAGCTATAGCTTTATTTAGTGGCGGTCTTGACTCGACCCTTGCCATGAAACTAATCATCGACCAAGGAATTGAGGTTATTGCCTGCAATATCAATACAGGATTCGGTTCTACCAAAGACCGTCTCACTCACATGAAATATATGTGCGACCAAGTGGGGGCAGAATTTCGAAGTATTGATATTCAAGATGAATACATCGAACAGATACTTTTTACCCCAAAATACGGTTACGGCAAAAACTTCAATCCCTGTATTGACTGTCATGGTAAAATGTTTGAAGTGGCGAAACGGGTTATGGAAGAGTGGGGAGCTAGTTTTCTCATCAGCGGTGAAGTTCTGGGACAGCGTCCGATGAGCCAAAATGGTGAATCACTCCAAAAAGTACTTGATCTTAGTAATTGTGAGGGATTATTATTACGTCCTTTGAGTGCCCAAGCGTTAACACCAACGATGCCTGAAATACAAGGGTGGGTCAATCGGGATAAACTTGAAAATATTGTCGGGCGCAATCGTGAGCGTCAAATGGAGCTTGTAGAAGAATTTGGGCTCAAAGATTATGAGGGACCAGGGGGTGGATGTCTCCTTACCGATGAACATTTTTCCCGTAAAATTCGTGATTTTATTGCTCATGATGAAAATTTTGTCAAAGCCGATATTCCGACCCTCAAATACGGTCGTCAACTACGCCTTCCCGATGGAGCGAAGTTTATCATTGGGCGTAACGAAGAAGAAAATACGATACTTGAAGCGATCCAAAATGAGAAATACATTCATATTGTCACAGAGCTCTTCGGTCCTCATTCTCTCATCTCGGTAAATGCGAGTGAAGCGGATAAACTATTGGCTGCCAAGATTGTTTTAGCCTATTGTAAACCTAACTTTAATGGCGATCAGATTCTTGATTTGGGAAATGAGAAGATTATCACTATTTGTGATCTTACTCGTAAAGATGCGGCAAAGTATTTTATTTAATAGTGTGTTATACTGCTTAAAAATCATTAAAGAGAAGGAGTGAAGATGGCAGGTGTAGCGTTTTCATTTGATAGTTTTAAACCATTGGTTGACCTTAATATCGGGATTGCAAAGCGACTGGATGAAAATCGTTCTGAAAGTTTTACGTTACTTTTTTGTGATTTGTCAGGGATTCCAACAAATTTAATTGATACAAATCTTCCCAACCTACTTCGAACATCCGATTCAATTGTTCATTGTGAAGATTATTATTTTTTCGTTATGCCGTATACCGATCGATATGGGTGTGCAATTGTTAAGAAGATGATAGAGGAGCTTTTTGCAGTGCCCATCCCATCTTCAACAGCTTGCTATCCTGTAAACGGTGAAAACACAACCGAACTCTTCGATTCTCTTCATATTGAAACGAAAAAAAGTCATGGAATAAATTTAGAATGCCTCTATGAAGTTCTCGACAAAGAGATTTCATAACCAATACTATTGTCGTAAGGTAACGGGTTCAAATCGATAGTACGGTGATGTTTTATAAAAGTCAAGTGCATCAGAAATCTCATTTTTATGAGATTCTCGTCTTAACACTACTTTATTTACAACTGGACTAGAAAGAGGGGATGATACTGTTGCAGACTTTTCAGATGAAGTTGGTGTCACAACGACTGCAATTGCTGCTTGTTCTGTAGGTGAAGTGGCTGGATGGGCTGCAACGCCTTTAGATGATATATTATGTTCAGATATAACTGTAACTTGTGTTGTATTTTCACGATTAACAGGACGAATAAAAGCTTCTTTATTGACGATTGTACGCGCTTTCTTTAGTGCAGGTTGAGCATGTTTATCATCCTTGTATTCTCCCAGCGTAACAACAAAACGTTCCCCCTCATTCTTTTTATAGATCTCTAACCCTGTCTTTTTCAATTTTTCATTAAAAGCATCTGTTATTGATTTTTCATGAACGGCACTAATCACCTGCACCGTAACCGATTTTGTATCAGAAGCCAAAACAACCGTTACTAGCCCCATCATCATCAAAAACATCCATTTTTTCATTTCGACCACACCCTTTTATTTATCATTACTAGCACCATATCGACATTACCCCTAAAAAACTTTAAAACATCTCCCAAACAAAAATTAAGTACAGAAAGGGCATAATTTCAATTCCCATTCAAAAGACTTCTTTTGGGCCCTTAGCTCAGCTGGGAGAGCGCGTCGCTGGCAGCGACGAGGTCAGCGGTTCGATCCCGCTAGGGTCCACCAACTTACAATTCAACTCTCCTCATAAATATCAATAAAATAGCTACAATATCAAAAAAGGAAATTAATAATGAAGCCATTTATATTTTCGTTAGTAACCATACTATTTTTAGGGGGATGTGTTCCGCAACCTTCTACCTCCTCCCCGAAAAGTTGTATGAATAGCACACAATTAAATTCGTATAGCTATGAATATCTATCCCGTGTAGCCAAATTGTTGCGTGAAGATAAAAAGAATATTGAATCTTTTGAAATCTTTATTAATGCACTAAAAGGAAGTGTTGACGGGTATTCTCAGATGATTAAATCGAGTGTTTATGTCAGTAATGCTGTTAGATATTTGCCGATTCCTTACGCTGGTGAAGTGTCTAATACCACTAAACTTATATCCAAAACAATTTTAAATCTAGGGAGAGCGGCTAAATCACTGGATCAATATAAAAAAAGTTCTAATAATTTTTTGGAGAACTTTGACAAATTAAGTCCAACTAATGCCAAATCATCGGAAATAGTAAAAGTAGCAATTTATGCTGATACCCAATTGCTAACCGATGCCAATAATCTTCAGATGGCATTGAAGGAAATTTCTTCTTCCACAGCGATGATGGCTGCAATAACTCAAACGATTGCCGATACCCTCGATACGACCAATGGATATCTCAATCAAGCAAAAAGTTGGGCGGGGCTATCTCAGCCTGCTGCGGATGATAGTGCAAAAGTATTACAAAATCACACTTCAATGAATACTCGTGTCACACAGTTAAACCAAAAAATTGCTTCTTTGGAAAACAGTGCTGAAACCCATCGTCGTAACATTGAAAAAGCTCGTATTTATGCCGAGTTAGCTCTACAACTGGAAAAATAAGTTTTTTATTTATCCATCATGCGGCTGTCAATTTCAATAACCGTGTGTACATTCCCGCGCGGATAATAGTCAGCAATCACTTTTAAGTGCTTAGGAGCGATTTTATCTTCAAAGAGGCTATAAATCTCATTAGCACCGTTTTCGTGTGAAATATGACGGTTTCTGAACGAATTAATATAGAGTTTGATAGCCTTGAGTTCTGCCACCCATTTATCAGGCGTATATTCAATATAGATCGTTGCAAAATCGGGATAACCACTGCGAGGACAAAGACACGTAAACTCAGGTAATGTCACTTTGACAACATAATCACGTGCGTGAGCATTGGGCCAAATCTCAAAATCTTTTTCAACATCGAAATTTTCAACTATTTGTTCGCCGTATTTCATTTTAGTACCTCTTTTATATTTTCATTGATATTGGTAATTTTACCGTGATAGTTACCTTGTCGGTAGTTAATTTTCAAATGTTTTGCAATTTTATCACTTTCAGCATCTTCAATCATACCAATCCATGTAATAGCACCACATAAATGAGCCGTAATATTAAGTCCTTGCATTATATTTTGATATTTTTCTTCTTTGATATGACGTGAATACAAAAGATCAAACCGGACAAAATCAACTTGAAACTCCTTGAGATACATCAAAGTAATATGATTTCCCCCAAAACGATCCAAACCAATTTTATATCCTACTGCACGATATTGCGCAATTTGTTCCTTGAAACGTTTAATATGGGGACAATATTCTTTCTCATCCAAGACTAAAATAATTTTATTTTGTGCTTCAGGATAACGCTGTAAAAGTTCTAATGCACGTTGAAAAAATAAACTATTGCGTAAAGTTGCCGCTGAAAGGGTGATAACATGAATAGCTTCAACTTGAGCTGCCATTTTAACCACGATTTCAAGAATATCTTCCTCATATTCCCTAAATTTTCCTATACGATTTAAAAAAGGGACAAATCGACTTTGATGAAGATAATTTCCATTTTCATCCATTAGTTTGAAAGTGACTTCAACAATAGAGGCTAATTCACAACAAATCATTTGTGTCGCAACAGAATAACGGCGATATTCTAATGCTCCCAATACTGAATATTCAAGTTCAGAGGGGATAACTTCATCATCGTAATCATCTTCAATTTTTTTATCTTTTTGAAAATATTGAAGCTCATATAGACGCGTTAACACTTCCTCTTGATCTTTAAAAAATTTATTATCTAAACTAACCACTGAAAACGCTATTTCAATTTCATGAATACTATTTTCTCTATATTTTGCACAAAAAAGCTCAAGTAATGAACTGTAATTTTCTTTTTCGCCCAATAATAAAAGTATAAAACTACCCCCTTTATATTTACAAATAGGTAGTTTTTTTATCTCTTTAAGGGCAAAAAAATCATTAATTTGAATAACCGCCTCTTTTAAAATAAAGTCACCATTTTTCATCCCATAACGCTCATTAATAAGCGCAAGATTATCAATAGTGATCAGAACAAGAGTGCAAGTTTGTGTTTTACTCCAACGATTATAGAGTTTAAAAAAATATTCTGGGGTAAATGTATAGGTAACCGAGTCAGTTATACGTTCATAACTGCTTTGATTGATTAAAAAAAATATAAAATAAATTGCCATAGCCAGTAAAATAAGAGAAAGAATTATCAATGAGGAAAGAGTTGTATGAAGTTGCGAAAAAAGGGTGAAAAGACTCACAGCACTGAGTAAAAAGATGGGTAAGCCCATCCGAAGTGCTAATACAAAACGGTGAGAACGCTCTTTTTCTTCCGTATAAAAAGCCATTAAATATCTAAATGTTTAACGTCTTTTGCATGTGTTTCGATGTAATTACGGCGTGGCTCGACATCATCCCCCATAAAGAGGCTAAATGCTTCACCTGCTGATAGTGAATCTTCAACCGTTACACGAAGCAATACACGATTTTCAGGTGTCATAGTCGTTTCCCAAAGCTGTTCTGGATTCATCTCTCCAAGACCTTTATAACGCTGAATATACGACCCTTTTTTAGCATAATCAGTCACAGAAGTGAGTAATTGAAGCAAATCTCCTTCAAGCGGTAAATTCCAATCTTGAATTTTTCGGAAAATATAATTGGCTTCCGCAAAATGAGGAGAAGCAAAAAGGTCATCGTTAACGTGAAGCTCTTCGAGTCCCCCTTTGGTTTGAACAAACAGGTGCATATCTTCATCATTAACATTTTTACTCAAAATATTGTACCCTTGAGCATTTAAGAAAATTTCAACATGAGTATAAAGTTCTGTAAGCGAGAGACCAATAAGATCAGGATTTTCGATGAAATAACGGATTAAGTCAACAAGAGCATAACGACGCTCTAGCGAATCAAGAGTACTTCGATAGTGATCGACCATTTTGAAAAATGAAACCAAATCATTGACCCCAACATTAAGATCACCTAATTCCAAAGCTTCGATTCCATTTTCAATCAAAAAGGCGTTCATAACACGATCGTCTTTAAAATAAATCTCTTTTTTCCCTTTTTTGTATCGGAATAATGGAGGCTGTGCCAAATAAAGGTAACCGTTTTCAACGATTTTAGGGAGATATCGGAAGAAAAACGTGAGTAATAATGTTTGGATATGGCTACCATCAACATCAGCATCGGTCATAATAATGATTTTATGGTAACGAAGTTTTGCTTCATTAAATTCTTCACCAATTCCGCAACCCAATGCCGTAATCATATTGGTAATCTCTTCAGATTTTAAGATTTTATCCAAACGAGATTTTTCAACATTAAGAATCTTACCTTTAAGGGGTAAAATCGCTTGGAAAACACGATCACGCCCTTGTTTTGCCGAACCACCCGCTGAATCTCCTTCTACCAAATAAAGTTCACTAATCGTAGGATCTTTACTTTGACAATCGGCAAGTTTTCCTGGCAATGTTCCTACACTCATAGCATCTTTACGACGCGTAAGTTCACGTGCCTTTTTAGCTGCTTCTCGTCCACGTGCTGCCATCAATGCTTTTTGAATGATAACTTTTGCTTGAAGCGGATTTTCTTCAAAATATTTGGTTAAACGTTCGTAAGTTGCTTTTTGAACCAATGGGCGAACGTAAGTATTTCCAAGTTTTCCCTTAGTTTGTCCTTCAAACTGAGGTTCAGGTACACGAACGGAGACAACACAAATAAGTCCCTCAGAAACATCTTCACCTGAAAGCGGAATATCTTTTTCTTTGGCATTACCATTTTGTTTATTGTAGTTTGAAATAACACGGGTTAATCCCGCACGAAAACCTGCTTCATGGGTTCCACCGTTAGGAGTATTAATATTATTGACAAAGGTATACATTTTTTCTTCATAAGTATCGTTGTACATGATGGCAATATCCATCTCGATATCTTCCGCTTTTTCATTAAATTCATACGGAAGAGCAACAACCTCTTTTTTATTCATATCGGTCACAAATTGGGTAATTCCACCCTCAAAATGATACGTATTATCAGCACCGTTACGTTCATCTTTGAATTTTATCGTAATACGAGGATTGAGATAGGCTAACTCTTTAAAACGCTTTGCTAAATAATCATATTCAAAAGTAACTATTTCGGTAAAAATAGAGGAATCGGGAGAAAACTCAATCGTTGTCCCTTTTTTACGAGTCGTCCCTATCGCAATAAGAGGTTCTTGGGGAATACCACATTTAAAATCTTGCTCAAAAATTTGACCTTCACGAAAAATAGTCATTTTAAGATCGGAACTTAGTGCATTAACAACCGATACCCCTACCCCGTGTAAACCACCAGAAACTTTGTAAGTATCTTTATCAAATTTACCACCAGCATGTAATACTGTTAATACAACAGTTGCGGCTGATATTCCTTCACCTGGATGAATATCTGTTGGAATACCTCGTCCATTATCAGAGATAATAGCTGTTCCTCGTTTGGTTAAAGTAACGTTTATGGTATCACAGTATCCAGCCATTGCCTCATCAATCGAGTTATCCACAACTTCGTAAATGAGATGGTGAAGTCCTCTATGACCGGTGTCACCGATGTACATCCCTGGACGTTTTCGAACGGCCTCGAGACCTTTAAGGACTTTAATATTGCTGGCACCGTAATTTTCCATAGTTTCTCCCACGCATTAAACGCATTTTATTGCTTTATTTTAGCGCAAATAAACTAAAAGAGAAGTTTTAAATAACTATAGGCATTACTATGGTTTTGAAATTTTCACTTTTAAGGACAAAAGGTTGATTAGACTCATTGGCTTCAAGGATAAAATCGTTGGTATTGATTTGTCCTAAAAAATCTAATATATAACGACTATTAATAGCTAAAAGAAAAGGGGACTCAAATCCATTCTCAATTTCTAGTGTTGTTTTTGCTTCAATATTATCATCACTTAAACTTTCAAATAAAATTGAATTTTTTTCAAAAGTTAGTTTTATGTCATTCGATATAGTGGTGATTTGCTTAATAGAATTAATAAAAGAGGCCTTATGCAAGGTAATAGATTTAGATGCTTCTTTTGGAATGATTCTATTATAATCAGGAAATTTGCCGTTAATAAGCTTTGTAAAAAAGAGTGAATTTTCTGATTTAATTACAAGATGAGTATTGTCGTAATAAATTTCAATACTAGTAGCAAACAACTTTTGAATTTCAATAATTGCTTTTTTAGGAACAATGATGGATAGCTCATATTCATTTTGATTTTCTATACGAACTAATGCTAAACGACGGGTATCCGTAGAAACAAAATTAATTTGATTGGTTTTAATATCAATTAAAGCACCGTTAAGCTCAAATTTTGGATTATTGGTATCGGTAGCTGGTGTAATTTTTTTGAGAGATTCAATGAGTATCTGAGAATCAATAGCAATATTCGGTTTTTCCTCAATAGAGGGGAAAAGTGGAAATTCATTACTTTTATACGTGGGTAATTTAAAATTAGATCTTTTTTGTCGAATATGTAAATTATCTTTAATAAGCTCGAGGTCAATTTCTTCATCTTTTAAAATACGAATAATATCAAGTAATTTCTTACCATTAGCCGTTACGGAACCTGATTCAATTGCAGTATAGGCATGTGTTTGTAAGGTAAGTCCTATTTCATAATCAGTAGCTTTTGCACTTAAAATTTTACCATCACTGATTAAGAGAATATGTGAAGTAATTTGAGACGTATCTTTCTTTTCTAAAAAAGGTTGCAAATGGAGTAACATATTTTCTAAAACGGACTTATCTATAGTTATTTTCATAACGTATCTCCTTATTATTTATAGAGTACTAATATCTAGTAGTAGTAGTAAGGGGGTGTGAATGTGTGAATAACTTCATTCAAGCCCGTATCTTAGGGGTGAATAGATGTGATCAAAAGGAAAGTTTTCATTCACACCTATTCACATCTTGAATTATAGCTTTTTTAAAATCTCTTTACAAATAGAAATTTTAGTCAGTTGTCAGGGTAGAAACTTTATTTGAAAGCTCATCTACTTTTATTTTAAAATCTTCATCGTTTTTCATTAGTTCTTGAATTTTTTTCATCGTATGACTGACGGCGGTATGATCTTTCATCCCAAAATACTGAGCCAGTTGAGGCATTGAATTAGGAGTAAGATTACGAGAAAGATAAATAGCTATTCTACGTGCATAAACAATATTACTATTACGGCTTTTAGAACGAATTTCACTGGCTTTGACATTGAGTTCTTTGGAAACAATTTCCATAATAGTGTCAATAGTAATATTACTTCGTTTTTCGGCTATTTGTTCTTTGAGAACGTTACGGGCAAATTGAATATTAATATCTACCCCCATTAGTTGAGAATAGGCGTTAAGTTTGGAAAGAATTCCTTCAATTTCACGTGTATTATTTTCGATAATAGTTGCAACGTAATTAATGACCTCTTTATCAAGTTTAACGCGATTTATTTCGCATTTTTTCTTGATAATTTCGATTTTTGTTTCAAGTTCAGGAGGTTGAATATCAGCAACCAATCCCCATTCAAAGCGGCTTTTGAGACGTTCTTCAAGACCAGCGATTTTTTTAGGATGTTTATCAGAAGTAATAATAATTTGCTTATTTTCATTGCGTAATGCTTCAAAAGTATGAAAAAATTCCTCCTGAATCTGGTTTTTGCCACTTAAAAATTGAATATCATCAATGAGAAGTAAATCACATTTTCGATATTTATCTTTAAATCGATCCATTGTACGGTTGCTCAAATGACGGCTAAAATCATTCAAAAATTGTTCAACCGAAGTATAAATAACCACTTTACCTTGTGCTGCCATCACATTTCCGACGGCCTGCATAAGGTGAGTTTTCCCTAATCCAACACCACCATAAATAAAGAGGGGATTATAAACAATTCCTGGTTTTTCACTGACACTTTTGGAAGCGACATACGCAAAATTATTGGATCCCCCAACGACAAAATTTTGGAAAGTATAGGAGGGATTAAGGAGAGTGTGCGGTAGTTTTTCACCTTGAATAGGCGTTGCTACAGGAATATTTGGCGTGCTCGACGATAAATTACCTTTTTTAACACAAACGGTAACGGCAGGTTTCACCCCTGTTTTGATTTCAAAAAGATGAGAAATCTTATTTGAGTATTTTGTTTGTATCCAATTGGCAATAAGTGGATTTGGCGCATGAAAAATAGCCAAATTACTTTTGGATTCCTCTTCATCGTACTGAAGCTGTTTTATATAACGTTTATAGTCGACTTCGCTAATTTCATTTTTTAGCATTTGCAATACCATGCCACCAATGTTATTCATATTATTCCTCACCTATGTGAATAGTGTTGAGGAATAATAGCAATATTCGCCTATAATTAGGGATAAATTTAATGTGAATATCTTTATTCACACCTGTGAATAAGTTTTGAATATATGTGAATGGAATAGTAATGACAATTTTAGGGATAGATCCAGGGACACGCAACTGTGGATATGCATTAATAAAGATTGAGGGTCAAAAATTTAAACTGGTTGAAGCAGGACTTATTAAAATAAAAGCAGAAGGGTTACAATACCAAATCCCGCAGATGGTCGAAGCACTCGAACACCTTTTTAAACTTCATACTATCGATGAAGTTGCTATGGAAGATATTTTTTATGCACATAATCCTAAGACAGTATTGAAATTAGCTCAATTTCGAGGGGCAATTATGCTCAAAATTTTACAAGAGCATGGAATGTTTGCTGAATATACAGCACTACAAGTCAAGAAAGCGTTAACTGGGAAAGCAAAAGCGGCTAAGGAACAAGTGGCATTTATGGTAAAACAAATTTTAGGGATAACGAAAGAGATAAAACCTCTCGATATAACTGATGCAATGGCAGTGGCAATAACCCATGGTCAAAGAGTGAAGTTAGAATTAATCAAGCGACCAACACACCAGGAAAGTCACTGAATTAATAGTGTATCGTATCCCCCTTAGTATTTCTTCATTTTTAAATTTTACAATTTTTAAACTACTAATTCTTTTATATTCACACTGTGAGTGAGATGTGAATAAATTAGGGACTTTTTTGCTATTTAAGTAGTTTTTTTTTACTATTTCAGAATTTTTTTAGATAAATTTATGCTGAAAGAAAAAGAGATAAAAGCCCTAAAATAGGAGTCTTTAACGCTATATTTAATAGTAATATTTATTTTTTACTATTAAATAAAGAAGATGAAAAGTTATTCACATTAGGATGGTTTTGATTACTTTGATGAAAATAGAATGATTCTGTAACATAATTGAAATTAACATCAATTATGATGATACTTTAGATTCCAAAATAAGGTAATCCAATATGGTTAGTGTTGAACAGTTGCTTAAAAATGAGCACCCTTCTATATTTACGTATCCTAATATTGTTTCAAAATCTATTGTGGGTTTCACCCGTTTTTTAATTCATGAAAATTCAATTAACCGTTTTATGCAGCTTCATGAAACTAAAACAGGTTTAGAGTTTATTGATGCTGTATTAAAACATTTAAATGTTTCCTACAAGGTAATTCATCGCGAAATCGAAAATATTCCAGCACTTGGAAAAGTGATTATTATTGCTAACCATCCTTTGGGAGCATTGGATGCATTAACCTTGATTCAAATGGTATGTAGTGTTCGTCAAGATAAAAAGGTAAAAGTCGTTGCCAATAAAATACTCTCTTCTATCCCGCAACTCAAAGATTTTTTAATTAGTGTTGATAATATCAATGATAAACTCTCTAAAAATTCATTACGTCAAATTGATACTGCTTTGCAAGCAGAAGAAGCTGTAATCTTTTTCCCCAGTGGAGAAGTATCCCGTGCAGGTATCTTTGGACTCAAAGAGGGAAATTGGAAAGGGGGCTTTGTGAAATTTGCAAAACGAAATTCAACTCCCATTTTACCTGTCTTTATAAAAGCACGGAACAGTTGGCTTTTTTATACATCATCATGGATTTATAAACCGCTTGGGGCATTGTTACTTAGTCATGAAATATTTGCTGCTAGAAATCAGATATTTGATTTTAAGGTGGGTGAACTTATTGCCTATAAAGCTTTTAATGATTCGGCAATGTCTGAAAAATATCATGCAAAACTATTTCGTAAGCATCTGATAAGACTTTCAAAAGGGAAAATTGCTATTTTGCATGAGTTAGGGCGTAGTTTTGTTCAGCCAAAATATTGGGGAAGTCGTGCACTGGATTATTTATGGCAAGGAATCGGTGCATATTTGAGTCACAATCCACAGATAAAATATATGATTGGTCCCGTCAGTATTTCAGGAAATTTTTCTAAAAGTGCTCAAAATGCCCTTGTTTATTTTTATAATCATTATTTTGGAAGTGATCATACCATGGTACAAGCTAAATCTCCTTATCTTCTTTCTGAATTTGTACAGGCAGAATTTATCAATCTTTTTAAAGGGGATGACTACAACGAAGATTTTATAAGATTAAAAAATTATTTAAAAACATTTGATCTTAGTGTCCCTACCCTCTACAAACAATATACAGAATTATGTGATGAAGGTGGGGTACAATTCATAGATTTCGGTATTGACGTTGATTTTAATAACTGTATTGATGGTTATATTGTCGTTGATATTCAAAAAATTAAAGAGGTAAAACGTCAACGTTATATGAGAGAAAGATAACATCGTTCCGTGTTCCGTTCGTGGTGAGCCTGTTGAACCATGAACTCACCCTTCGACAGGCTCAGGGCGAACGGTTACCTATTTATCCCCATCGCCTCAAAACACGTTGAAATAAAATCCTCTTTTGAAACTATATGATAACTGTTTTCTTTATAATCAAATTGCAAACTATAGGCATGTAATAACAATCGATTCGCGCCCCCTTTTTTTAATCGTTCTTCGGGAGTTATCTCTTTATCTAAAAATTTTACAATATCAATTTCTTCTTGCCCATAAATGGGATCACCTACGATTGGATGTTTCACGTGAAACAAATGAACTCTTATTTGATGGGTACGACCTGTTAGGGGGGATGCTTCTACTAGGGTCATATTATGCTCAGGAAAGTATTGCAGAGGCTTGATAAAGGTACGGGAAGCTTTACCGTCAGGGTGAACCTTTACAACCATTCGTACTAGCGTACTAGGATCTTCTTTACGTAATAATGGTTCTTGAATATCCATAGGGTGTGCTAGATGCCCATGTACCATTGCCAAATAACGTTTAGTTATTTGACGTTCTTCAAACAATAGTTTTAAAACTCTCTCGCTTTTTTTGTTACGTGATGCCAAAACCAAACCGCTTGTCTCTTGATCAATTCGGTGGGTAACATTGGCATCATGTCCAAATCGATGTTTGATTTCATCATTGAGGGAATAGGCAGTACGACGGCTTTGGGGATGAACAAGAACGCCGCTTGGTTTGTCATATATGGCAAAATCGGGGGTAACAAAGGTAGCAGCCAGCCCAAGGGATAACGGCTCAAAACAGATAAAATCAAAATCACCTTCGATAAATCCCATTTGGTTAGACATAACAATTCCGTTTTGAGAAAGTCGTCCTTTGGCAATAAGTCGCTGTGCTTCGGGCTGTCCAAGACCCAGTTCGCGAATTAAAAACAAGAGTGCTTTTTGACGGGTGGGAGCATGAAGTTTTTTAGTGATAAATGGCAAAATATATTCCTTTGTAAGGGAGGGTTAGATAGACTAAAGACATAGTTTTAGCGCAGTTTTAAAGCGCATTTTAGCACAGTAAGGAAGAAAATTATGGTAGATCGTTACAGTAGAGAAGAGATGAAATCCAAATGGAGTATTCAAGCGAAGTATCAAGCGTGGCTTGATGTTGAAAAAGCAGTGGTTGTTGCGTGGAATAAATTGGGGCTTATCCCTGACGAAGATGCTGCAAAAATTGTTGCAAACGCAGGATTTAGTGTTGAACGTATTGATGAAATTGAAGCCGTTACACGACATGATTTGATAGCCTTTACTACATCCGTTTCAGAAACCTTGGGTGAGGAAAGCCGTTGGTTCCATTATGGAATGACGAGTTCGGATACGGTCGATACAGCCGTTGCTCTACAAATGCGCGATTCCCTTAAACTTATTATAGAAGATGTTAAAATGGTGATGGAGTCGATTAAGCTTCGTGCCATTGAACACAAGATGACATTAGTCGTCGGACGTAGCCATGGTATTCATGGTGAGCCTATTACGTTTGGGTTGGTGTTAGCGGTATGGTATGATGAAATGGCACGTCATCTCACTAACCTAGAACAAACGATGGAAGTTATTGCCGTTGGTCAAGTCTCTGGGGCTATGGGAAATTTTGCTCATGCACCGTTAGAACTTGAAGAGTATACCTGTGAAGCATTAGGGCTAAAATCGGCTCCTGTATCGAATCAAGTTATACAGCGTGATCGTTATGCCCGTCTCGCATCTGCGTTAGCCCTCTTAGCCAGCTCAATCGAAAAATTTGCGGTACAAGTGCGCCATTGGCAACGTACCGAAGTGTATGAGTGTGAGGAATTTTTTGCTGTAGGACAAAAAGGTTCATCGGCAATGCCTCACAAACGCAATCCTATCCTAACGGAGAATATAACAGGGTTAGCTCGTATGGTTCGATCCTATGCAGTACCTGCGATGGAGAATGTTGCATTATGGCATGAGCGTGATATATCACACAGTTCAACTGAGCGTTTTTGGCTCCCTGACAGTTTTGTTACCTCTGATTTTATGTTACACCGCTTTAACAGTGTTATCAGTAAACTCGTAGTCTACCCTGAGAATATGATGCGTAATCTCAACCTAACGGGTGGTTTGGTTTTCTCACAACGTGTGTTGCTTGAACTTCCCCTCAAAGGTGTTAGTCGTGAGGATGCTTACCGTATCGTTCAGCGTAATGCTATGAAAGTATGGGAAGGTTTACAGCACGGTAAAAGTGCGACCAATGAGAAAGGTGAATCTCTTTATTTGCAATTTTTATTGGACGATGAAGAGTTACGTCAAAGTTTGAGTGAAGACGCTATTCGTGAATGTTTCAATTTTGATTATTACACGAAAAATGTTGGGCGTATCTTTGATCGTGTATTCAAGGAGCCTGCTCAATGTTAACTATTATCAAACGCAATGGTCGTCGTGAACCGCTGGACATCAGTAAAATACAAAAATATACATCAGCAGCCGTTAGTGGATTAACAAATGTATCTCAAAGTGAGTTGGAACTGGATGCCCATATACAGTTTCGTGATGGAATTGCAAGCCATGAAATTCAAAATACTCTTATCAAAACAGCGGTGGATAAAATTGATATTGATAGCCCTAACTGGACGTTTGTCGCATCACGCCTCTTCTTGTACGATTTGTATCACCGTGTGAACGGTTTTACAGGGTATGGAAGTTTATTGAGCTATTTCGAACGTTGTGAAGCAGAAGGTCGTATTTTACTAGGGCTAAAAGAGAAGTTTGATCTATCCGAGTTGGAAAAGCATATTGTCCCTAATCGTGATTTGGAATTCAACTATCTAGGGGTAAAAACACTCTATGACCGTTATTTGATCAAAGACCGTAAGGGTGATCCAATCGAACTTCCACAACATATGTTTATGGCAGTGGCGATGTTTTTGGCGCAAAACGAGGAGGATGCGCAAGGATGGGCGATTCAATTTTATGACATGATGTCTAAATTTGAAGTGATGATGGCTACCCCTACCCTTTCCAATGCTCGAACAACGCGTCATCAACTGAGTTCATGTTACATTGGAAGTTCACCAGATAATATAGAAGGGATTTTTGATGCTTATAAAGAGATGGCACTCCTTTCGAAATTTGGTGGCGGTATTGGTTGGGATTGGACGCAAGTGCGTGCGATGGGTTCGTTTATCGATGGGCATAAAAATGCAGCAGGTGGAACGGTTCCCTTCTTGAAAATCACCAACGATATTGCTATCGCTGTTGATCAGCTAGGTACTCGTAAAGGGGCTATTGCCGTCTACCTCGAACCGTGGCATATGGATATTAAAGATTTTCTTGATATTAAGAAAAACTCAGGTGAAGAGAGACGACGTGCACACGATCTTTTCCCTGCTTTGTGGATCAATGATATGTTTATGAAACGGGTTGTTGAAGATGGTATCTGGACGATGTTCGATCCTTATGATGTCAAAGAGTTGACGGAGCTTTATGGTGACGCATTTGAAAAACGATATTTAGAATTGGAGCACGATACCTCAATACTCAAAGAACATATCAAAGCAAAAGATTTGTGGAAAAAAATCCTTACGAGTTATTTCGAATCGGGTAGCCCATTCTTATGTTTTAAAGATAGTGCTAACCGTGCTAACCCAAATGACCATTACGGAATTATCCGCAGTTCCAATCTTTGTACAGAAATTTTTCAAAACACACAACCTAACCACTATCTAATCAAAGTGAAATTTGAAGATGGGACGTTTGTTACGTATGAAGAAGATGAATTGGTTACGGTAGACAGCGGTATTGAAAAATTAGCGAATAAAATTACAGCGCTTGATTCACTGGGTGGACAACCAATTTATATTGTTGAAAAAGAGAAAGTGGATGGGGCAACTGCTGTGTGTAATCTAGCCTCCGTCAATCTCTCCCGTATCCATACGAAAGAAGATATTGACCGTATTGTCCCTATCGCTATTCGTGCTCTTGATAACGTTATCGACCTTAATTTTTATCCACTTGAAAAAGTAAAACGGACCAATATGCGTAGTCGTGCTATTGGTTTGGGTGTTATGGGTGAAGCACAAATGTTAGCGGAACAAAAAATACTGTGGGGAACGCAAGAACACTTTGATAAAATTGATGAAGTGATGGAGTCCGTGAGTTATAACGCTATCAAAGCTTCTTCCGATTTAGCAGTAGAAAAAGGGGCATACGCTGAGTACAATGGTTCCAAGTGGAGTCGCGGTATTTTGCCAATGGATCATGCAAGTTCAGAGGTTCGAAAACTTGTCGATCGAGGAGGACTGTTTGCTTCTAGTTACGATTGGAATGTTCTACGTGAAACAATAAAACGACAAGGGATGCGTAATGGTTATCTGATGGCGATTGCTCCGACTAGTTCGATTTCTATTCTTACAGGAACAACACAAACTATTGAACCTATTTATAAGCGTAAATGGTTTGAAGAAAATTTGTCAGGACTTATCCCTGTAGTTGCTCCTAAGCTTTCACCTGATACATGGGGATATTACACCCCTGCTTACGATTTGGATCAAACGATCTTGATCAAAGCAGCGGCTATCCGCCAAAAATGGATTGATCAAGGGCAAAGTCTTAATATTTTTATCACCCTTGATAAAGCCAGTGGTAAATATCTCAATGATATTTATATGCTCGCATGGAAGCTGGGTCTTAAATCAACTTATTATCTTCGTTCTCAATCACCAGAACAAAAACAAGATACGGCGGATCGCTCTATGGAATGTGATGGGTGTCAGTAAAGCCCCTTTTTTAGAGGCTTTATAGAATAGACTTTATAGGGATGAAAATTGCGAGTTGGTATGAAGAAAAGTGGAATAGTTTTAATGATGACCTTAATCCTTATTACTGTTATGATGGGGATTGTTGCATTAATGTTAACTCAGAGTACACAATTGTCAAAGCTAGGAAATAGTAGTTTCACCCAAAGTGCCGCCCTTCGGGTTATTAGTGATTTGGAAATTCAACTGCCAACTCTTCTTAATTCAATCACGGGGGCGGAAGAACTTGATTTAGCGATGAAGATTCCCTTGCACTTGGAGAGTAAGAAAAAAGATTTTATCTTGAAAGCATCTCTTTCGTCTCCTTATAATCGTCTCAATATCAATTCTCTTATTAGTGCAGCTGGAGTTATTAATGACGCTCAAGTTACTTTGATCATGAGAATATTTACTGCACGCCCGATTGCCGATCCTGACATTTTTTTTAAGCTCATTTTTGATACAATCGACATTGATACTACAGAGCGAGGGAAAGACACTGAGATAGTGTGGTCACAGCCTGATTGTAAAAATGGGATTATCGCTAATGAGAAACAGTTTAATCTCATTTTGGCACGCTACATTGAGCTGACGCGAGATACGACTATTTTGTCGATACCATGGGATAAATATATTGGATATGAGGAGGGAAAGATGGATTTTAATGCTGTAAATACTGAAACTTTATCGCTTATCCTCCCTACCGTTGGTGCGGAAAAAATACGTTCTCTCACCGCTTATCGTACCAAAGCGTTTGCTTCCAAAGATGAGGCGATTGCTTCGGAGCCAGCATTGGCAACGGTATTTGATAACTATTTTTTCATCTATAAACCCAATACATCCTATGCGCTTGCGTGTGATGTCGTTATAACTGAAAATGCCCAAGTAGAGCATCTCAGATTTCAATATAATCTTTTAGACAAGAAAGTGCAACGCATTGAATTTCTTTAATCGTTTTTTACGCCGTTTTGTATCTTCCCCTGCCCTTTTGGTGTATGGAGATGAACTACCTGATTCCTTTTCCAAAAATAGTATTGTAATCCTCCCCCCTTCTGATTATTGGGCGATTCAAGCGACGCTCAATGTTAAAACAGCTAAAGAAGCCGCCACGTTTGGTTCGGCACTCTTCGATCTAAGCGATGATTATCGCTATGCTGCCAGAAGGCTTGGCAAGGATAGTTACAGCCTCATCGCCTATAATCCCGCCGAAATTTCTCATAAACTCCACTCTTTTTCCAATGGTGCCGTAATTGAAAAGTTTACTTTTGCCCAATGGGTATTTGCCGATGAAGAACATTCAATTCATCTGGATAATGGGAAAATATTAACCACCATTGAGGGGGTTGTCATCGAAATTGATTCGGATTACCTTGCGATGGACACCTCTATTCCTCTCAAAGAAGCACTTAAAAAACCTCGTTTCTTTATCCAATCGCTACCAGTAGAGCAGTTACATTCATCGACGCTCACCCCTAAAACCGTTAAAACAACTTTGTTTGTCTTGCTTCTTGTGTTGGGAAATTTAACCGCCACTACCGTATTAAACTATCAAGAGATAGGGCATTTAGAGTCCCTCAAAGAAGAGTTATTGGAGCATACTAAGCTCCCTGAAACCTCCTTTGAGCGTGACGCACTCTCAAGTTCCCTTCAGAAAAAAGAGGTGGTACAACTTCGTCTTCGTGAACAGTTTCTTCACATTAGCGACCTCTCACTCCACGTAGTTTTACCTGCCGAGGTGAACGCTCCTGCACCGGCAGTAATACCTTCCTCCGCTGCTGTAGAGGGAGTTGTTCTTATCCCAGGATCCAACCCTGGAGAGCCTAACCGTTTGTTAGTCAACGGTTCTTCCAATATCCCCACTGCATCTGCCCCCGTATTTCAAGGGGAAGGGATAGAGGAAATTGTGTATGATGGGAAAAATATTAAAATGCTTCTCAATGCTTCGGAAAATAAAAGCAAAGAGGATCTTAAAAAAGCAATTATGAAACCGTTTAAAAAAGCGAAAATAAGTGAACACGGCAATCAACTTGAGGTTTGGATTCCATGAACTATACTCCAGAAAAAAGACTCTCACTTGCCGTGATTATTACGCTTTCTCTTATCCTTATCATGGGGATTTTTGCCCTTAGTTCTTTGAGTAGCCTTGAAGAATCCCAAAACGACAATACAACCCTCTCCCTTCAAGCCAAAGAGATAGAGAACCTCAAAACACGTTGGTCAACCACTGCCTCCCAAAATGAGTTGACTTATTTGAAAACGCTTCCCAGTATGAGTAAGGAGGAGAGACGTGGGGGTGCTCTTTATCTGGAGTTCACGAATCTCTCTTCCAATGATTTTAATCTCATTGCCAACAAACTTCTCAATTCGATGTTAGTTATCAAAAAATTGACGTTACAGCGCAATACTGATTCAAAAGGCTTTATCTCTGTGGAGGTTGAATCGTGAAACGTCTTCTTTACGCTTTTTATGTTCTTCTTCTGATTATCATTTTGATCCCCAAAGAGAAGCTCTATTTTACCTTTGAGGAACTCCTGCTCGAAAAAAACATCGTTTTGAGTGGGGAAAGTCTTGAGAACCGATATCTCTATTTGGATATCCAAAACGCAAGTGTTATGATGGATAATATCAAGCTCGCTACTATAGAGAATATTCGACTCACTCCTTGGATTCTTTTTAACCAGATTACAATCTCTTCGGTTACTTTTTCTCCCCTCTATCGCCCATTTTTTCCAGGAACCATTGAGACCATGACCCTCACGTATTCACTATTTCATCCACTAAGTGTCCAACTTCATGGAGAAGGAGATTTCGGGGAATGTAACGGGGATATTGATCTCATCGATCAAAAAGTGCGACTTGTTTTTGAGGCTACCCCTGAGCTACGACGCTATCCGCTCCTCGTCTTTAAGCTCCATACCGAAAAAGAGGGGCTCGTATATGAAACAAATTTTTAACGAATTTCTCCTTCGACGTTTTAACCTGTTGGCACTGCCATTCGTCCTAATATGGAGTCTCTCAACTCTTGGAGGAGCCTTTTTAACCGCAACGTCCCAAGAACGGTTTTCAAACTCGTTTGACCCATTTTTTAATATTTTCCATTTGGGGCAAAAGTTTGGGATTCGTGACCATTTTGAAGGGGCGATTCATACCAAAACGGTGAGCATCAAAACATTGGTTCCAGAACCTCACAAGATAAAAGCGATTTACCGCTCTTCGAGTGATTCGTTTGTGAGTATCAGCGATGGGAAAATCTCCACCGTTGTCCCCTTGCATGGAGTCTACAAAAAAATGTTTCGACTTGTTTCTCTCAACGATACAACAGCACTTTTTAGGGGGTTTGGGAAAATGTATCGTCTTCGATTGGGATACGATGACAATCTCAGTCGCCAAGAGATTGTGACTCGGGCGATAGCCGATCCAGCTCACCCTGAGGGCAGTGAAAATGAATGGCGAAGTATTGCCTATCAAACGATTGCTGCTCAAGTGGGCGATCTACAAACCCTTGGAAAAAAAATCGATATCACCCCTGAAATGAGCGGAACAAGAATCATAGGATTTCGGGTCAACAGGATAGAATCTGATGCAGTTTTTGCCCAAATGGGAATACTAAGTGGCGATGTTGTCCAATCCATTAACAACAAAAAACTCGAATCCTACCCTGACGCATTGGCAATAATGAGCCAACTGCCTCATCTTAGAAGCATCCGAATTGCCGTACTACGCAACAACCTCGATAAGGAACTTATCTATGAAATCACCCGTTAAATTTTTTCTCCTCTCAATGGCGCTCTCTACTTTTTTAGTCGCTTCCCCTGCAAATGATAAAATCTCTCTTTCCATTGATGGGATGGGGATTAGTGATTTGATCAAGCTTGTTGCGAGCACGACCCATAAAAATATTTTCATCGGCGAAGAGATACCTGGAACGATCAGCTATGCGGGAAATAAGCCCATTAGCAAAAAAGAGCTGTACAAAATTTTGCAAACAACTCTCGATGCCAAAGGCTATACCCTCGTGGATTCTGGGGGGGGATATTTGAGTGTCGTCAAAACGGTGGATGCAACGCAAATGAATCTTCCATTGATGCAAAAAAGTGATATTCCTCAAATGCAAAACTATATCTTTAGCTTTCATTTTGCCTCCGCTGAAACGATGGCAGCTAAGATCAAACACTTCACCACCAAAAATGCTAAAATTACATCATCCAAAGAGTCCAATTCGGTCATCGTCACCGATTTTCCTGAAAACATTGCCACCATTCAAAAGGCGATGAAAATTTTGGATGCGCGGGATGAGACAATCGCCAACACAACTCACGTCATCCCCCTCAAAAATGCCGATGCCAAACTTCTCGTCACGACCCTCAACACAATTTTGGGAAAAATGACCCTTATGCCTGGACAGCAACCCCCTAGTATCACCAACGACGATACGACCAATTCTCTCATCGTTATTACAAGTGATGAACTTTTCAAAAGTTTGGAGGCAACGATTCGTGAACTCGATCATGATCGCCAGCAGGTGTATGTAAGGGCGAAGATTATCGAAATCAGTGAAAAAAAATCAGAAGCACTTGGGATCAAATACGGATTATCAGGGGGGGCTAAAGTGGGGTCAAACGGTCTGTTTACCTTTGACACTCTCTTGGGTGATGGTATAACGTCGGCAATCTCATTGGATTCCTCTATGCTCAGTGCAATCAGTCTCCCTACCCTTGCTAGTGGAATCGCACTGGGGGCAAATATCTCCCTCCTAAACACCAACGGTGCGGCGAATATTCTCTCTGAACCCTCAATACTGTGTATTGACAACCAAGAGTCCTCCATATATGTGGGAAGAACCGAATCGATCAGTTCAGGGACGACGATGGGGGTGGGGATAACGCAACAAAACTACACTCGTCAAGACATCGGGCTCACCCTCAAAATCAAACCACGTCTCTCGAATGATCATAAAGTTCTCTTGGGCGTTACTGCCAAACTTGAGGACATCGAAGCCAACTCCATCGCCGACCGTCCCAGTACAACGAAACGCGAGGTTCTCACCTCGGCTATCGTCAACAACGGGGAGAGTGTCATTATCGGAGGGCTTATTCGGGAAAAAATCGATGAAACGAATACGAAAGTTCCCTTTTTTGGAGACATCCCTTATCTTGGCAATCTCTTTAAGAGCAAATCAACCAGTCAGGATCGGGTTAATCTCGTGATACTCCTCACCCCCTATATTATCGAAAAAAGCAGTGATCTAAGCGCTTTACGGACGCAACTCAGTGAGCTTGATGCCCTCCAAGAGCGTTATGTTGCCAACATTACGAAAAAGATTGAAACCAAAAAAGAGCTCAAACCATGATTTCTATCCCGTTTTTGGAAGAATCGTCGATTGAGTTTACTATCCCTGCGGGGATTGACATTCCGTTGTGCATTCGCCACTCGCTACTATTTTGCACCCATAAAGGGATTTTGTATGCCATCATCCCCGAAACACAAAAAATAACTGCACTACAACTTTATAATAAACTCTCTCTCACCACACCATTAGCCCATCTTAGTGTTGCAGGATTTGAAAACCTCTATCTCAAATTTCTCGAACTTAAAACCGATATGGAGATTTCAAAATCGGCTCCTGATACCTCTGACTTTATTGATGAAGAGCTTTCGTTGGTTGATTTTATCAAGAACTCCGCTGATCTTCTCACCAGTGAAGAGTCCGCACCTATCATCAAATTTGTCAATACGATCTTTTATCAGGCGATCAAGCGCAAAGCGAGTGATATTCACATCGAAACGCACGAGAAAAAGGGGGAGGTGCGCTTTCGAATCGACGGAGCACTCATCAAACACATTGATTTGGATAAAAATATCATTGACCTCATCATCAGTCGCATCAAAGTTATCTCCGCACTCGACATCTCCGAAAAGCGCCTCCCCCAAGATGGACGGACGCAGGTAAAAGTGGCGGGGAAGAGTCTCGATATTCGTGTATCAGTACTGCCCACCTATCACGGCGAACGGGTTGTTTTGCGTCTCTTGATGCAAGCATCCACTATTCCTACATTGAGAGAGCTAGGATTTGATGAGCGTACCACCAGTGCATTTGAAGAGCTACTCCAGTTTTCCCACGGCATCATCTTGGTCACGGGTCCTACTGGGAGTGGTAAATCGACAACTTTGCACTCATTTCTGCAACAGTTGGCAAGTCCTGAAAAGAACATCATCTCCATTGAAGACCCCGTCGAGTACGATGCCCCCCACGTCAGCCAAATCGCCGTCAATACCAAAGCGGGACTCACCTTTGCCAGCGGCTTGCGCTCCATCTTGCGTCAAGATCCCGATGTTATTATGATCGGAGAGATACGAGACACCGAAACGGCTCATATCGCCATCCAAGCGGCAATGACGGGACACCTCGTCCTCTCAACGCTTCACACTAACAATGCCACCGCTGCCCTTACGCGTCTTGAGGATATGGGTCTCGACAAGTTTCTCATTACCTCAACCCTCTTGGGGGTTTTGGCACAACGGCTTGTCCGTCGGTTGTGTAGTGAGTGCAAAGAGAGTGTAAAGCTCTCCAACAAAGATGCCGATGAACTCGGACTCCCCCATGGACTTTCTATTTCACAGCCCAAAGGGTGTAGTCATTGTCACAACACAGGCTACCGTGGACGTGTCGCCATCGGCGAGTTCTTGATGGTGGATGAATCGGTACGGACGATTCTCAAAGAGAGTGAGGGGGACAGCGAAATCCGCTCTCTGATGAAAACAAAAGGGATGAAGTTCCTCTCCGATCAGTTGATTGAACTGTTGCAAAGTCAAACGACGAGTCTTGATGAGATTATTCGAGTTGGGGTTAAAGAGGTCTAGTGAAATAAGGGCTATAATGCTTTCAACAATCTGATAAATCATAATCACTAGGGATAATATGTTCGACTCAATTAAAAAAGCACTCATACAAAATAGAGAGGATGATGCACTTCTCTATGAATACGTCCTTACGGAAATAGAGAACGACGTTATCCTAAAGGGACTATGGGCGAAAGCTATGGCACTGTCAGAAGGTTATGACAATAAAATACAACCACTGTATATGCAGTATAGAGTGCAGTCAATAAAAGATGAATTTACAAAACTAAATATTGCTTATAAAGAGTTGACCAAAGAGCCACTATTCAGAAAGATAGCGGCTGTATTTGCTGAACCTGCACCCACTATGCCATCTCAATCAACAGCAGTAGAACAGGCTGTGCCAGTTGAGAAGCCAATAGCAGACAACAAGGTAATCAATACAGAGATACCTAAAGATATTAAATCAGCAATAATACAAGATGGGTATTCTTTTTTATCAAAAAGTATAGTTAGAGATAATGCAACATGGAATGATTATAATGTTTCTATTAATACAGATACAGTAATATTAAAAGACCGATCAAATGGATCAATAGTTAAAGAATATAACTTTGATAAATTTAAAAAGTATTCTTCACCACCATCTCTAACGTACATCAAGATATGAAAATTGTTTCTCGTTCCCAAGTCCTCGTTGGGAGTGTATACTGCAGTCTGTATTCCCAATCTGGAGCTTTGGAGTAATAGTTTGAATCATGGATAAAGTTTATAGATACATCTTATATGTACTTTGGTCAATAGGCTTCGTAACAATTCTATTCATTGTGCATGAATATTTTTGTGTTCAAAAAAACATTTCATTACTCGGAGCTTTTGGAATATTAATTTCGGCTTTTTTAGCTTCTGTAACTATGGCTAGATCTTATGCCCAAAATGAAAAATTTAAAAAAGAAGAAAAAGACAATAATGAGTTTAAGATAAAAAAGTTTGCTATATTGGCTGCTTTAGATATATATTATGCGTACTACAAAAATGACAATTCTATAAAGACCTTAAAAGGGCTAAAACATGAGTACGCAGATAGAATAGAAATAAGTAGTGAGTTATTAAGCGAATTTTATAATGATTTGTATTTAGCCGTTGAATTATTATATGAAGAATCAGATGAGCAAATAATCAGTAAAGTTGCTTCAGCAAATAACAAATTAATTACAGAAGCTGAGTCACTTAAAATCACGCATCTATTTGAAAAAATCTCTTCGCTCTCTGAGTGAGAAAAATCCCTAGTAAGTACCAAATCGAATCAGACAACAACTTCATGGACAAACGACAGGTAAATATTTTTTAACTTGAAAGAGTGAGAAGTCAATTTTTCGTTTTGATCCGTATTCGTCCAGTGTTTTTAAAAC